>ERZ808286.788-NODE-788-length-18516-cov-4.729267_pt1 | contig 18516 bp, 17 predicted proteins | sample MGYA00521276_ERZ808286 | MGnify/ENA primary metagenome ERZ808286 (study PRJEB31516, sample SAMN03275607) | gut metagenome | biome: mammalia-associated habitat; material: feces | host: Papio cynocephalus | place: Kenya | collected 2012-08-01 ... | reverse complement strand
ATTCAACTAACATTCAACTAACATTCAACTAACATAAAAAAGGCCTAAAAGGGGAAGAAATGGAAAATAAAGATAAATTTATTTGGACGACAAAGGTAAGCGATAAAGGGCAAATAGTTATTCCGAAGGAAGCGCGCGATGTTTTTAACATAAAGCAAGGCGATACGCTTATTTTGTTTGGCGACAAATCAAAGGGGATAGCGATTGCAAAATATGATGATTATTTGAAATTTGCGCACGCTATTTTTAATGCAAAGGGGGACGATAGTTGTGATTAAGATTGAAAATGTTGTCAAATCGTATGGTAAGGTAAAAGCGCTAAAAGGTGTTTCGCTCGAAGTGCAGGACGGCGAATGCTTTGCACTTTTGGGGTTAAATGGTGCGGGGAAAACTACGCTACTAAACATTTTGTCGACTTCTCTAAATATGGATTCTGGTAAGGTCACAATGAACGGTTTTGACCTCACCACCGAAAGAGAAAATGTGCGCAAAATAATAAACATTTCGCCCCAAGAAACGGCAGTTGCAAAAAATTTGACTGTAAAGGAAAACTTCGAACTTATTGCCGACCTTTATAAAATCGTGGACAAGGAAGAAAAAATCGCGAATTTAATTGGCGAATATGCTTTAGCTGAAAAGGAGAATACGCTTGCTAAAAAACTTAGTGGCGGGCAAATGCGTCGTGTAAGTGTTGCCTTGTCGCAATTGACAGAGCCAAAGATTTTGTTTTTAGATGAACCAACCTTGGGGCTTGATGTTAAGGCACGCAACATTTTGTGGAAAAGTATTCGCAAAATGAAGAATAAGATGACGATTATCCTAACGACGCACTATCTCGACGAAGTCGAAAGCCTTGCGGACAGAGTGGGGATAATCTCGCGTGGAGAAGTGAAAGTCGTTGGCACTATTAAGGAAATTGAAGAAATGTCGAACTCAAAGAGTCTAGAAGAAGCCTTTTTGAAATTGACGGGGGACGAAGAATGAAAAGTTTGGTAAAAAGAAATTTGCGCGAAATGGTGCGCGACCCATTAAGTTTAGTCTTTTGCGTGATTTTTCCGCTTGTAATGCTTGTTTTTATGTCGCTCTTGTTTAAAAATTTTGATAGTGTTCCGCCAAATTTTGAGATTAAAAATTACGCTTGCGGAATTTGCGTGTTTGGCTACACTTTTTTAACTCTTTATGTCGCTTTTCAAATTTCGGGCGATAAAAATACTTCTTTTATTAAAAGAATAAAGATTTCGCCGACATCTAATTTTAGTTATTTATTTAGTTTTTTCATTTCAGGAATGACCATTGCGCTCGCACAAACCATTTTGTTTTTTCTAGTTGCGCTTATTTTTGGGTTTCCATTTGATGGCAATTTATTCTTAAGCATCCTTTATGGGATGATTAGTGCGAGTTTTTATGTCGTTGCGGGAATTTTTGTGGGCGTAATTTGCTCAAACGAAAAGCAAACGGGACCTATTTCTTCAATATTTATTTCATTAACGAGCATTCTCGGTGGCGTTTTTATGCCTGTATCGACCTTTACGGGCTCATTTGCAACATTTATAAATATTTTACCTTTTGTTCATACCGTTGATATGATAAGTAACCTTCAAACGATTGGCGCTGGCTCTATTTATCCCCATATTCTTTGGGTGATAGGTTACACAGTGCTTCTAACGGCGCTCATTGTGTTAATTGAAAAATGTAGAGCAAGAAAATAGTCGGGGCTTATAGTCGAGTCATATGTTTATAAAATTTGTAATATAAACGCGCTCTGGACTGGACTGTTGCTATTTTTGAGAGTTGAACCTATGAATTAAAGTAGAGAAGTGTGTTTGAAAAACAATTCTCTTTGCTAAATAGAAAAAAGAACCTTCAACTATTACCGTTTAAATCTGGCGCTAATATTAAAAAAGAGCATATTTAGGAATTTCCTAGATTACGCTCTTTTTTATCATTTTATTGTCAAGCAAAGATAAAAAAGAACAAATGTAAAAAAGTATTTGTCCTTTATAAATTTGTTTGTGTTTTTAAAATTATTCTTTTCCGCCGTCGTTAATAAACAAAATGCCCAAAGTGCCAGGACCACAATGGCTACAAATTGTTCCGCCTGCTTGTGTAACATAAATATTTTTAAATCCTTTTTCTTGGAGTTTTCCATACAAAAGGTCGACTGTTTTTTGGTCGGCTGTTGAATATGTTATAAACACGACGTCTTTGTCTGGGTTGTCAAACTTTTGGAAAATATCATTAAAGTATGAATTTGTAACATTTCCAAAAAGACCAAAGAACTTTTTACCAGTAATCATTTTGCCATCTTTAACCAAAATCTCTGGCTTAATTTTTAAAATGTTTGCACCAAAAAGTTGCAAAGAGTTGCAACGGCCACCTTTATATAGGTAGTCAAGCGTGTTGATAAAGAAACTTGCTTGAACACTTGATGTTCTTTCGTTTAATTTTCTTTCAATTTCACCTAAACTTTCGCCCTTGTCGATAAGTTTTCTAGCGTAAATAGCAAGAAGAGCAATGCCTGTTGAAAGTGACCTAGAATCTATAACTGCGACCTTGTCTTTTCCGATTTCTTCCGCAAATGCGCGTGCGTTTTCATAGGCGGAACTCATTTCGCTTGACAAAGAAATATGCACAACGGCGTCGTATTCTTTGAGCATATTTGTGAAATGTTCTTTGAATTGTTCTCTATTGACTGCCGAAGTTTTTGGCAAAACCTTTGTTTTTGATACATAATCAAAAATGCGCGCGGAGATACCTTGTTCATCGAGTACCATATCGTCGCCCAAAAGGATTGTGAATGGTGCGGTTTTAATGTTATATTTTTCGAGAAGCTCTACTGGCAAGTCTATTGTTGTTTCTGCTGATAATCCTATTTTCATAATTTCACTCCTATTTTTAAAAAAAGATAATTAAAATTACCGATATAAATATTTTATTTAATTTTTATTTTATTACAAATAATTTTATGCCCCATAGTCTCTATATTTTGTTCTGCCAGTATAGAATATTCTTTTACACTCTACTACTAGTAGAGCGAGCAAAAGTTAACTCTACTCACGGTAGAATATATTTAAAAAGCGCCCAAAAAGAGTTGCATTATATTTAAAAATGTTATAAAATGACTGTATGGAAGATGTTAATCAAATAATAGCAAATAATTTGGCGACTTTAAGAAAAAAATCGAAATTGACTCAAATGCAACTTGCTGAAAAAATAAACTACTCGGATAAGGCAATTTCAAAATGGGAAAAGGGAGAGTCAATTCCAAGCATAAATGTACTTATGCAACTTGCGGATTTTTATAATGTCAAAATTGATGACATTGTTTATGAAAAGAAAGTTGTTGCGCCAAAGAAAAATAAGTTTTGGGGACGAGCGATTTTTGCGCTTTTACTGTTTGCGACTGTGTGGCTTGTAGCAACCATATGCTTTGTAGTTTTTAAGTTCATTCCGTCGATTACTCGCGAATGGTTGTCCTTTATTGTTGCCATTCCTGTTTCTTTTTTTGCGTTATCACTATTTTCTATTATTCTAAAAAATACGCTTTGTACCAGTATCTTTGCTTCATTTTTTGTCTGGACGACAATTTTGGCAATAAGCCTACTTATAAATTCCTATCAAATTTGGATTATCTATCTTATTGGTTGTCCTTTGCAACTTATAATAATTTTAGGTGCTATTCTTCATTATTTGCGTCATAGAGTAAAGGAGTAAATTTATAGTTAAGTCTATATTGATAAATGAATTATGCAAGACCTTCAATTAAAGATTTCCACAAAAATTGTTCAGTTATAGATAATTGGGTAGTATAGAAAGTTTATTGACTAAAAAAGCGACTAATTAAAGTCGCTTTTTATCATATTTTTTCAATTTCGCTTATAATTTTTTCTCTACATTTATTAAGCCCGTCAAAATTCATACTTTTTATATAAAAATTTTCCACTTTTTTGTGATAAAATTTTGCCTTTGCAATCATTTTGCCCGACAATTTTATAAAATTTGACATTTGATGATAGGTTTTAAGGGTGGAAGGTGAAATTTCAGCGGAAAACAGAGTGTTAATTTGCGGAATATACACGCTCTCAATGCGATTTTCTTCAAAAAGCGAGAAAAAGCAAATGTGATTGATGCTCAAACTATTTAGTGATTCGTTAAACTTTTTTAAAAGGTCTGTCGATGCGAGATAGTTTGAGTCAAGTGGAATGTTTTTAAATCCGTTTTTGTCTCTTAAACTTTTTATTCCGTCTGGTGAAACAAAGGATAAAAATAGCGTTCTTTCTTGCGGAATACTGCTCTTTTTTGTTTTAGGAATAAGAGATAGGAGTTTATTTAATTCGCTGTCAAAATTTGTTTTTTTGTTTAATTTTTTCTCGTTACCAAAAAGGTCTCCCGCGCATTTTAGGTAGTTGTACGCAAGGGAAAAACAAAGCGCTTTTTTCTTAAGTAGTTCTTCTATTTGGTTTTTGTGCTTTTTGACATTTTTACCGATGTATTCGCCAAGATTGACAATGTTTTCCGTGACACCAGGAATGGTTGCTTCTGTTACGTGTGGTGCCGTTCCGTCTACAATTGCAACATTTTTTCTGACAATTCTTACGCCGTCAAGGCTATCGGAGTCGGACGAACAATAAAAATATTCGACATCTTCGCCCTTTTTCTCAAAATATTCTCCCACCTTTTTCATAAAGGTGCTTTTTCCTGTGCCAGGACCGCCCTTTAAAATGTAAGTTGTGCCGTTAGGGCAGATATTATTAAAGCAATTCTTAAAGCCGTAGCAGGTGTTTGCTGAACCTAGATAAAAATTTTTTTCCATATCACTATTTTATGATTTTTCAAGAAGGTTGTGACAAAAAACGAGAAAATTATTTAAGACAAAATGAAAAGAACAGGAATAAAAATACACTTATTTCTATTTTTTTACATTTTCTGCCTAGCCATATAATTGGTTTTAGAGTTTTTAGTTATAAGATTGAAAAAATAAGATTTTATTTTTATATTTTTTTATCTAATGTACTTTTTTTGCTTTTTAATGCGCTTTGTTCTTAAAAAAACTTGCACAATGAAAAGGAAAAAAGCATAAAGTGATTTTAGGAGCAGGAGATGAGAAGATTTTTTTTGCAACAAAACGATAATAGAACAAATTACATAAATAAAATTTTGCAAGAAATGGGAGAAAATACGCTGGATTTTGAGCCAAATTTGGACAAAATTACAAAAAAAGACATTGTGATTGTAACGCCCGCGTTTAAGTGGACGGAAGAAATAGCGAAAAAAATTCCGCGCGGTACAACTGTTTTTGGCGGAATGTACAAAGATGCAAAAGACTATATTGAGCAGTTAGACTATCACAATTTTATGTTGGACGAAGATTTTGTTTTAAAGAACGCAACTTATACGGCGGAAGGATTTTTGGTGGATTTGATAAAAAATACAAAAATGTCGCTTTTTGAACAAAAGATTTTGATACTTGGGAGCGGACGTGTCTCAAAAGCTGTTCAATATATTTTGTATAGACTGTCTGTGCCTTTTGATGTCGCGATGAGAAATGAAAAAGAACTTAATCTCGCTAAACTTCTTACTAAAAGGGCGGTTAATATAAAAGACTTAAAAGAAGTTATAAAAAATTATGACACAATTATAAACACAATTCCTTTTGAAATTTTCGAAGATTATATCAAAGATGACTTTAAATCAGATGTTGTTATTTTTGAATTAGCAAGCAAAAAATGCTTAGATGTGAATAATTTGCCTGATATAAATTATGTTTTTTGTCCTTCTATTCCGTCAAAGTATTTGGGGGATAGTGCGGGAAAGTTGATGTTGCAGTTTGTTTTGGATGCTTTAAAATTGAAATTTAATTAAAAAATGACTTATTGTTTTTAAAAAAAGTTCATCTAATTAAAAAAAATAAGTATTTTGATTAAAGGAAAATGTAAAAAAATTTAAAGAAATGATAAAAAAGTTTTAAATTAGAACTAAAAACATATAGAAAAATTAAAAAGTACATAAAGGAGAAAAAATTATGAAAATTGGATTAGCAATAACGGGTTCGTTTTGCACGTACGCTAAAATTTTGGAGCAAGTAGATTTGATTATAAGTGCTGGGCATAAGGTAGTGCCTATTGTGTCGAGTGCGGTAAAAAATTTTGATACGCGTTTTGGCAAAGCGAGCGAATTTATAAATGCACTTGAAGAAAAGACTGGAGAAAAAGTTATTTATGACATAGTGGGTGCTGAGCCATTGGGGCCAAGCAATGCGTTTGAAGTTTTGGCGATTGCACCTTGCACGGGAAACACTTTGGCAAAAATTGCGACTGGAATAAGCGATGACGCGGTTACGATGGCTTCAAAAGCGCATATGCGAAATTATAAGCCACTTGTAATTGCCATTTCAACGAACGACGCGCTTGGCTTGAATTTAAAAAATATTGCGACGCTATTAAACGAGAAAAAGGTCTACTTTGTCCCATTTAAGCAAGATGACCCTGTAAAAAAGCCAAAATCAATGATCGCCGACCTAGACCTTTTGATGCCTACAATTGAAAGTGCTATAAAGGGCGAGCAAATTCAACCTATTATTTTGCAAGGTTAAATTTTGTGATTAGTAAAAGTTTAAAAAAAGAATGTCTTAATTGTGTAAGGTTGCTCTTAAAAATAATGGGTCTACCAAGAGCGTCTTATTTAAAAAATAAGTATAAATATAAAAAGTTCTCTAAAAAGGGCTAAATAAGTGTGCAAAAGCAGTTAAAAACTTTATCGTTTTGCACTAAAAATATAAATTTTTGCATAAAAAGAGCAAAATTGGCATAAATATTGAATGTTTTTGAAATTTAGTAGTTGACAAATAATAATGAAGTGACTATAATAATTTATGTTCATCGCGGAGTGGAGCAGTTGGAAGCTCGCCGGGCTCATAACCCGGAGGTCATAGGTTCGAGTCCTATCTCCGCAACCAAATTGAAAAAGACACCTTGCGGTGTCTTTTTTTTGTCGTATAAAAATTTTCAAAAAACAATTATAATTATTACATTTTGTCGAGAGTTTTAATCGCAAGAAGATTAAGCGTTTTTTCAAGAAGCAAGACTAAACAAGATGTCTCGTAGAGTAGGGCAGTTTGTTTTGCCTTATTTTCTTCTTTTGAAATGTTCGTTTTTGAGTAATTTGAGTTGAAAATATTTGCTATTTTGTATGCATAGTCGCAAAGAATATTTGGCGACAATGTGTCATATGCTTCAAGAATTGCTTTTTCAAATTGTGTAAACGCAAGAAGTAGGTCTTTATTGCAATAGGAAGAGTCAAAATCGTTTACGACCAAATTATTCTCGCCTAAAACTTTTCTTAAAATTGATTTTGCGCGAGTGAGTGAGTATAGAAGGTATGGACCCGTTTTGCCGTCGAACGCGCAAATTTTATCTGGGTCGCAAATATAATCTTTTGTCCTTAAAATTGACAAATCGGCAAATTTTAACGCCGAAATTGCGACTGAGTCGGCAATATTTGTGTCGTCGGTGTGCTTCCTAGCACTTTCTTTGACCGCATTTATCAAAATTTCAAGGCTCATAGCCTTGCCGTCACGCGTTTTATAAGGCTTGCCGTCTTTGCCGTTGATTGTGCCAAAACCCGCAAAGTCGAGTTTTGGTTTTTTTTCAAAGACTGGATAATCATTGCATACACGGAATAATTGCGTAAAGTGTAGTTCTTGCCTATTGTCTACGACATAAATAACGCGCTCCGCCTTTTGTCTTGTCACGCGGTCGTAAAGAGTTGCAAGGTCGGTCGTGCTATACAAAATCGCGCCGTCGGATTTTACGAGCATAAATGGTGGCATTTCTTTTTTGTCGTCATCGTGTTTTATGTCAACAATGAGAGCCCCTTCGCTTTTCTTAGCATAGCCGTTGTCAACAAAGAATTTGACCATTTTTTCGCTATCGCTTTGCGCGTCGCTTTCGCCTAGCCAAAGGTCAAAATCGACGTTTAGCATATCATAATTTTTCTTCAAATCCTTTTTTGACACGTCGACGATTTGTTTCCAAAGCGCAACATAACCACGTTTTCCTTGTTGCAAGTAATAGGTCGCTTGTTTTGCCTCGTTTAAATAATTTTCGTCGTCTTTTGATTTTTCTCTAGCGGTTGGATAGAGTGTGTTTAGGTCGTCAATAGTGATTGGTGGCTCTTTTGGATATTTGCCCGCAAAATTGTCGTCAAAATAGACTAAATCTGGGTGATTGTGCTTAATTTCGGTGATTACAAGTCCCATTTGAAGCCCCCAATCGCCAAGGTGGACGTCACCTATTGTTTCGCAACCGACAAATCTGCAAATTCGTTTCAAACTTTCGCCAATGTTGGCAGTCCTAAGATGACCCACGTGGAGTGGTTTCGCGACATTCGCGCCACCATAATCGATAATCGTTTTGTAGTGCGTTGCACGAGACTTGGTGTCGTTTTCATAGTTTTCCATAAATTCCACAAGATATTTTGACAAAAATTCGTGCGAAATGGTTATATTTATGTAACCTGGTCTGCACGCTTCAACTTTGTCAGCAACGATTGACTTCATATTGCTTGCGATTTCGCTTGCGATGTCAAAAGGGGACTTATGATAAGTTTTTGCTAAACTCATACAACCGCTTGTTTGATAATCGGCGATAGGAAGAGTGCAAGTTGTTACTGCAAAATTTGCGTCTGTGTAGCCAAGTACGCTTGCTGTGGATTTTAATTCTTCTTCGAGTAGTTCTTCAATATATTTCATTTTTTCTCCTAATTTTATTATATCAAAAAAAATGATTTTGTCTATTTTTATTTGTTTATTTGTTTTTTTTACTTTTTGTTTTTAATTTTTTTTCAAATAGTCTTTTTTTGAGCGTGAAAACCTAAATTGACAACAATTAAATTAAAGATATTTTATAAGAGAGTAAAGATTTTATAAAAATTAGTGTTTTTTGGATGTTTTAACAAGTTTTATCTACAAAAATTACAATTTTCTAAACCTTTTGACACCGTCAGTAAATACAAGGAAGGTAAAGACAATGCACAAAATAAAATCAAAAATTAGCGAGACATAAAAAACTTGTAAAGGTAAGAGTGGGGTGAGTTTAATTAAAATTATTGGGAGGGCGGACACTGGAAGGAGCGAGAACATTGTTAGAAAAACACTCAAACTTTGTTTTATAACTTTAGTTTCGCTCTCGTAATCTAAAATAGGGAAGCAAAGGTTGTAATAAAGCCCCAAAACTGACCCTAAAATTGTGACAAGAGTAGGAAGAATTAGCATTTCAAAAAATTGTGCAAGAGACATATTAAGCATAATAAAAAGTGTTACTGCACTAACAATTATTGCAGGCAATATAACAAGATTGTGTAGTGTGATTTTTGATAAAAACACATCCTTTTCTTTGACGGGGCTAGATTTAAGTAGCCACAAATTTTTTCCTTCAAGAGAAATCGATGACGCTGAAATTGTAGACGACGCAGACATCGCGGAAAGTGCAATTGCGGCGATGAGTGCGATGAAATCTTTTGAACTAAGGCTCATAACTTCGCCTGATAAATCAAGTTGTAAAGTTAAAACGATGACGAGCCCCAAAATCATCATAAAGGGCCCTATAATTGTGTTTATAAAGTAAACGGGCGTTGAAAAATAGTAAGCAGTTTCTTTCCTTAAAAGTAGGGAAAAGGGTGAGCGGGGCTTAGAAAAGTTAACTTTTTTTGTTTTACTTTTGAACCTACTTGTTGACCGCCCAAATGTAAGAGTGAAAAGCAAAATTCCTACAAAAAACACGCCAATTGTAAGCCCCAAAGTGCCTAAAATGTTTTTGTAATTTGGAGTGTAAATGAAGCCCGTGAGACAGCGGGTTAGAAAGTTGTTTTCAGAAAGATAGTACCAAAAGAAGATTGCACAGAAAAGTAGTAGCGAAAAAATTGATTTAAGAATGCCCGAATATTTTGATTTATTGAAAATCCTTTGGACAATAAAGTCAACAATAAATGTGAGACCAACGCTCAAAAAAGGCATAAGGAAACATATAAATATTCCCATAAAAATAACGAGAGCCGAATATCCGACTTTAACGGCGCCAATTATAATGTATGGCGCAAAAATGCAAAAATCGAAGAAAAAATCATAGAAATATTTTCCGACAGTTTTAGATAAAACAATGGTCGATTTTTTTATTGGAAGTGACAAAAGAAAGTCCGCGTCTTGTGTTCTTTTTGTATTGCTTGACCTAAGTCCGCCCATAACAAGTGAAAATAAAATTAGTGTGCTAACGCCCGAAAAAAGTAGGTTTTCTTGGGTGTTTGTTTCGCACAAAACTTCGTACATCGAGTAGGCTTGCATTCCCGACGCAAAAATTATGACAAGTGTAAGAAGGCAAAACAAAACAATGCCAACTTTATTTGATTTGCTCTTTTTCCCACGCAACAAACCGATAGTCATTAAAAAGTTGTATTTTAAAAGGATAAAAAGATTACTCATTTTCGCTCTCCAAGAACACTTTTTCAAGTGAGCCATCCTTTTTAACTTCGTCCATAGTTCCGCTTTTAATTATTTCGCCGTTTTTGATAATAGCGACTTTGTTGCACAATTTTTCAGCGACATCAAGCACGTGAGTGGAAAAGAAAATCGCTCCGCCGTTTGCGACAAATTCTTTAAAAGCGTTTTTTACAACGAAGGTCGCTTTTGGGTCGAGCCCGACAAAAGGTTCGTCCAAAATAAATAGTTTAGGGCTATGTATAAAGGCGGAAATTAGGACGAGTTTTTGCTTCATTCCGTGTGAATAATTGGCTATTAAATCGTTTAAGTTGTCAAAGAGTTCAAGGTCAGTTGCGTATTTTGTAATTAGTTTTTCGCGCGTTTCCTTGTCGACTTTAAAGATATCGGAAATTAAATTAAGATATTGTGCGCCCGTGAGAGTTGAATAAATATCGGGGTTATCTGGCACATAAGCAATCATTTTTTTGCATTCCATTGGGTTTTCTTTAACTGAAATCCCGCCAACAAAAATGTCACCAGAAGTGATGTCATTTATTCCGACAATGCTTTTAATTGTTGTTGTTTTTCCTGCGCCGTTATGACCGATGAAAGCAAAAATATCTCCCGCTTCGACCTTTAAATTGACATTTTTTGCCCCCACTTTTCCGTTTGGATATGTTTTACAAAAATTGATAAGTTCTAGCACTTTTTTACCCCTTTAAATAAACTAGTACAAGTATATAGTTTTTTAAAATTTATGTCAAACCTTGAAAATAGATGAAAGGTTTTTCTTGTTGGTTAAAAAAATATTTTATTTAAAAAGGTCGTCTAAAATATCTACTTAATTTTAAAAATCGTTAAAAATATTTTTATTTAAAACTTTTTTTTGTCAAAAAAAGTGACCTGCAATTCTTTTTAGCGACAATAAAAGGGAATACAATTAAAAAAAATCCCGCCATCAAGGGAAACGGGAAATCAAAAAGTTATTAACAAAAATTATGTTTTTGTGGATAAATCATTTTTTTAGTCAAGTTACTTTGAAATTAAAGATTAAAATTTTTAAAAGTTGTGTTTGACTAATTTTGCGACGGCAAATTAAAGCCGTATTAAAGTGCGTAATTTACAATAAAGTAGGCAAGGGTTCCTATAACAGCGCCAATTCCAAGGACGGTGAAAAAGATTTTCCAAAAAGATTTTGGCGTTTTACCCGTTACTTTGCCGTTTTCGCCGTTTACGAAATAAGTATATTTTTTTTGTTTATATTTATATGTTCCTTTATATATAGGAAGATAAATATAATTGTATTTCATATCATTGAAAGTAGTGTTACAGTAGAAGTTTTCTATTCTATCATATGGTTGGCTAAATTCTACTCGGTGTTTAATTGAAAACGCGACATCTTGTTTCATAATTTTTGCGTTGTCTTGAAGATTGCAATTGACCGTTTCGCCAATCCAGCCATACAAGTACTCAGTGCTATAACACAAGACTTTTCCGTAAGAAAAAGGCCCAATTGTGCGTAGTTTGACTGAACTTATTGAGTCGCCCGCGCTTTCTAGATAGTCGACAAATTTGTCGTTTCTTACATCACTAAAATTTGTCCTTGTCACATAAGTGTGACCTTCTTTATCTGTCCTAGATTTTACGCCTACGCCCGAATACTTCGTGAAAGTGTTAAAATCGTACGAAAAAGCGGGGGAATAAACGCCAATAAGAGTGTCAGCGGTTGCTTGATGTTTAAGGTTGTTTGGAGTAAAAGGTCTTTTTGAAAGCCACGAATAGAGTTTGTTTACGGCGGTTTGTCTATTTATTTTAAAAGTGATAAGTCCGTCAGGGACATATTCGACTTTGACCGTCTTTTTTAGGTTGCAATCGCCACAAGAAGGGCACCTTGTGAGTGGTGTGTCGCTTGCTGATAAGTGTTGTCTACCGCAAGTCTCACAAGTATATTGCGAATATTCCGCTTTGCTAAGTGCTATTGTGCTATCAGAGGTCAGAGGCTTTTTTTCGAGAGCTTCCGTTTTTTGCTCAATTTCCACAACACTTGAACAGTGGTTGCAAACAAGATTTTGACTATCAACATCAAAAAGGAGTTCTCCGCCACAATTTTTACATTTGTTTCCTGTCATTTTGGCTCCTACTTGATTTTTGTACCACATTCAGGGCAAAACTTTGTTGTTTTACCTACTTCTGCTCCGCATTTAGGGCAAACAGGTTTTTCATTTGCCGTCATTTTATGACCACATTCAACGCAAAATTTTGCGTTTTTGCTATTTTTTGCACCGCATTCAGGGCAGAATTTGCCTGCGCCTTTATCTTCTTTTTCGTCAGCGTCGCTCTTTTTCTTTGTTGACGAAATGCTTTCTCTTATCATATCACCAATTGCCATTCCAGTTCCGAGTTGTGCTCCGATTGCGCCCGCGCCTTGATTTTTTGCAAAATCGCCAATTGCTTCGGCGGATTTGTATTTAACATAAGTGTCCATATCATTTTTAAGAACGCCCATCGAACTTTGCATATCAATAGCTTTTTCAACTTGTTCAGGGAATGAAATGTTTTCAATTACAAGATTTGTAAGGTCGAGACCAATCGAACTAAACAAATCTTTGACTGACTCTTTTGCGACCTTATTAAATTCTAGTAAGTTGCACGCAAGGTCGAGTGCTGAAATTTTGCTTTCCGCAATTGTGTCAGAAATGCCCGAAACGAGCATACTTTTTAAGTAATTTACAATGCTTTCAGTTGTGTAAGATGAGTTTGTTCCAAAAATTTCGTGAAGGAAAGTTTTTGGGTCACTAACTTTAAACGCAAAACTTCCGTAACTTTTAATTCTAATTGAGCCGAAGTCTTTATCTCTCATAACAATTGGATTTGTTGTGCCCCATTTTTGGTTTGTGAATTGTTTTGTGTTAACAAAGAACACATCTGCAGTAAATGGCGATTTAAAACCTCTTGGCCACGCAAGAAGAGCGGACAAAATAGGCAAATTGTTTACAACAAGAGTGTGAATACCAGGTGTAAACACATCGCAAATTTTACCCTTAACCATAAATATAGCGACTTGCGACTCACGAACGGTGAGTTTTGAGCCAATCATAATGTGTCTACCTTCCATTGGATATTTATAGACCATTGTGTTTTGAGTTGGGTCAAGCCAATCGATGTTTTTTAGTAATTGTGATTTAAAAATGTTAAAAAGTCCCATAATTTTTCTCCTTATTTTCATTTGACTAGTTTTTTTTTAATTTGTTTAAGTAAAAGTTTTTTTATAACTTTCTTTAAAATAAAGTGTTTTATGTTACTTAGGTTTATTAAAGCAAAGTAACATTTAAGTAAATCAACTTGATTTATTTAACAATTTAAGCAGTCTAATTTTCTTACATAATATTTAACTTTTTTAAGTTAGTTAAAATGCTTTTGTTTTATAGCATTATCTTAATATGACAGGGCAGTTTATTGCTGTCACTTCTTGTCCTTCGCTTAGGATAATGCTTTGATTGTGCGCGTATTCTCTTACATAATTCCCGACGCGGATGTTGAACTTGTCTTCACCTTCGTTTGATGTCAGAACGGTGTATTTGCCAGGTTTAAGGTCTCCCTTTTTACTAACAACCATTGTTTCGTTTGGCGACAAAATGATGTCTTTTGTAGACAAACTAACTGTCGCGTTGCCGTCCGTGTCTACAACCGTTTGATTGATTGTGTATCTGACGCCTTTTCTTTGGTCAACTTCATCAACACTCCTTCCACGCATTCCTTTGAGCGTTTTTGAGTATCTATAGTTAAGGAAAAATATAACCAAGATAAGTAGAACGCACAAGGCTCCAAGCGCAATGGTCAAATATTGAAATGTATCCATATTTTCTCCTTTTGTGCAAGGCTTTTCTTTTTTTTCTTGCTTTTATATTGTATAAAATAATTATAATTTTTGCAACTAAAATTATATAATTGACCTTTTAGAAATTTATAATGTGAAACTCGTTCTTATTAGACCCAAAATTATCTTAAATTTATTTTGTGAAAAGGGCGGGTTTGAATATAATAAAAACATAAATAAAACCTAAAAGGGAAAAACAAAATGATGAAAATTGGCACATCGGGATTTAGGGGTGTTATAGGTGACGATTACACAAAGGAAAATGTTTGTAAAATTGCACAAGTGACTTGCGATATTTTAGAAAAATACAATTTTCAAAAAATAGTAAGCCTTGGCTATGACAATCGTTTTATGAGCGAGTTTTACGCAAAATGGGTGGCGGAAGTCTTTTGTGCCAACGATGTTAAAGTTCTTTTTATTAAAGACCCAACAAGTTCTCCGACGTTAAGTTTTGCGGGCAAGTTTTATAAAACGCCACTCAATCTTATGATAACCGCGTCGCACAACCCATACGTGTATAATGGCGTAAAAATTTTTTCGCGTGATGGTCAAGACCTTGAACTTTACCTTGAAAAAGAATACACAAAAAGGGTGGCGAAAATTAAAAAATACAAGTCAATGGATTTTGACGACGGAATAAAAAGGGACAAAATTCAATTTGTCGACCCAACAAACGAATTTGCGGACGCGCTTTTGTCTTTAATGAAAAACAGGCCAAATAAAAAACTTAAAGTTGCATATAACGCACTTCACGGTTCAAGCGTGAAACTAATAAAGGTCGTAAGAGAAAAATTAAAATTTGATTTCCCAATTTTAAACGAAGATAGAGATCCGACTTTCAATTTTTCTTCTCCACTTCCAAACGAAGATAGGTTGCAAGAATATAAAAAGTTTGCCATAGATAACAAACTTGATTTTGCTTTTGCAACTGACGGTGATGGAGATAGAGTGGGCGTGTTTGACGAAAAAGGAAATTACTATGCAGGCAACGAACTTTCGACCTTGATTTACTATTATCTGGTAAAATTTTGTGGCAAAAAAGGTGGCTTTGTAAGAAATTACAGCCTTTCGCAATTGTCAAATCTTACTTGCAAGGCACTTGGAACAAAGATTTATGAAACAAAAATTGGCTTTAAATATATAGGTCAAGCAATGAGAGATTTTAACGCGCTTGTCGGGGCAGAAAATAGTGGAATTGAAATTTACGGCGGGGCGTGGACAAAGGACGGAATGGTGGTTTTCGTCATGCTTATTGACATTTTAAGCCATTTTAATCTTCCTCTTAGCGAAATTTTTGAAAATTTCAAAAAAGATGTTGGATATAAAATGTTTTATAAGGAAGTTTCATTTCCAGTTAAAGACAAGGGGAAAGTTCTTTCGGCACTTTCAAAAACCACGCCCGAATTTGGACGAGAGATTTTAGCCAAAGAAAATTTGGACGGCTATAAATACTATTTCACGGATGGCGGGTTTGCTCTTATCCGATTTAGCGGAACGGAAAATTTACTGCGCCTTGTTTGTGAAGAAAAAAATAAACTTTTGGTGCTAGAAGTTATAAACAAAATAAAAACTTTTGTGGATAACTTGTAAAAATTTTTATTTTATTGTAAAATGATTTTTGTTGAGTTAAATTTGTTGCCTTTTAAATAAGTTCTATATTTCATTTAAATTTTTAAGTGGGGTTTTGAAAATTAGAAATTTTAAGGCGATTAAAAAATTTAGGTTAACATATGTTTTGTAAAAAAAGGAAAAGTATGGACGCGATTAAATTTAAAAAGTTGTTTGATGACACAATTCTTCCAACCTACGCCTATCAAGATGACGCGGGTATGGATATTTTTTCGCACGAAGAAAAAATTATCGAGGCGGGGAAATGGGTGCTTGTCAAAACGGGGTTTTCTATGGAACTTCCACACGGCTACGAAGCGCAAGTTAGGTCAAAAAGTGGCATTGCGCTTAAATCGGGCGTTTTTTGCTTAAACAGTCCAGGTACTATTGACGAGAACTACCGCGGTGAAGTCGGCGTTATACTTATGAATTTGTCAAACGAACCTTATAGAATTTTTAAACAGCAGAAGGTGGCTCAGATGGTCATCGCGCGCGTGGAACATTTAGACGCCGTCATTTGTGACAACCTAGAAAAAAGCCAGCGTGGCGTGGGCGGATTTGGCTCGACGGGGCTAAATATTAAAGAGTAAAGACGATATTTTTGCAACCTATATATAAGTGAAAAATGATTTTTACACAAAAACAAAAATAGAAAAAGTAAAAAATCATTAAAATTGGTTTTTTAAAATTAAAAAGTGGTTAAAAAATACTAAAAGTTTGCAAAAAAGCGAAAAAAAATTTAATCTAAAACCTTTAAAAATAGAGTTGTCTTTACTCTAATAATCATAAAAAAGTTTAAAAATTATAAAAGGAAAAAATAAAAATGGATTTAGAAAATATTGTTCCAACAAATTTCATTGAAGAAGAAATTGTTGAAGATTTGAAAGCGGGCAGGTCAAAGGAAGTTATTACTCGTTGCCCACCAGAGCCAAGCGGTTATTGGCACATTGGACACTGCAAAGCGTGGATTATTGATTTTGAAACCGCGTTAAAATTTGGTGGATATACATACCTTCGTATGGACGACACCAACCCAAGTAAAGAACAAGGCGAATTTGCGGATAGTTATATGGAAGATTTGGAGTGGCTCGGCTACAAACCAAAAGCAATGGTTTACGCAAGTCTTGCCTATTTTGACAAAATTTACGAAATCGCCGAAAAAATGATCGAAAATGGCGACGCCTATGTTGACGAATTGAGTCAAGAAGAGCAACTTAAACTTAAAGGCACTTTGACAACCCCAGGCATAAATAGTCCATATAGGGATAGACCAAGGGAAGAAAGTTTGAGATTATTTAGAGAAATGCGTGCGGGAAAATACGCCGATGGCACTTTGACTTTGCGTGCGAAAATTGATATGGCGCACCCAAATATTTTGATGCGCGACCCTATTATGTACAACATTTCGCGTGAACCACACTATAAAACTGGCACAAAATGGTGCATTTATCCAAAATACGACTTCGCTCACCCTATGGAAGATGCGCTTGAAGGGGTTACATATAGCCTTTGCGACACAACTTTTAGGGTCCATAGACCTGTTTATGAGTGGTTTATTGAGCATGGCTGGAACAATCCTTACGCACCAAAACAAAGAGAGTTTTCGTCTTTAAATCTCGAAAATGTCCTTTTAGGGAAACGCTATTTGAAGGCTCTCGTCGAAAGTGGCAAAGTTATGGGTTGGGACGACCCAAGATTTATGACAATTGTTGGAATGAAGCGTAGGGGATACACTGCAAATGGTGTCAAAAATTTCATAAAAAGTTGTGGCGTTGTCGCTAGCGAAAGCACATTGCCACTTAGCGCACTTGAATATCACATTAGGGAAGACCTAAACAAAATCGCAACCCGTGCAATGGTCGTGCTTGACCCACTTAAAGTTGTTATCACAAATTATGAAGGTCAAGAAGAAATCGAAATCGACAACAATCCTAACGACGAAACAGCGGGAAAACATAAGGCAATGTTTGCAAGAACAATTTACATCGAAAAAGAAGATTTTGCTTTAAACCCACCACCAAAATATAATAGGCTTACTTTGGGCGGGGTCGTCAGACTTAAAGGAGCATATATCATAAAATGCAACAACGTCATTTACGATAACGACGGAAATATCGACCACTTGGAATGCGAATATTTTGAAAACTCTAAGAGCGGGCAAGATACAAGCGGGATAAAAGTAAAAGGGACGATTCACTTTGTCGCGGAAAATGGGTCGTTTGACTGCACAATTAGAAATTTCAAAAATTTGACAAAAATGGAATATGTATGGCCAGGTAAAGCGCTCGAACAAGGCGTCAGCATAGACGAAATTTTGGAAGAAAATTCAATTTATGAAACAAAAGCCAAAGCGGAAAATTTCCTTTTGACTGCAAAACCTTACGATAAATTCCAATTTATGCGTAAAGGCTACTACTCACTTGATAAAGACTCCACAAAAGATAACTATATCTTTAACAACACCATTTCACTCAAAGATTCATTTAAGAAATAGCTATTTTTTAGCCCCCCTAACGGGGGCTATTTTTTTATAAAAAAAGTTAAAATTTTACGAAAAAAG
>ERZ808286.786-NODE-786-length-18611-cov-5.351099_pt1 | contig 18611 bp, 18 predicted proteins | sample MGYA00521276_ERZ808286 | MGnify/ENA primary metagenome ERZ808286 (study PRJEB31516, sample SAMN03275607) | gut metagenome | biome: mammalia-associated habitat; material: feces | host: Papio cynocephalus | place: Kenya | collected 2012-08-01 ... | reverse complement strand
TCGGACTGGCGTCCTCCTCGCAATTTCAATAGAAGTAAAATCGCAACTGCGAGCCCCGCAGGGGCGCGGCAGTCCATTGACGGCGTCGGCGGACTCGGGGTTGATTATTGTGGCTCGCAGTTGCGGGTTTTTTTGGTAATTATAAAAAAACCGCCCGAAGGCGGTTTCCTTATAATGGTCGGAGTGAGAGGATTTGAACCTCCGACCCCTACGTCCCGAACGTAGTGCTCTACCAAGCTGAGCTACACTCCGAATAAGTGTTGTTGCTTATAACGCAAAGTTTGCTATACTGCAAGAGGCTTTTTTCATTTTTTTGATTTTTTAGGTGTCGCCGTGAAAAAAAATATCCTTATCGCCGTTTCGGCATTGGTCGTGATTATCGCGTTGTTCCTTGTTTTCCGTCCGAAACCGGACGATGACGGCGCTTTGCCGTTCGCCGACGAACCCGTCGCCGAAACCGGCGCAGCCGCGTTTGATTTCGCCGAACCCGCGTCGGATTCCCCCGAAACGGAAACCGATTCGCATGAAAAATCCCGCCTGAAAGCGTCGTTCGACGTCGTTCGCGTCGAAGAGGACGGCAGTATGGTCGCCGCGGGCAAAGGCGTCGCGGGCGCGGTCGTTTCCCTGATGGACGGCGAAAGCGTTTTGACAGATTTCACGGTGAACGGCGACGGCGAATGGGTCTATATCCCGTCGGAACCGCTCGCCTCCGGATCGCATGAAATCTGGCTGCGCGACGATTCGCTGAACGAACGCGGAGAATCCGAAATCGTTGTCGTCGACGTGCCCGAACGTAAAAACGCCGGCGACGCGCTGGCGGTCGTCATGTCGCCGGACGCCGAAAACGTCGACGTGCTGCAGGCGCCCGCGCCGCAAATCGAAACGGAGGTCGACGTCCGTTCCGTCAAATACGCGAACGGCGCGCTGGTCGTCAAGGGAACCGCCGTCGGGGCGGGGCGCGTCAACGTGTACGCCGACAACCTGTTTCTGGGGTACGTCCGCGCGGACGGGGACTGGTCTTTGCGCGCGCCGCGTCAGCTGACCGCCGGCAGAAAATACATGATCCGCGCCGACAAGGTCGACGAAAGGGGCAAAGTCGCCGCCCGCGTCGAAGTCCCCTTCGAACTGATCGGAGGCATGGAAAAATCCAAACGCCGCCGCGTCCGCGTCGTCAAAGGCGACTGCCTGTGGAACATCGCGCGGCATTTGTACGGATCGGGATTCGCTTACGTCACGATTTATCGGGCGAACAAAAAACAGATCAAAAACCCCGATCTGATCTATCCGAATCAGGTCTTTGTCGTTCCCGCCAAATCGGGAAAATGACGGGAAAAAGCAAAAAATGCTTTTTTCCGCCGCCGCTTTGGCTTAAAACACTTGCTATGTTTATCTTTGTAAGGAGATTTTGATGTCCCGCGTTGATTTATCCTGGCGCCGTTTCATTCTGCCGCCGATCCACCCCGAAGGCTGGCGTTTCGTCGCCGTGTTCGCCGCCGTGACGCTGCTGATGTGGACGGTGGCGAAGCCCGTCGGCGTCGTTTGTCTGGCGTTGACGGTGTGGTGCTATTTCTTTTTCCGCAACCCGCCGCGCGCCGTGCCCGCCGGGGATTCGCTGGTGCTGTCGCCCGCCGACGGCATCGTCAGCAAAATCGCCGACGTCGTCCCGCCCAAGGAATTGGAAATCGGCGACGAACCGATGACGCGCGTCAGCATTTTCATGAGCGTGTTCAGCGTTCACGTCAACCGCGCGCCGATGTCCGGAAAAATCACGAAAATGCACTACCGTCCGGGGGCTTTTGTCGATGTTTCGCTGGATAAGGAAAGCGAAAACAACGAACGCCAGGAACTGGCGATGGAAACGGTGACGGGCGACAAAATCGCTTTCGTTCAGATCGCCGGACTGGTCGCGCGCCGCATTGTGACGTTCGTCAAGGAAGGCGACCAGCTGAAAGCGGGCGAACGGTTCGGTCTGATCCGCTTCGGCAGCCGTTTGGACGTCTATCTGCCCAAAGGCGTCGCGCCGCTGGTGCTGGAAGGTCAAACCGCCGTCGCCGGCGAAACCGTTCTGGCTGACATGACCGTCAAAGGTCCCGCCCGCGTCGGGGAGATCGTCTGATCATGCTGAAAAGTTCGCGTAAAAGAATCAAAGACCTGCCGCTGAACAGAATCGCGCCGAATCTGGTGACGATGTTCGCTTTGTCGTCGGGCGTGACCTCCATTCGTTTCGCGATGGCGGGAAATTTCAAAATCGCCGTGCTGTGCATTTTGCTGGCGTCCGTGTTCGACGCGCTGGACGGTCGCGTGGCGCGTTTGCTGCGCGGCACGTCCGATTTCGGCGCGGAACTTGATTCGCTGTCAGACGTCGTCTGTTTCGGCGTCGCCCCCGGATTGCTGATGTATTTCTGGGCGCTGGGCGCGTCGTCGCCCGTCGGCTGGATTTTCGCTTTGCTGGTTCCCGTTTGCTGCGCGTTGCGTCTGGCGCGGTTCAACATCATGCTGGACGACGATCCGCAGCCCGAATACTGGAAGCATTTCTTCGTCGGCTTGCCCGCGCCGGGCGGGGCGTACATCGCCCTGTTGCCGATCATGCTGTATTTCCACACGGAAAACGAAGTGTTCCGCAACGGTTCGCTGGTCGAGGCGTTCCTGTTCGTCAGCGCGTTTTTAATGGCGTCGCGTCTGCCGACGATTTCGCTGAAGCATTTGCGCGTCCCCGTGCGTTTCGTCGTGTTCGTGCTGGCTTTGGCGGGATTCTACGCGGGGCTGATGGTGTACAAGCCGTGGCTGGCGTTGAGCCTGACGTTCATCGGGTATCTGGTCAGCGTGCCGCTCTGTTCGTTCGTTTTCCTGAAACTGAAAGCCAAAGCCGAGGGAAAAACGGAAAAAGCCGAAGGCAAATGACAAAAAATCCCCCGCGACCGGTCGGCGCGGGGGATTTTTTTTGTCCCGAACGCGGATTACATGTAATCCAGCAAAGTCAGTCCGTTGATGGTCGACAGGACGGAATAGGACACTTTCAGATTGTTCGCCTGTTGCAGCAGCAGGGTGGCGGCTTCGGTTTTGTCGACCTGCGTCAGCGATTGAATGTAGGTGTCCAGCGAATTGTTCAGATCCGTCTGGTTGTCCAGCGTCGTTTTGACGGTGTCCAGCTTGCTGATGACGGCGTATTGAATGCTGGTGACGTCGCCGTTTTTTTCTTTCGAATTGGCGGTCAGCGCCTCGTCCAGCAGGTCAAGGGCTTCGGACACGCGGCGCTGCGCGCTTTCGACGTCGTCGGGGTCCAGCATGTTTCCCTGCGCGATGGCGCCCAAAGCGCGGAAGACTTTTTCAAACGCGGACGACGACGCGTTCACGTCGTTTGAAACGGACGTCGTTTCGCTGATGCGGTAGGACGACGCCAGCTGTCCCCCCGCGTAATAGGTGGAGGTTTCGAACCGCGCCGACGCGAAGGTTTCCGTCGCGCCGTATTCGGGGAAGTCTTCGGTGCGGACGATCAATTCGCCGCCGTCGTCGGACACGCCCAAAACGGTGTATTTGCCGTTGTACGCGCCGTTCGTCCCGCCCATTTCGACCGTCGCGCCGACGGAATAGGTTTTGCAAATGGTGATTCCCGCGCCGTCGGCGATGGTTTTGTTGTTCAGCAGGCTCATTTCCTCGCGCACGGGAGTGGCGTCCGAAAATTTGACGGTGCGTCCGTCTTTGGAAACGGAATCGACGATATAGGCCCGGTCGTTGCCGTCGGCGCCTTTGACGATCAGGCAGTCGCCGGATTTATAGGACGAAAACGCGCCTTTGACCGTGGCGGTCATCGCGTTTTGATTGACGCTGAATCCGATGTCGCCGGTTTGCAGGGCGTTGCCTTTCATCGACGACGTGACGAATCCCGCGACGTCGGCGCGGGTTTCGACCGTCAGCGGCGCGTTCGTCAAGTCGTTCGGAACAGGGGTCGACGTCGAGATGTTCAGCGTCGTGCCGTCGTCGGAAACCGATTTGACATACAGGGAATGTTCGTTGCCGGCGGCGTCCGTCACGGTGATCGTCTGCCCGCCCTTGACGCCCGAAAACGTTCCCGCCGTTCCGCGGATCGCGTTGTTCGCCGCGTCGACGGTCAGCGGTTGCGCGACGTTGAAAGTTTCCAGCACCGTTCCCGTGTTTTTCGCCGCGGTGATCGTGCCGGTCTGCGTGCTTTGCTGAACGTTCAGATTGCCGCCCAGCAGATCCGTGACGTCCAGTGTTTCGTTTCGGACGTTTTCTTCGAACGTCACGGACGATCCGTCCGACGACACGCTTTTGACGGTCAGATAGCCGTCGTTGGCGTTCGACCCGTTCACGCGCAGTTTCGCGCCCGCTTTCAAATTTGAAAAAGTGCCGGCGCGCGCGGTCAGCGAATTGGTGGTGACGCCCGTCGTCCTGTCCGTTTCGGACGCGAAGACCCATTCGCCCTTTGTCAGCGACAGCGCCGAAGAATCCGTCAGCGTTTCGTCCGCGACCGTTTCGGCGAACGTCAGCGTTTTGCCGTCGTCGGACACGCCCGTGACGGTCAGCGTTTTGTTGTTGCCCGCCGTTCCGGCGACGACGACCTTTTCGCCGGCTTTGATGCCCGCGAACGAATTTTCCTTTGCCGCGGTCAGCGTCTTGTTCGCCGCGTCGAACTTCATTTCGTTGTCGGCGGCGCCGGTGTATTCCGTCGTTTTCGGATTGACGGTTTGAAATTCCTGCTTGATCGTCACGCCGCCCAGAACGTCCGCCGAAGTCGACATTTTCGACAGGGACGCCGAATAACTGGTCGGATAGGTCAGAACGTCGCCGTCAAAGACCGCCTGAAATTCCTGCAAAGACTTGTAGGGAAAGTCGACGGGTGCTTTGGTCGTGTCGCCGCCGCCGAAAATATAGTTTCCGTCCACCTGCGAATTCAGGTAGTAGGCGATCAGCGACATGGATTCGAACGCCGCCTCCTGCACGTTTTGCAAAGCCAGCAGTTCCTCTTCGGACGCGTCTTTGGACATGGCTGTCAGGTCGCGGGAAAAGAAATCGCGCACCTGCGACCGGACGTCCGTCAGCGAATCGCGAATGCCGTCGATCGCTTTTTGCTGGGATTCCAGAACGACTTTCGTGATCGAATTCGTTTCCAGATATTTCGTCGTCACGGCGCGTTCGTTTTGCAAAGACAGCAGACGATAGGTCGACAGCCCGTATTTGTCGTAGGACGAATAGCGGTTGCCCGTCGTCGCCTGATACGATATGTCGGACAGCGTCGATTTCTGTCTGGTGATTTGCGACATGTACAACCGGTAGGTTGCGGTGGTCGGGACTCTGGTCATGGTTTAGCCTCCCCGTTAAACGATGTTGTCCAAGATGTCCAGCATTTCCAGCGACGTGGTCAGCGCTTTCGCCGCCGCGCTGTAAGACCGCTGGTAAAGCATGATCATGGACAGTTCCTCGTCCAGATCGACGCCGCTGACGTCTTGTTCCTTTTTGTAAATCGTCGACACCAGTTCCGTCTGATAGTCCGTTTTGGAATTGGCGTCGTTCAAATTCGTCGCCAGCCCGCTGACGATCGACGACGCGTAGCCGGACAGCGTCGTTTTGATTTTTGTGAAGTTGCCCGCCGATCCGAAGTCGATCGATTCGGTGAACGCTTTGGCAAAGTCGTTCGCCAGCGCGTTGTCGGCTTCGCTGACGTAGTATTCGCCCGTTTCCGCGCTGTATTGCAGTTTGCCCGTGCTCATGGACGACGGAGATTTCAAAATGTCGGAACGGACGGACAATTCGGACGCGTAACCCGCGTGCGACACGCCCAGTCCCAGCCGCGACAGGACGCTGCCCGACGTCACGCCGTTGACCGTCGACGTCGTTTCCGTGATTTCGGTCTGATTGCCGTCGATGTTCGTCACGCGCAGGCGGTAGCCCGATCCTTCGGAAACGATTTCAGCTTTCAAGATTTGGTTGCCCGACGCGTCGACGGCGTTCGTGTTGATCTTTGCGGCGATGGTTTGCAGGGTGTCGCCCGCCGTCACGTCGATCGACGCGAACCCGACGCCGTTCGCCGTGTCGGAAAAATGCAGGGTCGTTTTGCCCTTGATGCCCATCAGGGAACCCGACGGCATGATTTCGGATTCGTACACGGCGTCGCGCGACGACGACACGATAAAGTCGTTCAATCCGAAAAACGCGGAAAATCCGGAATGGGTTTCGTCGACCGTTCCGTTCCCGTCGGCGTCGAAGCCGATCGACACCGGCGCGTCGTCCGCGCCCCGCAACACGGTTTTTTCGTCGCGGAAAGCGATGGAATAAGTGCTGTCGCCCAAATCGATTTCCAAATTCCCCGCGCCGTTCACGCCGACCGTCGCGTTTGTCAGGTGCGGACCCGTCACGGCGTTGCGCAGCCAGTCCTGAATCTTTTCGCACATTTCGGAAACGCTGCCGGAGGAAAAGCCCAGCTCGCCGACCAGACTGACGCCGAACGCCTCGCCGCCGTCGTCGCCGGTCAGGACGATTTTGACGTCGCCGCCTGACAGCGTGATGTTTTGCCTGTCCGCGTCGATAAAGGTGCGCGTTCCCGTCATTTCGTAGACGGCTTGGGGATAGGCGGTGCCGCGGTTGTGTACGGCGTTCAGCTGTTTCGTCAGCTGGAAAGCCAGCTCGTCCAGCTGGGTTTGCATATTTTGCAGTTCGGTGTCGCGCAGGGAAATCAGACCGCTCAGCTCGCCCGACGATATTTCTTTGGTGATGTCGAATTTTCCGGCGTAAATGCCCGTGATTCCGCCGGACGCGTAGGTGATCAGCGATCCCGTGGACGCCGCGGCGACGTGCGACACGACGACGCCGTCCTTGTCCAGCAAAGGCTTGCCGCCGCCGGTCAGAATGACGGTTTCGCCCGACGACCGTTCATAGCTTTGAATGTCCATGATTTCGGACAAACGCGTGATCAGCGTGTCGCGCTGGTCTTTGTAGTTGTCGGCGGACTGTCCGTTCAAAGCCGACGTGCGGACGATGTCGTCGTTCAATTTGTCCAGCTGTTGCAGAATATCGCTGACTTCGTCGCACAGGGACGATATTTCCTGATCGATTTCCAAACGCAGGGCTTGGATCTGGTCGCTCATTTCCTTCATTTGCGACAAAGCCGTGTCGACGGAGTTGACCGCCGTCGACTGCGCGTTCAGCTTGTCGGCGTCGACGCCCAGACTTTCGAACGCGGTCTGCATGGCGGCGACGCGGTTGGCGACGGAGTATTCGGACGACGGCTGTCCCATTTTCGCCTGCACCAGATCCAGATAGTATCCGCGCACGCTTTGCTGCTGCAAAATGCCCGTTTCCGTGCGGTAGTGGGCGACCAGCTTCGTGTCGACCTGACGCAGGTCGCTGTTGCTGATCGATCCGGACAGCTGTCCGTTGTTCAGAACCAGCGTTTTTTGCGAATAGATTTTTCTGGAATACCCTTCGGTATTGACGTTGGACACGTTTTCGCTGACGACGTCGATCGCGCGCTGCGACGTGCGGATTCCGTTCAATGCCGTGTTGATTGCGCTGGAAAGAGCCATGGTCGCGTCCTTTCGTTTTTAATTACAAAACCTGATTGAACGAAATCGCCGCGGGGGATCCGGCGTCGTTTTCCATACTGCCCCGTTTCGTGTACAGCGGCGTTTTCGCGTGCGTCTGTTCCTGCACGTCCTGCACGATGGCGTTCAGCAGACGGTTCGTCGCTTCGATGTTGATTTTCAACAGGCGCGCGTTTTCCGTCGTCAGATCGCCCAGCGTGACGGACGCCTTGCGCAACACGCGTTTCTGCCGGTCGGGCAGGGCTTTGACGATGTCCGCGTGCTTGGCGAAGTAGGCGAAAGATTCCGCGTACGCCGCCGCCAGTTTCGATTTCTGGTCGGTCAGGGCTTTGCATTCGCTCTGCCGCTGGTTTTTCAGCAGAGTGTTTTCCTTTTTCAAAACGCCGCACAAATCGCTCATCAGCGACAGCATGCGGGTCAGTTTGTTTTCAGCCGTTGTCGTCATGGTCAAACTCCTTGCGTTTGCGTTGCGGAAGAAAGGGCGGCGTCCGATTCCTGTTGGCGCAGGATTTGCGCCATCACTTGGTCGGTCAGTCCGATGCCGCCCGATTTGGCGGTCATTTTGCCGTATTCGTCGATCATCATGGAACGGAATATCCGTTCGGCGTTGCCGCCGCCGAACGTTTCGTTCACGGGAACCGTCGCGTACATCTGTTCGAACATCTGCGAAATAAAGAACGCTTCGAAATCCCGCACGGCTTCGCGGGTCTTGTCCGAATCGAGCCCTTTGCCGATTTTCGGGGCTTCCGCCCGCGGACGGGCGGCGGAAACGAAATCCGTTGTCAAAGTCGCGGCGCTCATCACATCACCTCGATTTCAGCCTGCAAAGCGCCGGCGGCTTTGACGGCTTGCAAAATGCCGATCATGTCGCGGGGACCGACGCCCAGCGCGTTCAGCCCGTCGACCAGTTCCTGCAAAGACACGCCCGTTTTCAAAACGTTCAGACGGTTTTCCGACTGTTCGTCGATCTGAATGTCCGTTCTGGGAACCGTCACCGTGCTTCCCGTCGTCGAAAACGGCGCGGGTTGCGACACCTGCGGCGTTTCCGTGACGCGGATCGTCAGGTTGCCCTGCGCGATCGCGATCGGATTGATTCGGACGTTTTCGCCGATGACGACGATGCCCGATTTTTCGTCGATGACGACTTTCGCCATCTGGTCGGGCTGAATGCGCAGCTGTTCGATGTCGGTCAGCGTCTGAATCAGATTGTCGCGTCCCGCCGACGCCAGATCCAGCGACACCGTGCCGGAATCGACCGTCTTCGCCGCCAGAACGCCCAAATAGGAATTGATCGCGTCCGCAATGCGCGACGCCGTCGTGAAATCGGGGTTGCGCAACGCCAGTTTGATGCTTTTCTGGTTGGCGAAATCAAACAGGATTTCGCGTTCGATAATGCCGCCGTTCGCGATTCTGCCCGACGTCGGCACGCCCTTGACGACGCTTTGCGCGTTGCCTTGCGCCGAAAATCCGGCGATGGCGACCTGCCCCTGCGCGATCGCGTACACTTCGCCGTCCGCGCCCAGCATCGGCGTTACCAGCAGAACGCCGCCCTGCAAACTTTTCGCGTCGCCCAGCGCGCTGATGCTGACGTCGATGCGCGTTCCCTGTCTGGCGAAGGCGGGCAGACTGCCCGTCACCATGACGGCGGCGACGTTCTTTGTTTTGATTTTGCCGTCGCGGGTGTTGACCCCCAGACGTTCCAGCATGCCGATCAGGCTTTCTTCGGTGAACGCCATGGACGAGATACTGTCGCCCGTTCCGTTCAGACCGACGACCAAACCGTATCCGATCAGATAGTTTTCCCGCACGCCTTCGATGTCGGAAACGTCCTTGATGCGCGAACTGGCGCAAACGCCGTTTGACGAAAACGCCAAGAAAACAGCCGCCAGAACGCAAGCGGTCTTTTTGATGTTTTTCAGCAGGTTCTTCATGTTCGCTCCTTTAAATCCGGTTGCGGGATAAAACCCCTGTTTGATATATGCAAAAACCGTGCCGTTTTTGTTTTCGGCTGAAAACGGTCTTTTTCGAAAAAGAAATAAAAAAACGGCTAGGCAAAAATTGCCGGTTTTTAAACGCGGTCGATTTCTGTATAATGACGCCGAGGGATTTAAAGGAGGATACCATGGTTATGAAAATCGGTCCGGCGGGCGGCGCGAAACCCGTTGAAAACACAAAGAAATCAGGAAAGACGTCGTCGACGGGCGGGGTGTTTTCCGCTTATTTGTCCGAAACGGAAGACGCCGCCGCGCCGAACGTCGGGGCGACGGCGGGCGTCGGCGGGATCGAGGCGCTGCTGATGGCGCAGGCGGTCGACGGCGCGACGGACGGCGAGGGCAGGAAAAAACGGGCGGCGGCGCGCGGCAACGACATTCTGGACAGGCTGGAGGATTTGCGCGCGGCGATTTTGACGGGTTCCGTCCCCAAATCGAAACTGATCGAGCTGGCGCAAATGCTGCGCGACAAACGCGAATCCGGACTGGACGACGAAATGAACGCTATTCTGGACGACATCGAACTGCGCGCCGAGGTCGAATTGGCGAAATTGTCACAGGGCGTTTGATTTTTCGCGCCGTTTGGTGTAAAACAATATGCGGTTTATTTTTTTAAGGGGACTTCATAATGGGAATTGAACTGCCAAAGGATTACAGACCGTCTGCCGACGAACCGTTTATGAACGACATGCAGAAAGAATATTTCCGCCGCAAGCTGATCGCTTGGCGCGAAGAACTGTTGCATGATTCCGAAGAAACGCTGGACAACCTGAAACAGGGCGGCATGACCGTCCCCGACATTTCGGACCGCGCCTCCGCCGAGGCGGACAAGGCTTTGGAACTGCGCACCCGCGACAGAATGCGCAAGGTCATTTCCAAAATCGACGCCGCGCTGGAAAAAATCGAAGACGGCACTTACGGCTATTGCGAGGAAACGGGCGAACCCATCGGGCTGGAACGCTTGATCGCGCGTCCCATCGCCACTCTGTCGATCGAGGCGCAGGAACGCCACGAACGCATGGAAAAAACGTACAACGACGACGATTGAGCTCCGTTCGCCGCGCAACAACGGAAGGCGGGTCGCGCAGATCCGCCTTTGACGTCTTTTTGAAAAAGGATTTTTTTTATTGACTGAAATCATACTCGCTTCCGCGTCCCCGCGCCGACTGGCGCTGTTGAAACAGATCGGCGTCGTTCCCGACGGGGTCGAACCCGCCGACATCGACGAAACCGTCCTGCCCCGCGAAACGCCCGCGCGCTACGTTCTGCGCATGGCGCGGCAAAAGGCGGAAAAGGTCGCCTGCGCCAAAGGCGGCGACGCTTTCGTTCTGGCGGCGGACACGGCGGTTGCCTGCGGCAGCCGCGTTCTGCCCAAAGCCGAAACCGAAGAACAGGCGGCGGAATGCCTGAACATGCTGTCCGGCAGACGCCATACGGTTTTCGGCGGCATCTGCCTGATCACGCCGGACGGCAGGGCGGTGAGCCGCGTCGTCAGAACGGCGGTCGTTTTCGCCCGATTGACCGACGCGCAAAAACGCGGCTATCTGGACGGCGGCGAATGGCGGGGCAAGGCGGGCGGTTACGCCATACAGGGCAAAGCCGCCGTGTTCGTGCGCCAAATCATGGGATCGTATTCGAACGTGGTCGGCTTGTCGCTGTACGAAACGGCGAACCTGCTGAACGGCAACGGGGTCGTGGTTTAAATGCGCCTGATACACAGCTTTTCGCCGTTCGAAGAGGTCTGCGTCGTTCTGGACGCGGACAACCGCCCCGTGACGGTCGCCGTCGACAGGGAAAAACGGTTGCCGGTCGGCGCGGTTTGTCTGGCGCGCGCGTGCAAATCCGTCGCCGCCGGACGTTTTCTGGACGTGGGCGGCGGCATGACGGCTTTTCTGAACGCGCCGTCTTTTTACATCAGACCGGACGGTTCCGTCTGCCGCGACAGGCTGAACGAGGGGGATTTTCTGCTGGTGCAGATCAGCCGCCCCGCGGCGGACGGCAAAGAGGCGGAGGCGGACACCCGCGTGTCCCTGCCCGGAAAAACGGTCGTTTTGACGCCCGCTTTGACCGAAAACAACTATTCCGGACGGCTGACCGCGCTGGCGGTCAACCGGTTGCGGGAACATTTCCCCGAAACGGGCGTCTTGTTCAGAACGGCGGCGGCGAAAGCGTCGATCGACGACATTTCCGCCGAGATTTCGGAACTGAAAGACCGCTGGAACGCTTTGCTGAACCGACCGAAAAAGCCGCAGATCCTGTCGCGTCCCGAACGCGACGTGTTCAGGCTGGCGCGGAAATACGCCGCGGGCGGAGCGGACGAAATCGTCACGGACGACGCCGAAACGGCGGCGGCGCTGAAAAAGCTGTATTCGAACGTCGCGTTTGAAATCGGCGGCGTGTGGGAAAAGCGGGGCGTCGGCGAAGCGGTCGACGCGGCGCTGAACGTCAGGTCGCCTTTGCCGTCGGGCGGGTTTCTGATTACGGAACAGACCGCCGCGTGCGTGTGTTTCGACGTCAATTCGGGATCGGGCGGCGCGATGAACGCGAACGTCGAGGCTTGCGCCGAAATTCTGCGTCAGATCGATTTGAAAAATCTGGGCGGACAGATGATCGTCGATTTCGCCGGGCGAAAGGACAAACGTCTTTTGATCGAAATGATGAACCGCCTGAAACGCGACGACGTCTATATCGCGGGATATTCGCCGCTGGGACTGGTCGAACTGACGGTTGAAAAAAACAAACGGTCGCTGTTCGACGATTTTTGTTCCCCCGCCAACCGCGGCGCGGCGGACGTCGCGCGGACGCTGTGGTTCGCTTCCGCCGCCGGACCGGTCGTGACGGTCCGCGCCCCCGCGGCCGTTCTGTCCCGTTTGCGCCCCTGCGTCGAACGGCTGAAATCGCGGCTGAACGCGGACATCGATTTTCAAACGGCGGACGCCGCGAGCTTGGAGGGAATCAGACAATGAAAACGCCGAACGTGTCGGAACGTCCGTCGGATTTGCCGGAATTGAAAACAAAATGCCCGATTTGCGGCAAGCCGTCGGTTTTTCTTTACAAGCCGTTTTGTTCGAAACGCTGCGCGGACATCGATTTGAACCGCTGGCTGACGGGCGTCTACACGATCGAAACGGACGAAGAGGAAGAAACCGAAGAAAAAATTTAAAAAGGGCTGGACAGACCGTTTCGAATCGGTTATATACTGTTTCTGTCAGGCGCCTGGGTAGCTCAGTCGGTAGAGCAGGGGACTGAAAATCCCCGTGTCGGCGGTTCGATTCCGTCCCCAGGCACCATTTAAAAGCCGCGGTTTTCCGCGGCTTTTTGCTTGTCCGGAAAACGGACGGGCAGGGCGTCAGCCGGATTTTTTGCCGTCCAGCTTTTTGACGGCGTCGATCAGTTCCGGAAATTCCCCGATGGTCGCGTCGGGACGGGCGGCGAAGTCGTGGTCGCCCTGATTAGATTCGAAAAACACCGTTTTCATGCCGACCGCCCGCGCGCCGTACACGTCGCGGTACAAATCGTTGCCGACGAAAATTGTTTCTTCGGGGCGCAGGTCGAGCCGCTTCAACGCTTTTTTATACAGGCGGGGATCGGGTTTGCGGTATCCGAAATCGCCCGAAACGATGATCGGGTCGAAATATTTTGCCAGTCCGACGGCGTACAGTTCGGGATACGCCCACGCCGTCTGTCCGTCCGACACGGCGGCAAGACGGTATTTCTTTTTCAGCTTTTTCAATGTTTCCCTGACGCCGGAATACAGTTCCAGCCGTTCCAGCGTCGCGGCGCGGAAAACCTCCGCCGTCAGCAGTCCCAGCAGCTTTCTTTTTTTCTTCGGCAAGGCGCGGGTGGCGTCCGTCGCGTTGGCGGCGACGATGCCGTCGAACAGGCGCGGGGCGTCGAATTCGGGATATTCCTCGCCGCTTTCGTGACGCTGAATCCGGTTGGCGTCGCAATACAGGTCGCGCAACCGTTCGGGGGAAAGCAGAACGCCCTGATACATCAGAAAATTAGCGACGGTTCGCCAGACGGCGGCGTCCTCTTCGTTCGTCCAGATGTTCGTCAGCGTGCCGTTGACGTCGAAAATCAGCGCGCGAATCATCACAATCCCTCTTTAAAACATTCTTCGGCTTCGAACACCAGACGGCGGCGGTAGTCGCGGTCGATCCAGAAATTGCGCGCGATGCGCAGCAGCGTCGTTCCCATGTAGAACGGCACGCGCTTTGTAATCGAATCGAACGCGGCGTCCGCGTCGGGGAAATGCGACGCGTATTCGCGCAAAAAGTGGCTGATGAACGGTTCGGCGGCGAATTCGTCGCCCGCGTTCATGGAAAAGAAATGTTTTAATTCGCCCGCCATGCGTCCGATGTCGAAAACGCGGTCGGCGTTCATGCACCGCTCCAAATCAAATGTTTTCAGCGAATCAAACGAAAAGATGAAGTTGTCCGGCGTCGCGTCGCCGTGCACCAGAACGGGACAGTCCGACCACATTTCGGGACGTTCGCGCCATTGGTCGCGCAACCCGCGGAACATTTCGGCTTCGCCTTTTTTCAACAGCGGCGCGCATTGCCTGACGACTTGATCGGTGTAGGCGCAAAAACGGTCGAAATCGACGCGTTCGTCCTCGATCGCCGTGCGGTTGTGCAGTTCGGCGAAAAAATACGCCAGCAGTCCCAGACAGTCGTACAGCGTTTCGTCGTCGCGTTCGGCGACCGCGCGCGAAACGATCGAACTGAACAGCTCGCCGTCGCAAAACTCCACCGCCAGCAGATCGCCCAGATCGTGGTTGCGTCCCAGCGGTTTGGCGACGTACAGGGGCGGCTGGTCGAAACCGTAGCCGCGCACCTCTTCCAGCCTGCCGTATTCGCGTTCCAGACGGCGTTCGGCGTTTTCGGGGTTTTCCTCGCGTTCCGAAAGAAAATATTTGCCGATGACTTTCGCGCCGGTCGTTTCCTCTTCGTACAGATAAACGGCGTTGGACGCGTTCAGGCGAAAGACCTTGTAGACGGGATCGTCGCAAAAATCGGCGATTTGCGGCTGAATGTCGTATTTCAAATATTCAAACAGCGGATCGTTTTCCCGCACATGCCCCAAATATTCCTTCGCCATTCGATGTCCCCTTTCGTTCAAGTCAAAACGGCGGTTGCTTTCATGCCGGCGGTGACGGCGGCAAAGCCGGCGCCGACCGACAACAGCAGATAAAGCAGGGCTTCCGCCGTTTTTTGACGTTCCAGCAGTACCGCGAAATCCAGCAGATACGTTGAAAACGTCGTAAAGCCGCCCAGCAGTCCCGTCATCAAAAACGCCTTCAATTCGGGGGAAAAGGACGCTTTCGAACGGAAATACTCGTATAAAACGCCGATCAGAAAAGCCCCGATCAGATTGACCGTCATCGTGCCATAATGCGTTTTGACGGCGGAACAGACCGCCGCCCTCAACGCCGCGCCGACGCCCCCGCCGACAAAGATAGCCCAAAACGCCGTCATGTTCAAACCAGCATTAAAGCCAGCACCTGCGCCGAAATGACGCGCAGGGCGATCGTGACGGGATACGCGGTCGCGTAGCCGATCGCGGGCGCGTCCGTGTTGGACATGTTCGCGACAAAGGTCATGGACGGTACGCAGGTGTTGCACCCCGACAGACCGCCGCACAGCGACAGATAGTCCATTTTTCTGGTCATTCTGACGACGCAGCCGACGATCAGCATCGGCAGACTGGTGATCAGAACGCCCATGCCGATGAAATACAGCCCCTGCGTTCCGGCGATCAGACGGACGAACCCCGGACCGGACGCCAGTCCGACGACTGTCAGGAACAACAGCAGTCCCAAGAATCTGAACGCGTTCAGGACGTAGGCGGGGGTGTAGAAAATGATGTTGCCGACCGATCCGCGGCACGACAAAATGACCGCGACGATCAGCGGACCGCCCGACGTTCCCAGCTTGATCGGGGCGTCGATGCCCGGAATGTGCAGCGGCACCAGTCCCAGCAGAATGCCGGCGATCATGCCCAGAAAATACGGAATGAAACGGGTGTCGTTCGCGCGCGCCTGATCGTTGCCCAGATAGCGGATCAAAGCGGTCGTGTCCGCCTGTTTGCCAACGACGACGACCTGATCGGCGAACGCCAGTTTCAAATCGGGCGTCGGGGGCAGGGAAATGCCGTTGCGGATAACGCGGGAAATGACCCAGTGGTGGCGTTTGTCGCCCAGCACTTTTTTCAACGGTTTGCCGACGCAGCGCTGATTCGTGACCAGCAGGTTCTGGCTTTGAATCTGCTTCGCGCTTTCTTCCATCAAATCGTGGTCGGGATCCATTTTAAACAGGAACGAAACTTCTTGAAAGATTTTGCGCGGCCCGAAAATCAGCAGAATGTCGCCCATTTGCAATTTGGTGTGTTCGTGCGGAACGATGTATTCGTCTTCGCGTTTCATGCGCGAAATCGTCATCGAATAGTGGATCATTTTCAGAAAATCGCCGATTTCCAGCCCGTCGAATCCGGGGTTGTTGACCAGCACGTTGAACCCCTGCATGTGCGGGTCGCTTCCCGCTTTGGACGATTCGTACTTGGCGACCTCGTCGGTGATTTTGACGCGGAAAATGACTTTCAGCAAAATAAAAACGGTGATGCAGCTGACGATGCCGACCGGATAGCCGATCGCGTAAGCGAATCCCGATTGCGTGATTTCGGACGCCTTAAATCCCAGCTCGCCCAAAATCTGCTGGGCGGCGCCCAGCGCGGGGGTGCTGGTGACGGAACCCGCGTACAGCCCCAGCACTTCAGGCAATGAGATTTTTCCGAATTTGAACACCAGACAAGCCAGCAGCGCGCCCAAAGCCGTCACGCCCAGCGACATCGCGTTTAAAATCATGCCGTTTTTGCGCAACGCCTGAAAGATGTTCGGACCGACCGCCAGCCCCATGGAATACAGGTACATGATCAGCCCGAATTCCTTTAAAAAAGCCAGAACGTCGGCGGGAATGAAGACGGCGTATTTATCCAGAAGCCAGCCCGCGAACAGTCCCGCGAACAACACGCCGCCGACGCCCAGTCCGATTCCGCGGAATTTCAGACTGCCGATGAAAATACCGACGCAGCACGTTATGCAAATGCACAAAATGGTAATGATGGTGATCGACATGACATACCCCGAAAAAGTATAAAATTTTTATCAGGATAAGCCTTTTTTTCTTAAAAAAAACTATAAATTTTCAGGCAGTTCGAAAATTTTTGAAACGCGCGCCGCCGCGGTCACATTTCGTTTTTGAACGGGCGGGTGAACAGTGCGGAAACGACGTCGTCGACGCTGGCGGCGCCGTTCATGATGCGGCTCAGCCCTTCGCAGATCGGCATTTCGACGTTCAGGGCGCGGGCGCGTTTCAAAACGGCTTGGGCGGTGAAAACGCCCTCCGCCACCGTGCGTTTGTCGCGCAGAATGTCGTCCAGCGCGCGCCCTTTGCCCAGTTCGATCCCGACGGTGAAGTTGCGCGATTGCGCGCTGTTCGCCGTCAGCACCAGATCGCCCAGTCCGGCAAGCCCCATCAGCGTGTGCGCCTGTCCGCCCAGCGCGACCGCCAGTCTGGAAATTTCGGCGAGTCCGCGCGTGATCAACGCGGCGCGCGCGTTGTCGCCCATCTGCTTGCCCGCGACGACGCCGGCGGCGATCGCCATCACGTTTTTGACCGCTCCGCCGATCTGGACGCTGACGACGTCGGGGGAATAATAGGGGCGGAAAGTCTTTGTTCCCAGCGTTTCGACCAGCTCTTTGCCCAGCTGTTCGTCCGCGCACGCCAGCGTCAGGGCGGTCGGCTTGTTCAGCGCGGCTTCCTCGGCGAACGTCGGACCCGACAAAACGGCGATTTTCGCCTGCGGCAGTTCCTCCGCCAGCATTTCGCTCATCAGTTCGCCGGTGGATTCCTCTATGCCTTTGGCGCAGATGACGGCGGGCAGATCCCGTTTCCACGCGCCGCGCAGTTTGTCGCACGCCGCGCGCAGGTATTGCGCCGGAATGACCAGCAGGACGGCGTCGGCTTTGCCGACGGCTTCGTTCAAATCGTTCGTCGCCGCGACGTTTTCGTTCAACGGCACGTCGGGCAGAAACAGGGCGTTGCGGCGGTTTTTGTTGACGCCGTCGACGACTTCGGTTTCGCGCGCCCACAGCGTGACGTTTTTGCCGTTGCCCGCGGTGATGTGCGCCAAAGCCGTTCCCCACGCGCCCGCGCCCAATACGCTGATGTTTTCCATGATGCGAAACCTCCTGAACTGTTATCGTTTGGCTGTCGGGTCGAGCGCCCAGCGGGGGCGCGGACTGAAATCCAGCGGATCCGAATCGCCCGCCAGAAAATGCTCCATGCCCGCCCAGGCGACCATTGCGCCGTTGTCGGTGCACAGGTTCATCGGCGCGGCGGCAAAGGTCAGCCTATGCTTTTTCGCCAGATTTTCCAAAGCGTTCCGCAACGCCTGATTCGCGGCGACCCCGCCCGCGACGACCAGATGCGTTCCCGCGGGGTATTGTTTCTTAAACGTTTTGATGCCGTTTTTCAACCGCGAGCAGAGCGTTTCCAAAACCGCGCGCTGGAAACAGGCGCACAGGTCGTCGACGTCCTTTTCCGTCAAAACGGCGCGTTCGATCGTGCCGTCGGGGGAAAAGCTTTCGACCGCGCGTCGCACGGCGGTTTTCAGCCCCGAAAACGACAGGTCGCACCCCGGTTTGCCGACCATCGGACGCGGAAAGTCAAACCGCGCGGAATCTCCCTTTAAGGCGTGTTGTTCGATTTTCGGACCGCCGGGGTAGCTCAGCCCCATCATTTTGGCGGCTTTGTCGAACGCTTCGCCCGCGGCGTCGTCGACGGTCGCGCCCAGCCGTTTGAATTTGCCGATTCCCTCGGCGATCAAAATCTGGCAGTGTCCGCCGGACGTCAGCAACAGCAGATAGGGGAACGGCACGTCTTGTCCCAAACGGACCGTCAGGGCGTGCGCTTCCAAATGATTGACGGCGATAAAGGGCAGATCGTGCACGGCGGCGATCGCTTTCGCGGTCATGACGCCGACGATGACGCCGCCGATC
>ERZ808286.784-NODE-784-length-18639-cov-4.893026_pt1 | contig 18639 bp, 11 predicted proteins | sample MGYA00521276_ERZ808286 | MGnify/ENA primary metagenome ERZ808286 (study PRJEB31516, sample SAMN03275607) | gut metagenome | biome: mammalia-associated habitat; material: feces | host: Papio cynocephalus | place: Kenya | collected 2012-08-01 ... | reverse complement strand
GACGAAGATCTCGATGCCGGCCTTGCCCGCGGCCTCGATCAGCGGCAGTTCCTTCTCGGTGGTCGGATCGCCGTAGATGGTGTTCATGTAATCGTTGAACACGACGCTCGGCTCGGCGTTGTCGACGTGCGGCGAACGCACCTCGCGGCGGTAGTCGGTGACGTTGGCGACCACGCCGTCGAAATCATGGGCGATGGTGAAGGAGGCCGGCACGGTGGTGAAGGATTCGCCCAGATGCAGTTCCTGGAACCAAGCGTGGTTCTCGTTGGTCGGACCGGACAGCGCCACGCAGCCGTCCTTGGTGTTGTCCTGCACGTCCCAGCGCCAGGCGCCGTTGTGTTCGATCTGGAACAGCCAGGCCAGCTTCATTTCCTTGGACTCGAGAATGGCCAGCGGAACCTTCGTGCCCGTGGACCACGTGCCGGTGGAAACGACCTGATGGCTCTGACGCGGATCGACCTCGGTGAGCTCCGGACCGATGTTCGGCAGCAGGTCACGCACCGGACGGCTGCTCCAACGGCCTTCGGCGAGCCAGTCGAAACGGCCTTCGAGCAGGTTCCAACCCTCAAGCTTCGGCTCGGTGCCCTCCGCGGCGTCCGCCGCGACGCCGAACGTGCTGCTCCAGCTGACGACGGAATCGAGCAGCACCGGTTCAAGACCCATGTTGGTGACGGTCACGTCGGTCTGCACCATCGGTGCGCGCTCGTCGACGCTGTATCGGACGGTCGCCTCGATGTCGCGATCCTCGTCCTCCAGCACGATGCGCAGTTCGCTGCGACGTCCGGTGGTGCTGGTCTGGTGGCGGCTGTAGCGCAGCTCGCGGCCGATGACGGTGTGCGTGAGCTTGTTGCAGGAGATCATATGACCGGTGTCGGTGGTCATGATTTCCGCGATCGGCGTGCTTTCCGGGAAGTGCACGGCGACGCCGTTGATGGCAAGGTCACGCATGACGACCGGCTGGTCATCCGCGTATTCGAACGTCATGGACACAGGGCCCGCGTTCCACGTGAAGTTTTGGGACATCGTTATCTCCATAATCCTCTGGTTCGCGATTCCGCGTATGCCTTGGAAGAAGGGAAGACGACTGCCGGAATCGTTTGCTTTCAAACATAGGTTATGTGCGAATCCCTGAGAAAAAGCGGGAAATCGATTCGTCGGAAACATTTCCGCGCGCGTGGTGGCATGATTTCCGCAGGAACGTTTGGATTGGTGAACGCGCGCATGCGCATTCATACGAAGAGGGGCGCAGTCCACATGGAACCGCGCCCCTCGACCGCCGAAACCGGCAGATTCGCCGAATCCGCGAATCAGTAGATTTGGATGGCGTCGATGTACAGCTGGTTGCCCGGAAGGCTATTGATCGGCACCCACAGGAACACATCCTGTGTTTCCACGGTCTTGTTGAACTTCACATTGGTCGTGCCACTCGCGTCGAATTCGAATTGCGCCACCTGCTCGCCCTCGTTGGGGTTCGACGTGGTGTTCACGCGAACATATCCCTGGCCGCCGGACGTGCGGATGGTGATGCTCATGCGATGCACCTTCTGCGGTTGGCTCAGATGCACTGCGTATCCATATCCTTGCTCGCCGTCGGGGTTGGTGACGAACTGGCGGTTGTCGATTTCGTACGCGGTGTTGTTCTCCGGTTCCTTCGGGCTCGGAACCTTCTTCACCTTCTTGTCGCTGGTCACGACCTTATCGGCCTGCTTCTTGCTGCTCTTCTTGGCATCCGTCTTGGCGCTCGATTTCTTGGAATCGTCGGATTTCTTGGAAGCGTCCGTCTTCTTGGAAGCGCTCTGCTTCTTGGACGTATCCGTCTTCTTCGAATCCGAATCATCCGACTTCTGCGAACCGTTCGCGTTGCCGGAAGTATCCGAGGAATCGGACGAATTCTTGGAATCGTCGGACTGGCCGAACGGCACCGCATCGAGATTCATCTCCGGCCACGGGCTGTTCGAATTGGAGGACGAGGAGCCGGAACCGCCGTCGTTGACGAGCGCGCGCACCGCGAAGCTCGCCGCCACTGCCACCACGAGGAACGCGATGATGATGGCCACGACCTTCGTTTTCAGCTTGCCGAACAATCTGGCGTTGGCGACCTCCGTGCCGTTTGACGAACCGTTTTTCGGCGTGAAGCTCGGCGGCACCGCGCCGTTCCCGGCCTCGTAGGCCGCGTCGATCGCCTCCTGCTCCGCCTTCAAGGCGCGGGCGGATTCCTCACCCGGCTGGATGACGCGTCCGTCAGGGCCGATCACCGGGATGCGTCCGGTCTTCTCCACTTGGGTTTCGCCGCCGTTGTCGGAGGAACCGTCCACGGAAGGCACGGAGACCCGGATCGGGAAGGAGAACGGGGAATCGTCATCATCGATGACGCCGTCGATGTCTTCCTCACTCAACAGTTCACGGCCGCTGTTCCACCAGGACTTCACCGCGCCGCTGGTCGCCGCCACGCCCTTGGCCAGAGCCTCCTTGCTGTCCGAAAGATCGCTGTGCGGCCTTGGCGCTTCGAACGTCATCTCCGGAACGCTACCGGTTTCCGCGAGATTGTCGGGCAATGCGATGAGATCCTTGTCGAGCACCTGCAGCAGCGGGGCGTCGACGATCGAGCATTCCGAATCGACGGAAGGAATCGTCACATCCTTCTCCGTCAGTTCCTTCAACGGACGGTAATCGTCGAGCAACGCCTCCAATTCGGCCAGCGTCGCCATCGGAACGGTCGGGAAGCCGTCCGTATCGTCCAATTCAAGTCCACGCTTGCAGATCACGCGGAATTCCATCGGCACGTCATGCGGCAGGGCGTCGAGACGGAAATCGGTCGACAACGTCGATGGCTGGCGGGTCAGCATGGCGTACAGCAATGCGGCGACCTGTCGAATCGCGAGCTGTTCCTGGTTTTCCAACGACTGAGCGCGCGACAGATCCACCAGCATCGAGCTCACCGGAGCGTCGGCGATTTCCACACCGGAGCGCGTCAGACGGACGGTGTCCGTGCTGATGGAGAAGTGGGTGAGATTGTCCTTCTGCAGCACATGCAACGCCTCGACGACCTCGCCGACGATGGACCGCATCGCGTCGTAGCTCAGCGGGCGCAGGCTGGCGGAAGTCAGATACTCGTCCAGGGAAATGCCGCCGTCGAGCTGCGTGATCACCAGTGCCACCTCGCCGGCGTGCTGCAATTGCAGCACCTGCGTGAAATGCGCGTCATGGGAGATGGCCAGCATGGATGCCGCCGCGTTGACGCTTGACAGGGCCTTGCGGTTATTGACGATGAACAGCTGGCAATCGCGTGCGAGCACATGGTCGCTTGCCTTCCAGACCTGCAGTCCGGTTTCTTCGCGCAGCGGCGAAACCAAGACATAGCGGTTGCTGATGGTATCTCCCAGCTGAGGTTTCATGGGTTCCTTCATTGCTTAATGATTCTCATGACGAATGGTATCTTCGTCGCTTTCGACACTATCGACGATTCTAGCGGTGGGGCTGGTCGGCTTTTCGGCGGATTCCTTCCGCCCCGGAATGCGCGCGGCGACCATGCCGGCGACCGACATGAGCTCCTCCGAACGCAGCGCCCACAGGGCCGCCAGATACACGACGGTGATGACGATGGTCAGCAAAATAGCCGACAGCACCGCCTGCCCCCAATTCATCGTGCCGTCGTCGGCGCCGATGCGCGCGCCGACGACGGCGTAGACGCGGTTCCTGCACAGCAGGCCGATCGCGGAGGCCACGACGGCCGCGCTGATCGACTTCGCATACGCGGTGGCCACGCGCCGCCCGTCGATGTCGCCGTCGAACCGCGCACCGAGCATATGCGCCAGCAGCGGATACGGCAGGATGTAGCTCACCGTGATGGCCACGCCGATCAAGGTGATCCATTGCGTCGGTGGAAGCAACGCGGAGCCCACGACGATCGTCAATCCCTGAATGGTCATCGTGATCGCCATGAAGATGAACGGATGTTTGCCGTCCTCGAACGCGTAGAACGTGCGCTGGATCACCAGATACGAGCTGGCGAACGGCAGGCCGATGCCGAGCGCCGCCAAAGGCGCGCTGATCAGCAATCCTTCGCGCACGCTGATCGACGGCAGCAGCGCGAGGATGATCGGCAGCGGCAGCACGACGAACGCCGTCGCGAAGAAGCACATGATCACATTAAGATTGCGCAGCGCGGAGCTCAGGTCCTCGCGCGCCTCGGCGAGATTATGTTCGGCGATGGCATTGGAGATCTTCGGAAACAGCGCCGTCGCGATCGACACCGCGATCAGCGAATACGGCAGCATGTAGATGGTGTAGGCGTTCTGGTAGGAGGCGTTGCCGGCAACATCGAGCTGACTCAGGTGGTACAGCTTGGATGCCTGGTTCGGCGCGCTGGTGGCGACGCGCGTGGATATCACGTTGACGATCTGGTCGACGAGCACGATGCCGACGCTCCATGCGGCCACGGGACCCATCGAACGCAGGCCGATGCCGTGCACGCCGAATTTCGGACGGTACCGCAATCCGATTCGCGTGAGCGGAATGAACAGCACCAGCGCCTGGAACGCCACGCCAAGCGTCCAGGTTCCCGCGGTCAACGCGATTTTGCCGGCGGTCCAGAATTCCAGCGGATGTTCCGTCGCGCGCCCGAACAATGCGATGAACGCGCCGAAGCCGATGCAGCTGATGATGTTCGCGCCGACGGAGCTCCACGCATACATGGTGAAATGGTTCTTCGCGGCGAGAATCTGCCCGACGACCGTGTACAGGCCGTAGAAGAAGATCTGCGGCATGCACCACAGCGTGAACGCGGTGGACAGCGCCATGGTGTCCGCGCTGCCGTTGACGTACAGCTTGGTCAACAACGGCGTGCACAGCGCCATGAGCGCGGTCACCGTCAGCAGAAGCGTGATGGCGAGGGTGATGAGCTTGTTGAGACGGGTCTCGGCGTCCTCGCTTTTCAGGGTGCGCACGATCTGCGGCACAAGCACGGCGTTGAAGATGCCGCCGGAGACCAGTGTGTAGATCACCTGCGGAATCATCGAGCCGGCTTGGTAGGCATTGGCGGCGTAACCGGTGGTGCCCAACGCCCAGGCGAGCAGAATGGTGCGGATTTGGCCGGTCACGCGGGAGGCCGCGGTGCCGGAGGCCATGATCAGTGAATTACGGCCAACGGAAGAACTCATTCGTCGGGATCCTTCTTACGGTTGAATTGGCGCCACAATCCCACAATGCCCAGAAGCACGGCGAAGCCGATGATGACGAAGCCGCTTTTGTCGCTGATCTGCAGCGCGCTGGTGATATGCGTGGTTTGCGTGGCGCCGAAAGTGGTGCCTTGCCGGTCGAAGAGGGCGATGGTCGCGTTCGCATCGCCGGAAGTGGAAACGCGGATGGTGAACGCCACCTGGGCCTCGCCGTGCGCGGGCACTTCCACGGTGTCGAAACGGGAGGTGACGATCTGCATCGAATCGGTCAGCGACGAGACCTTCACCGTCACCGGATACGGATGGTTGTTGCTGATTGTGACGGGCATCTTCGCCGTTTCGCTGACCACGTTGACGTTTTCCGTCGGGGTGATCGCGATGCCGTTGAACAGCAGCGAAGACAATTGCGAGGCGCCTTCCAGCATGGTGCTTCCGGACGAAGCCTCGTTGCCGAGCGCGTGCAATGCCAGTAGGTTGTGCGCCGAAACGAGCTGTTTGCGCCACGTCGTGCTGCCGGACGACGATTTTTCGGTCGGTTCGGCGAGAATGAACGAATTGAAGCGGTCGATGCCCTTGGCGGATTCCGTCAACGCGCTCAGAGTCTGTTGCAGGGACGAGCGTCGCGCGTCGGAAAGCCCGGAATCCTGAGGAAGCGCCGCAGCCGCCTCGTCGCCGCTATGCGAGGCGCTTGCCTTGCCAAGCGTGTTCAGGTCGGTGAGATTCAGCCAGGACGATTGCTCGATGGCGGACATCAACGCGTCCACGTCCGATGGATTGGAATCGGTGCCCAGGCATACCAGCAGGTTCCGTTCGGCATACGGCTGTTCCATCTGGTAGAACGCGCTTTGCGCGATGAAACGGGCCAGTCGTCCCGCGTCCGATCCCTCGCCGTCGGCGTCGTCGCTGGTCGCCTTGCCCTGCGCCAGATTCGACAGCGTGCTTTGCGCGGTGAGCACGGTGACCTCGCCGGCCTCCGTGTTCACCGTGGTTTTGCCGGTCTCCACGGTGGACTGGTCGCTTCCCTCGAAATCATGGGTGGCGATGACGGTGCCATACCCTTGGCGTTTCGCCTCGGTAAGCGCCTTCATGGTCCAATTGCCGTCGCCTTGCCATGCGTAGGTTTTGGTTTTGGCGGAAGGATCGCCCAAAGCCGACCGGTAGGTCGCAAGCGCCTTGCCGGATTTCCAATCCGCCGTGTCGATGTTCGCGTTGGCGTACGCGCGGCTGTCGTTGTATGCCGTGTATGCGGTCATGTCGAACAATGCGGGCTGGGTGATGCCGTCGGCCTGCGTCGGCATGGTCATCGCCTGCAGATATGTCGGGTCGGCGATGACCTGCAGTTTGTCATGTTTGCCGAATACCTGTTCCAGTGATTTGAGACGGGTGTTGTCGTTTTCGCTGGGGACGGCGAGTTTCGAGAGCTTGCGCGAGTTCAGGCCGCCTTCGTCGACGAGTTTGTTCATCAGATCGACGTCGGTGGTCCATCCGCTGGCGGCGAGCGGTTGCACGACGGTGATGTTCATCGCCGGTGTCGATGGGGTGTTGAGCCCGTCCGTGGTGCGGGTCACGAAGGTGTGCGTGGCGCTGAGTTCCTCGCCGTTGGCCGTGTAGTCGAGTTCCACGGGTTTGGGACCCGATGAATTGATGGCCGTGAGCGATTGTTGATTCGCGTCGGCGTCGATGCTCACCTTCGTCGAGGCGCCGGGTTGCAGTTCGGGAACGTCGGCTTGTCCGATCGTATTGGATGTGGGGATGTGCCCGGTGCCTTCCGCCCATTCTTGGATGTCGTTGCGCGAAACGAAGGTGTAGAAGGCGTTCACTGCCACCGACAGCGTCCCCGCGGGAACCGTCTGGTCGGTGGTGTTGGTCACCGTTGCCTGCAGGTGGTATCCGGAGGTGTCGGTCAGTACCGCGGTAGAGGAATCGATCGACACCATGTTCACCGGCGTCCCGTCGTTCGTCGGCATCTCGTCCGCTTCGGCGTGTGGTGCGGGGGCGTATAACAACATCAACGCCATGGTCAGGGCCATGGCGAGAATCATCGATACTGCGCGTACGCCGCGCGAAACGCTCCGTGGTGCGGAATGGTTCACTGTTGCGCCTGTCTGTTGAGTTTCTTTGCGTACAACCATGCTATCTTCCGTTCGTTCGGATAGCTCAGTACGTCGTCCAAATCGTCAAAATTCACCCAAATGGCGTCTTCCGCCTCATGGTCGGGATCGCCTTCGACCGTCAGTTCGCCGCCGATCTGCCGTAACGCGAAGTGGTGCACGAGCTTGTGCACGCGCTGGCTGGTGCCGGTGAACCAGTAGTCGATGGTGGCGATGGATCCGACCACTTCGCCGAGGATGCCGGTTTCCTCGTGCACCTCGCGCACGGCGGTCTGTTGCGGAGTCTCGCCTTTTTCGATATGCCCTTTGGGCAGGCACCATTCCAGATGCCCGCTGCGCGAATGGCGGGCGATGATCGCCACACGGCCGCGTTCGTCGAAGACCAGGCCGCCCGCGGAGTACTCGCGTACCACGGGCAACTCCTGCGCGTCCAGCGATGCGAATGTGGTGGGCCCTTCCGCGGTGCGACGCTGCGGCATCATCGCGGGCGTGGGAACGCTGGGTGTGATGATGGCCTGCCGTTGCAGCGAGAGCGACTCCGATGTGTACAGCAGTTCGTCCGGAGCCAGCGGATTTTGGGTATGCTCGTCCGCAGCATGGGCAAGCATGCGTGCAAGGTCTGCGGGCGTAATCATGATTCCAACCATACTCAACCTGCGTTCAAACCCGAAACGCAACGCCTTTATTCGTCAGTAGTGTTGCGAAACCTGCGCATCATGTTTGCTGTCGGCGGGCACAGGCGGTAATTCGGGATTCACCCAAACTACCGACGTTCAGAGGCACCTTAGTGTCGGTAATTTGGGAACCGCCCAATCCGCCGACGGATACATGCATTCCAGCGTCGGTGGATTGGGGACCATATGCCAAATGACCCGCACACGCTATGCTGGTAGGGCAGAAACTGGTGATGCCGGAAAGGGATGGCGTGAACTTCGAAGTATGGCCGGAGGCCATTGAATTAGGGCGCATGTTCGCCGCGGAAGGCTATGAATTGGCGTTGGTGGGAGGTCCCGTCCGCGATCTGCTGCTGCATCGCAAATCGCATGATTTGGATTTTTGCACATCGGCGCGCCCCGAACAATTCGAGCATATCCTTCGTCGTTTCGGACATGACGGATTTTGGGATATGGGCCGCAAGTTCGGCACGCTCGGCGCGATGCGGCGCCGTGAGGACGGCACGGAGGTGAAGGTTGAGGTCACCACATACCGTTCCGATACGTATGATCCGGATTCCCGCAAGCCGGAGGTGAACTACGGCGATTCCCTGGAGGGCGATTTGTCCCGTCGTGATTTCACCGTCAACGCGATGGCGTTGCGTGTGCCCGAGCTGGAATTCGTCGATCCGTTCGGCGGTGCCAACGATTTGGCCAAGGGCGTATTGCGTACGCCCGTCGATCCGAGGCAGTCGTTCGACGACGATCCGCTGCGCATGATGCGCGCCGTGCGTTTCGTGGCGCAGCTGGGTTTCCGCATCGCGCCGGAAACCGCCGAGGCGTTGACGGACATGGTCGATCGCATAGAAATCGTTTCCGCCGAGCGCGTTCGCGATGAACTGGTCAAGATGCTGCTGTCCGATCGTCCGCGCGCCGGCATCGAGGCGCTGGTCGATTCCGGATTGGCGGATATCGTGTTCCCCGAGATTCCGGCATTGCAGCTGGAGATCGACGAGCATCACCGTCATAAGGACGTGTTCGAACACACGATGATCGTCATCGATCGCGCGGTCGCGTTGGAGACCGGTCCTGATGGTCCGGTGCCCGCGCCGGATCTGACGTTGCGTCTGGCCGCGCTGATGCACGACATCGGCAAGCCGAAGACCCGTCGTTTCGAGCCCGGCGGCAAGGTGAGCTTCCATCATCATGATGCGGTCGGTGCGAAGATGACCCGCAAGCGTTTGCGCGCCCTGCATTTCGACCATCACGTGGTCGAGGACGTCAGCGAGCTGGTCAACCTGCATCTGCGCTTCCATGGCTATGTGGAGGAACCATGGACGGATTCCGCGGTGCGTCGCTATGTCAAGGACGCCGGTCCGCTGTACGAGCGTCTGAACCGTCTGACGCGTGCCGATGCGACCACGCAGAACAGGCGCAAGGCGATGGTGTTCTCGTCGGCGATGGACGAGATGGAGCAACGTGTGCGTGATCTCAAGAAGAAGGAGGATTTCGACGCGATCCGTCCTGATTTGAACGGCGACGAGATCATGCAACTGCTTGGCATCGAACCGGGGCCGCTGGTGGGCAAGGCGTACAAGCACATGCTGGAATACCGCCTCGATAATGGTCCGGTCGAGCATGACGTAGCCGTTGCCGAGCTGAACCGCTGGTATGGAGAGCAGACCAAGTAGCAGGCCGAACGGATGATTCGGCCGGCCTCGCAGCCTCGTCAATGGCTTGACGGTGAAAAATCCCCGTCTTCCAGCAATCATGGAAGACGGGGATTTCTTGGAAACTCATGGAATGCACCGCACAATAGAAGATACGATGGCGATTCGAATCCGGCTGTTCGCAGCCGGATTCGTCAGTTCTGGCTCACCGCGTCATGCTCAGGCGCCTTCTGCAGGTTGGTCATCTTGTCTGCGGCGACGCATCCTTCGATGTTGGTGATTTCCGAGCCGGCGGCCGGAACCTTTTTGGTGTCCTTGAGGGTATCGAAGGTGGCGCCGATGACCACGTCGATCAGCTGGTCCTCACGGTCGTCCATCACCATCTCGGCGTCGGTGAAGTTGCTGTTCACCGTATACGCCTGGTTGATGGCGTTCTTGCCGTAGACGATCATCGTGCGCTCGACCTTGCTGGTCTGGTAGGTGCCGGGGGTCTGCACATTGAACTCGCGGTTCTGCAACGCGTCGCTGACGGCCGTGGCGAATCCGGAGAACTTCGTGCCGTTGAGCACGCGCACGGTGATGTTGCGGTTCTCCACATACTTGGCTTTGCCGTCCGAGGAATCCTTGGTCGCACAGGGGGCCTGCTTGCCGTAGTTCGGCTCTACCGTGGACGATTTGACGTCGCCCAATCCTCCGACATGGAAGAAGAACAGCAGGGAGACCACCATGGCGATGGCCATGATGGCGCCGACGATGGTGAACACGATCTTCTGGCGGCGAAGGACATATGCCTTGCGCTCGGCACGTTCATCATAAGCCTGAGTCATTTGCGAGTTCCTTTTCGATAATCAATTGGCATCCACCTTACTGTCACGCGGTGATATGTGCGCGCATCATGCGCCATGCGGAGCGGCGATGCGCGTCAGGCGATGACATGCACGATCGGTCGTGCCGGGGCGTTCGTCGTGATGATGCGGTCGACGCAGCGTGCCGATTGCCATGCGTTCCGCACCTTGCGTTCGGCGTTCTCGTCCGGCACGAAGGCCATGACGGACGGGCCGGATCCGGAGACGAACGCTTGGCTGGCGCCGGCATTCAACGCTTCGTCGATTGCCTGTCCGCTGCGTGGATGTAGTGAGACCGCGGCCTTTTGCAGATGATTCGCATCGCCGCTTCCCGCGCCGATGCGATCGAAGGCGGCATACACTTCCGGCGTACGCAGTTCGGCGTGGTACGCGCCGACCAGCAGGCGGCCGGCAAATCCGCGTCGCACCAATTCGTCCACAGCGGCATCGTGTTCGTCGAGGATTTCGATGCGTTCGCCGAAGCCGGTGCCGCGCGCGTATCCTCCCGTCAGACAGAACGGCATATCCGCGCCCAACGTGGCGGCGACTTGCCGCAGCCGTTCGATGGGCCAATGGAGGTTCCACAGCGTGTCGAGCGCCAGCAATGTCGCGGCCGCATCGGCGGAACCGCCCGCCATGCCGGCGCCGACGGGAATGCGCTTTTCGATGCTTAACGCCACGTCCGGCTCATGGCCGCAGGCTTCCGCCAATGCGAACAGCGCGAGTACCGCATGGTTGCGGCGCATGTCATTGCCCGAAGAGGCCAGATCGCCCAGGTACGCGCCTTCGATGTCCAGTGAGAATCCCGAGCCGGGCGCCTTGCGTGTGGCGGTGACGGTGTCGTACACGCCGACCGCGCAGTAGACGGTGTCGAGTTCGTGACGGCCGTTCCATTCCGCGCGCGGCGCGCCCACATGCAATGTCAGATTCGTTTTCGCGGGGCAGTCCACGCTGACGGCGGAAGGCATGCCGTTCGCCGGAAGGTCGGTATTGGGCATGACGTCGGTGTTGTTCGCATCGCCCGTATTGGTTGCGTCGCTCATGCCGCCGACACCTCGTCAAGCGCGCGTGCAAGCGCCACGAATTCGTCGATGGTGAGCGTCTCCCCACGACGGGTCGGATCGATTCCGGCGCGTTCGAACGCTTCGGACGGCACGATTTTCTTCAGCGCCGCGTGCAGGGTCTTGCGACGCTGGCCGAATGCGGCGTCGATAAGGCGGAAGACGGTCTCGCGATTCACCGTGGAGCCGTCGTCGTTGTTCGCGGACGACACATGGCCGCCTTCATGACGTTTGAACAGTACCAGCGCGGAGTCCACGTTCGGCGCCGGCCAGAACACGTTGCGGCCGATGGTGCCGACGCGTTCCGCGGTGCCGTACCAGGCGAGCTTCACGCTTGGCGTGCCGTAGATCTTCGAACCTGGCTTTTCGCTGAGACGGTCGGCGACCTCCTTCTGCACCATCACGAGGAACGTGCCGAGGTTGTCGAATCGTTCCAGCAGGGTGAGCAGGATCGGCGTAGCCACGTTGTACGGCAGATTTGCGACGAGGATGAAGGATTCGTCGTCGTTGAAATCCGGCAGATTCTCTGGGGAGATGGTCAGCGCGTCGCGGTTGACGACGCGGAAGCGGCCGGTCGCCTCCGGCATGAACTCCGCGATGGTCTTCGGCAGGCGTTCGGCCACCGGAGGGTCGATTTCCACCGCCGTCATCGTCGCGCCGGTTTCGAGAATCGCCAATGTCAGCGATCCCAGGCCCGGTCCGACTTCCAGCACATGGTCGTCGGCGGTCACGCCGGCCTCGCGCACGATGCGGCGCACGGTGCCCGGGTCGATGACGAAGTTCTGTCCGAATTTCTTCGTCGGGCTAATGCCGGCGTCCGCGGCGATGCGGCGGATGTCGGCCGCGCCGAGCAGGTGGCCCTGTTCGGCGGTGTTCGCGTTTTCTGTCATGGTGTATGTCCGTTCGCGTTGATGAGGAAGTTGGAATTGGCGCTGCGCCCGATTGGGAATCGGATCAGTACCAGTTGTATTGCTCAGACCATGCCCATGCCTTGGAAGGGCTTCCGTATTTCTGCGCGATATAGCTCAGACCCCAATCGATCTGCACTGCCGCGTCATCCTTCCAGTTGGCGCCGAACGTGGCCATTTTGCTTCCCGGAAGCGACTGCGGGATGCCATACGCGCCGGATGGGTTGTAGGCGTTCCACATCCAGCTGGATTCGCGGTTCCAGAGTTTGACCAGATCGGTCCAGTTCTGCCCGGTCCATCCGTATTGCGCCGCGGCGCCGGCCGCATAGGTCTGGGCCTGTGACGGCGACGGATGGTAGAGCCGGTATCCTGCCGTGGATCCTCCGTTGGTATTGCCGGAGTTGCTGTTTCCGGAGTTTCCGCTGTTGCCGGAATTGCCGGAATTGGAACTTCCGGAGTTGCTGTTTCCGCTGTTGCCGGAGTTGCTGCTGCCGGAATTATTATTTCCGGAGTTGCCGGAGTTGCTGTTTCCGCTGTTGCCCGAGTTCCCGGAATTGGAATTCCCGGAGTTGCTGTTTCCGGAGTTTCCTGAGTTGGAGTTTCCGGAGTTTCCGCTGTTGCCTGAATTGCTGCTGCCAGAGTTTCCTGAGTTGCTCGAACCGTTGTCCTTCTTATCCGACGTATCGGAATCGTTTTTCGAATTGCTGCCGTTCGAGGACTGGTGGGATCCGCTGGAGCTGCCCGAGTTGCTGCCGCCCGACTGCCCGTCGTTCTTCGAGCTGCCGCTGTTGCCGGAATCGTTGTTGCCGGAATCGTCGGATTCGTTGTTGTCCGTATCGTCGGCGGTCTTCTCAGGGCCGACCGCGATGATGCGGTCGATGGCGATTTTCGTCGTCTTCTCGTCCGTCAGCTCTTCGCTTTCCTTCACGCCATCCACGTAGGTGACGCTGTAGGTCTTCTGGATTTCGCCGTTCTGGCCTTCCTGCCGGACCACGACCTCACCTGGCTGCAACGATTGGTCCACGATGGTCTGCGTGCCGAACGGCACGGTTTCCGTGCGCGTTTCCGTGCCATGGGTGACGCGCTGCACTCGGAGCACGGTTTTGCCGTTGTCCTTTTCGACGCTGACGCGATCCTCCTTGCCGACGGTGATGCCTTTGGAATCGAGGATCGATGCCGCCGGAAGCTTGCCGTTCGGTGCCACGGAGGTTTTGCCGTCCGCGATGACGGTGACGGGGCCCTTCTGGTTGATGATCAGCCCGCCGGTCAGCTTGTTGTACACATTGCCGATGTTGACGGTCACCTTCGCGGCCTGCGCTTCGTTCTCCTCGAAGAAACCAAGCAGCTGTTCGGCGCTGGTGGCCACCGTCCAGAACGGCACCTCCTGTCCGTTGATGGTGATGGTGGTCTGATAGGCGCTTTTCACCGTGACGACGTCATGGTTCTTCAGCATGCTGGTCGGCGTGGTGGATTCGACCAGATCATGGGTTTTGACCTTCACGCCCTGTTCCTGCAGCAGACGGTCGACGCTCATCGCATAGGTCGTGACGGTGGTGGTTTCGCCGTTGACGGTCAACGCCACGGTTTTGCGGGCGCCGACGCCGAAAGCCAAAGCCGAAGTGAGTGTCAGCGAAGCGACGCATATCGCGACACGAATGCGCCGATGCGTTACGAATCTCTGTGGCGTCCACCTTCTTGCCATTCGTCCTCTTTCCGATGTTTGTTCCGCCTTCATACGAGGTGTGCAACCTTGCCATTGTAACGAGCGGATTGGGACGAAATCATGGCCTGGCATCGTTTTTGCCCATACCGCCACATTTTCGGCATGAATCTCCCCACGGCGGATGTGCGGCGAGAATTGATGCGCGAAGCCGGAAGAGACGGCCGGCAATCATGGAATCCGAACAAAGCAAAGAAAAAGGGGGCAGGAGAGAAGGGGATTATCCTGCCCCCACCCGGACAAGACAAGTTGGGGGACATCTTGTCCGGTCACCAGAAGCCACAAGTTGGGGGAAGGCTTCTGGATCACTTACCCATGGTAAGAGGTCAAAGCCCGTAATGGAACGGGTTTCGAGCCTCCTGTCGGGATCGAACCGACGACCTGCCGCTTACAAGGCGGCCGCTCTGGCCATCTGAGCTAAGGAGGCTTGTACACTTAATATTTTACAAAGCGACGATTGACTAGCATAACCAGCGTGCCCACAACAGTCAACTCGAAACCGGTGCCTATGGGCACGCTGGCCATGTAGGGGGCATCATTCCCCAGTGGTGTTGGAAATGGGCTTCTTCTTCGAACCGATCGAAGGCATTTTGCCGGTCACGCCGACGTCTTCCTTCTTCAAGCCGATCGCTTCAAGCAGACCATCCTCGATGGTCTGCTGCGAAGTCGACAGGTCGTCCATGTTCCAGTACTTGCCGTTGATGGTCACGGTCGGCGTGGTCATGCTGCCCTTGTAGCTGCCGGAATCGTGCCACAGCTCAGGACGCTTCGGCGTGTACGTGTCGATCGCGTCGAGCCATTCGTCGTAGTCGCGGTTGAACGCCTTGTCGGCAACCTCCTGCGAGACGCCGGCGGCGATCATCTGCTCCTTGATTTTCGCGTCGCTGACGGACTTGTAATTCGAGCCTTCCTCAGGCTGGAAGTCCTCCGCGTACACCTTCTCCAGGAACGAGATCATGTGGTCGGTGTCGCTGTCGTGGTCGGCGAGGTACAGCGCCGCGTTCGCCACACGGCTCGAATATTCGTCGGTCGACCAACGGTCCATGAACGACATGAAGTGCAGGTCGAGGTTGACCTGTCCCGCGTCGATCATCTTGCGCAGGTCCTCATCGAGCTGGCGATGCAGATTCGCGCATCCCGGGCATAGGAAATCCATGTAGATCGAAACGGTCGGCGCGTTTTCGACGGACTTGCCGTAGCCGTTCTTGGAAATCAGCAGTCCGCCTTTTTTGTCGACGTACTTCGGGGTGTTCTTCACCTTCTGCAATTTCGCATATGATTGCTGCACCGTTTCATCGGAGGACTGCGATGCCGAGCTTTTGTGCATGTTGTGGTAGATGGCGAACGCGCCGATCGCCACGAGGATCACCAGCACGGCCACCACGATGCCGCCGATGATGGTCTGCTGCTTGCGTTCCTTTTCCATTTGTTCGGCGCGGGCCTTCATCGCCGCTGCCTCGGCGGCCCTGCGCTCGGCGCGGGTGGCGCGCTTTTGCGTGTTCTTGTTCTTTACGGCCATCCAGATTCCTTTCGAATTTCACGGCGTCATGCCGTGCACCATGATAACTGCGCGGCGTTATCGGTTCGCTGGAAATTCCGTGAAGATGCGGTTGCGCGCGGGGTCCGGTTATGCATGGGCGGAACGCATGCTTGCATGTCTACGCAATGTTCCCGCGCCCAATCGCATGATCGTCGCGCCGGGGGCGATGGCGCAGACCATCCAGCCGACCGCCGAGAAGCATGCCTGAGTGAATCCGCTTTGCGATAGCGGCTCCTCAAGCCACGTCGGCAGGGGAACCGTCAATCCGAAGATCTGCGTGTCCACCAGTGCGAACGGCAGATCCAATGCGACGGTGGCAATCGCCAGTCCCAGTGCCGTCACCGCCAGCATCACCAGAGACCGCATAAGCGCATGCCAGAAGCCTTTCAACAAATGCCAGGGGAGGCTCGCGACGCGCAGCAGCCAATCCGTGTTCCTGCGCACGCCGCCGCGTCGCCCCTCGCGTTCCAGCTGCGATTCCGTGTTGAATCCGACCGTTGCCAGCAGCCATGCGAACAGCATGGTCGCGCACAAGGCCATCCATGGTGAGAACAAACCGCATAGCGCGACGGGAATCGCGAACATCATGGTCGGCAGCGTGCCACGATGCAGCAGCATGCCGCGTCGCACATCGGCGGGATTCGATTGCTGCGCGCCGCGCGGTTCGAAATCATCTTCCGCCGTCGTCTCTTCGATGCCCGGCGATTCTGGTTCCTCCGGCGACGACGCCGGAGGGATCGATGCCGGAAGCGCCGTTGGCTGCGATGCTGTCGGCATCGGCACGGTCGCCGTCGAAGCCGTTGCGGTCGGCGGCAATGTTGCCAATGGTGTTGTCTGCCGCGTTGTTGCCAGCCGTGTTGTGGACAACGGCATTGCCTTCGTCTGCGGAAGCGCGCTCATCGCCGTCGTTGCGGTCGGCGGCGCCGGAGGCATCGCGCGCATCGGCATGGTCGCCGTTGCGGGCATCGAAACCGTCTCCGCGAAAGTATCCGTATCCGTCGAAGCGGCGCCATGTATGGAACGATTCGTGAAACCATCCGTGGAAGGATTGATGGTACCGTCCGTGGAACGGCTCATGGAACCGCCTACGGAACCATCCGAACCATCCGCGGAACGAAGCGTTCGCGTGGTCTGCGCGATCTGCGGCAGCGTACGCGTGCCGATGGCGTCCTCGCCGGTCATGCCGTCCAATGCCTTCCACAGCTCGCGCGGATTATCGCTTCCCTCATATTCCAGCGAATCCGTCGTGTCCGTGGAACTGCCTGAATCGGCGGGGAATTCAGCAAAAGGGGGCATCACCTCCGTGGCATCCTTGGCAGCGCCCTCGTTGTTGTTCCACGATTGCGGATTGATATGCGCGTTCCAGGCATCCATGGCGATCGCGTGCAGCAGTTCATCGGGTGTGCAGCGTTTCGTGCGATCGGGATTCAACGCGGATCGGAATGCCGTCATCGTCGCCATGGGAAGTCCGCTCAGATTCGCGCTGCCAGCCGCGGCGCGTTCCAGGACCGCCATCATCGGTTTCGTGCCGAAAACCGGCTCTCCCGTTGCCGCGAACGCCAGCACGCTCGCCACGGACCACCAATCGGTCGTTTCGTCCGATTCCACGCCGTCGATGACCTCCGGTGCGATGAATCCGGGCGTGCCCATAACCAATCCTGTATGCGTCACATGGCTTTCGCCCTCGCCCATGGCGATGCCGAAGTCCACCAATATCGGACCGGTGTTCGACACCATCACATTGGTCGGCTTGATGTCGCGGTGCACGATGCCGGCGGCATGCACCGCCTTCACCGCGTCGATGAGTTTGCGCGCGAGGCGTTCCAGGTCATCGCCCACATAGCGGCCATTGACACGCACGTCCTCGCGCAGATTCCTGCCCTCGATAAGTTCGGTGACGATGAACGCCAGCGCATCGTCCAGCTCCATGTCCACGATGCCGCAGACTCCGGGATGGCGCACCTTCTGCAATGCCATGGCCTCGCGGCGCAACCGTTCCCGGGCGGTGAGCTGGTCATCGCGTTCCGGAGCGGATTCGTCATCCTCGGCCAGCGAATCGCGCAGAATCTTCATCGCATACTGGTGCCCGCCGTCGTCGCGGACGCGCCATACCGATCCCATGGCCCCGGATCCGAGGCGGGAGATCAGCGTATAGCCGCCTACGAGGTCGCCTTCCTTCAGATTCAATGCGCTTAGATCGCTCATGGTTCCTTATCGTACTTCCAACTGCCTTGCGTATTCCGTGAATCACGCGGCCGGATGTCTTTCTCCAAATGTCTCCGTGCGGGTCATGCCGCGCAGACCATGCATGCAAGCCATGCACGCAGACCAGCCGCGCAGACCATGCGTGGAACGTATGCAGATTATGCGCGTGAATCGACAGGCTGGGGAAACATGGCGGTCCTTTGGTTGTTTTCCACGGAATCGAGAACATTTATCTTTCGTGTTCTTCCGCGGTTTTTGATGGTGCGACCGGGCATTGTGCGATGCGCTCTCATTGTGGATTCATTCTTACATTGCGCAGGACCGTTGCGATGCGGTCTGCTTCGGTTTCTCAGAGTACGGGTGCGATGTGTTGATCATTATGTATTTGAGGCATTGACCGCTAATAGATGAAGTCATGTTCGGAATAGTTCGATTTGATTTTTAAAGGTCCGTCCGTTGTTCGGATGCTGTTTACCGGAATGTGGTTTTGCGGGTTTATTCTGGTTTTGTTGGCAGTTCGAGGCCATGGTCATATGACAAGACCATTTTCGACACGCCGATGGAACCGTGTGTTTGCAACGGTTCCGCGCTTTTTCATGCCCGCTGGCTTGCGTTCCGCATGGTTTCCATGTATATTTTCATCTGTTGCCGCTCAGCGCGGTGGCCCGGTGTCCATCGGGTTCCACGCGTTGCTTGCGGTGGTGGTTTGAGAACTCAAGAGCGTATTTGTACTACTTCTTTTACAAGTC
>ERZ808286.780-NODE-780-length-18713-cov-5.246597_pt1 | contig 18713 bp, 8 predicted proteins | sample MGYA00521276_ERZ808286 | MGnify/ENA primary metagenome ERZ808286 (study PRJEB31516, sample SAMN03275607) | gut metagenome | biome: mammalia-associated habitat; material: feces | host: Papio cynocephalus | place: Kenya | collected 2012-08-01 ... | reverse complement strand
TGTAACCAAAATTTCGGTAGGCTGCTCATTTTTTTTATTCTGCGGATTTTAGGCTACCTCTAAGAGTATAGCCGAAATCAAGCAGGAGGCTGCCGAGGTGAAGAATCTCTATGAGATCGCCAACACGCTCTATACCCAACAGAAAGAGGAACAGAAATATCGTGAATTGAAAAGTCTGCTTACTTCTCAGGGGGTAGTGGATGGTGAGAAACTGGTCATCTTTACCGAACATAAGGATACCTTGCTTTATCTGCAGGAACGATTGAGTAACAATGGCTATACTGTGGCAACCATTCATGGCGGAATGACCGTGGATGAACGGCGTGAGGCACAATGTCGCTTCATGACACCCGACGTGCAGATTCTTATCTGTACCGATGCGGCTGGTGAAGGCATCAACCTCCAGTTCTGCCGATTGTTGATTAACTGGGATATTCCGTGGAATCCGAACCGTCTGGAACAGCGAATGGGACGTATTCATCGTTATGGTCAGCAGTCGGATGTCATTGTGTTCAACATGGTGGCGAGCAATACCCGCGAAGGTCAGGTATTGAAGAAGTTGCTCAACAAGCTCGACATTATCCGAGAGCAGTTGGGTGATGATAGGGTGTATGATGTGATACAAGATGTATTGAAAGGCGTTTCGCTCGACAACATCATTTGTTCTGTGCTCGATGGCAGGGAGAGTGAACTCGATCGGTTCATTGACAAGGATGATAAGGAGTTGACCGATATTTTCAAGCGTTCCATTGATGAGCAAGACCATTCGATAGCCCATACCGAAGTGGATTATCATGATGCCCAACAGTTGAAGGAAGAAAGTGACGAACGCCGGTTGCAACCCATATACATCAAGCAGTTCTTTGGGCGAGCCTTCCATTATTTGGGTGGTGAGTATCAAGAGGTGATAGATGGCATTTTCCAAGTCACCCAGATTCCAGAGGTGTTGGTCAAGCGATTGAAAGACGACCATCGTATCTACGCCGAGAATCTCAAGTCGCTCTATTTCTTCTTCGATAAGCATCGCTATTTGGAGTATGAGCGAACCAACGCCCAGTATGGAAAAGCGCATTATATCAATCCTGGTAATGCACTGTTTGATAGCCTTATCGAATGTGTACGAGACAGCTATCGTGAGGAAATGCTCAAGGGTACGGTCTTGGTCTCTCCAGAAGACAGACATCCTTACTTTGCCTACTTCGTGAAGAACCAGATACAAGACAATCGTCCTACGCAGAATGGGGAGCCTAATATCGCCAATGAACTGTTGAGCCTTATCTGCCAACAAGAGAATGGGCAATTTGAGCGTACATCGCCAGCCAAGCTTCTCGACCTCTGTCCGCCTACAGCTTTTGCCAAGGTGGTAACCCCGCCTGCTCCTTCCTCTGAGGATGAAGTGATGGAATGGGCTTTTGAGCATCAGACGGAGCCTTTGCTTGTGGGAACCCAGAAACGAGTGAAGGCAGACAACGAGAGCCGACGGAAATATCTGGAGGATGCCTTTGAGCAAGTGATATTCGATGTGCAGGGTGAAATCAATGAGTTGCAAGGCAAGGCATTGATGTCTGACGACGAGAAAACGCAGATGAAGCTGCAAGCAAAGGAGCAACGTTTGGCAGATTTGAAACAGCGCAAGCATGAGCGCTTGGAGCAAATGAGGCATGGTGCAGAGCTGTTTGCGGTAGAGCCAAAGGTATTGGGATGTGCTTATGTGGTGCCGCTCAACCAGATGGAGTATCGGCAAAGCTATGGTATGAGTCGTGATGATGAGGTGGAACATATTGCTATGCAGCAGGCAATGGAGTATGAGCGACAGCAAAGTAGAGAACCTGTGGATGTATCTGCCGACAATGTGGGGTATGACATCCGAAGTCTGGCTTCTGACGGAAGCAAGCGATACATCGAAGTGAAAGGTAGGAGTGGCACCGATGGGGTGATGCTCAGTGAGAACGAGATAAATCGTCTCGCCCAGTTGGGCAACAAGGCTTGGCTCTATATTGTGACCGATTGTGCCACTAAGCCCCAGTTGCATCTGATATGCAATCCTGCCCAACGCATGAATTTTGAAATGAAAACCAAGGGAGTGCAGTTCTTCTTGCCACTTACTGAATGGCAAGCCCACGAGGAAGCATGACCTTTCGATATAAACGGATTTATTGAATGAATGAGATAATGAAAGCAAAGAAACTGATAGAGGTAGCCTTGCCTATCAAGGAAATTTCGGCAGAGAGCGTAAGAGATAAGTCCATCCGCCATGGGCATATCTCTACCTTGCATTTGTGGTGGGCACGTCGCCCACTGCCAGTTTGCCGTGCCGTTGTTTTTGCCAGTTTGGTTCCCGACCCGTTGGATGAACATTGTCCACAGGCATTCCGTGATGCCGTGGCTATAATATTGGGACCACAAACGAAGGGTGTGGTGTCTGTAGATGTCTATCTGCCTTATAAAGATATTCCTTATACTTCCGTTGAAGACCCAATGGAGGACAATCTGCGTAATCGCTTGATGATGTTCATTGGCAAGTTCTCAGAAACGTGCCAACAGAATATGAAGGACGGTAAGAGTACGCCGCCCAAGGAACAGTTGTCGGATGGTTCCCTCATCAAGTGGGAGAACAAGAACAACAAGAAGATTCTTCGTATGGCTCGTGAACTCATCTATGTAGCTTATCATGCTGAGCGTGAACCTGAGTTGGGGTATGAGAGCTTGCATCGCCAGTTTGATGCTTCTTTTGATGCTATTGCTGAGGCTGAGAAGGCTTTGTATAGTGTAGTGGATAGACACATAAAAACACCTGAGGTGGAGAAAATGGAGGAAAACTTGCAACAAGCCATTGAGCATTTCCAAAACGAGATGCCATCTGTTTTCGACCCATTTGCTGGGGGAGGAGCCATTCCTTTGGAGGCGGCACGCCTAGGGTGTCGCAGCTTTGGTAATGACATCAATCCTGTTGCGCATATCATAGAACGTGGTTCTGCCGAGTTTCCTCAGAAATATGGAAAACCTATTGTGTATAGTGAGGCTGAGTTCAAGAAAAAATATGGGGAACGAGGCTTGAAAATGACGCAGGAGAAAGGAAAAGACATTATTCTTGACGAGAATGGTAACTATCGCATCCCGAACCGATTGAGTTGGGATGTGGAGTACTATGGTTTGCAACTTATAGAGAGAACAGAGAAAAGTACAAGAAATCTTTATTATTTTGATGAAAATGATAATCGTCCTTCAGTTTATTATTGGGTTAAATTTGCAAAGTGTTCTAATCCAGGATGTTCGTCTGAGGTCCCTTTGTTTAAACAATGGTATCTGTCAAATCCTCGCTCAAACAAGTCGTTTGAACGTATTAAGCATTTTGAAATAAACGAGGAAACAAAAGAGGTTGATATTTGTGATGGTAAATACAATGGTTTACCCATTGTGAATCGTGGAAATGTTTGTTGTCCTTATTGTGGCGCAATTACTGAGAAAAATTTGATTAAAGAGCAATTTAAAAATAGTACAATTACAGAGAAGATAGTTGCTTTAGTATATGATACTGATAAAGGAAAGAATTTTGTCAAAGCTACTCCTTTATGCCAATTGAAATATGACCAAATTGAAGAACAATTGATACCTATAGAAAAGTTACAACCAAATTCTGCAGGAGGAGATATTTTGAGTTGGGGATATACAGAATGGGGAGAGCTCTTTAATAAAAGACAATTAGCAGTATTGTATGCTTTTTGTAATGAATTAAATGAACTTTTTTTAGATACAGAAGATGAACTATATGCTACTGCTATAAGAACTTATTTGGCAATTTTAGTAGATAGAATAGCTGTAAGAATGAGTTCTTTCGGAAAGTGGCATGTTCTGCAAGATACTGTTGAACATCTGTTTGGAAGGCAAGCAATTCAAATGAATTTTGATTATCCCGAAATGGATCCATTTAGTAAAATATCAAGTTCTGCATATGGACAGCTTGGAGCCATTGTTGATTTCATAGTAGAAGAATGTAATATACCATTCCATTCGGTTGTACAAAATGTAGCAAGTGGGGATAAATTGTTGTTTCCAAAAAAATGGCTTACTGCAGTAGTAACAGATCCGCCATATTATAATGCTATAGCTTATGCTGATATATCTGATTTTTTCTATGTTTGGCTAAAACGAACTTTGGGAAAAGTTTTTTCAGATATATTTGCGACACCTCAAACCCCAAAAGCCGAAGAATGTACAGCTCTAAAACATCATCATAATAATGATGAAATGGAAGCTCGACATTTTTTTGAAAATAAACTTTTGCAGATATTTGGTGCCATAGAAATACAAACAAGGGACATTGTTTGTATAATGTTTGCTCATCAGAGTACAGAGGCATGGACAACATTATGCAACTCAATTCTTGGAGCGAGAATGAATATTACTGGTTCTTGGCCAATGGATACGGAAGTTTCTGGTGCACTGAAAACGAATAAAGCCTTTCTTGAATCCTCCGTCACGGTAGCTTGTCGCCCATCCGAGCGTCGAGGATTCGGCGAATATAAAGAAGTGAAGCGAGATATAGAGGCAAAGGTTAAGGAAGAGGTGGAATCTCTCTATGAGTTAGGTTTCCGAGGTGCTGACCTCTTAACTGCTTGTTTTGGTCAAGCCGTTAGTGAGTTTGGACGTTACAAAACCGTGGAGAAGGCAGATGGCAGCGAGGTGAATGTTGGCGAACTCTTGGAGATGGCACGCAATGCTGCCTTTGATGCTTTGTTGGCTGGTGTGCAAGGTGATGACTATACCAAGTTCTATGTTGGCTGGTTGCAACTGAATGGTGCTGGTGAGACCGACTACGACGATGCTACCAAGTTTACTCGTGTGGGAGTGAATGTCGATATTAATGACATTAAGCACAAGCATCTTTTGATATTGGAAGGCAAGAAAATGCACATCGCCATGGCTGCGGAACATCTCAACTATCCTCTGGAGGGTACTAAGCCTACCGACTCTCTGATAGACCAAGCCCATCGTGCCATTCTCTTATGGCGAGAGGGTAATCGTCAGAGCATTCTTAGGTTCATTGCCAACATAGCTTCGGAAAGTAGTTCTCCACTTTGGCGATTGCTCGCCACATTGAAAGAATTGCTTCCTGCTGGAGATGACCTCAAGGATGTGCAAGGCTTGTTGCAGAATGCCGATGACTTGCGACAAAATTGTCATAAACAGCAAGTTCATGCGGAAGGAAACTTGAATTTCTGATAAAGACAATGAGCATATATATAATAATGTGTAATCATTTAAAAGCAAACAAACGATGAAGAATGAAAACATATATGAGGCACTGAGCGTATTTCTTGAGGCGATGCGCCCATTCGCCATCAGTCTTATCACTCGTCATTTCCCAGGGGAACCTTGGGAAGGAGTGTTCTATCAAAGATTGACACCTGCTTATCAGAAGAAATGGAATGATGGGCAACGCCAAGGCACAGCCCCAGAACTTCGACTTGATTATAATAACTTGACCTTTTTGCCAAACAAATTCAGAGATGAATTGGCACAAGATTTGGGTGGCGATAAGTCGAAGACCTATAGCTTGGAGAACTGTCTGAGCGAAATCAAGATGATCAGGAACAAAAGTCAACATTTCACTCCTATCTCAGAAGATGAGGTGGAACGTACTTTTAGCAATATGAAGCAAGTGGCAAACTTGCTCGATATGTCAGACCTACGTATGGAAGTGGAGCGACTTCGCAGCAAGCATACCTTTACTCCTGCGGCAGTTGCTCCTAGCATACCAGTCACCACCGTCACTTCATCACCAGCTAATATCCATATTCTGGATGATGGCTCACCTCTACGTCCATGGTTTCAGAATTGCATCCCCCATTATGACATCCGTTCGGGCAACTTGGATGAATCCATCTTTGCAGCCAACCTCAACGATGTGGTGATGGGCATGGCACCAGAGGTATATCTCAATCCTATTACCTTCTTTGCCAAGACCTATGTTACCGCAGGATTGAGAGACATAGCCAAGCGAGTGGTATCAGCCTTGAACGGCAAGGAAACGGAGAATCGCGTCATCTCCTTACAGACAGGCTTTGGTGGTGGTAAGACCCATACCTTGATTTCTCTCTATCATATCATCAAGAGTGGAGCGAAACTTCTGCAGATGGAGTCGTGCGCCAACATCTTGCCTGCCGATACCCAACCGCAGTTTGAAAATGCCAAGGTCGCAGTGTTTACCAATGACACCAACGATGTTTCGCAAGGAAGAACCACCGAGGAAGGCATCACAATCCATACTCTTTGGGGAGAAATAGCCTATCAGTTGGGTGGAGTGGCTGGATATGAACGTGTAAGAATGAATGATGAGGAACGTACTGCCCCTACGGCTACCATCTTTAGACCGATTTTGCAAGAAGCAAAGACTTCGTTGATATTGATAGATGAGCTTGCCGACTATTGTGTGAAAGCGGCTAGTAAAAAAGCCAAGGTGGGGTATCTTTACGACCAGACCATCAGTTTTATACAAGCCTTGACGCAGGCGGTGTCGAGCGTACCTCGCTGTGTGCTGATAGCCACCTTGCCAGCCAGCAAGTCTGAGATGGCCAACTCTGAGTTGGGACAGAAGGTGCTTGATGCCTTGCAAGACCGTATCGTGAGAATCGGTGCCGGTGTAAAACCTGTGGATGACGAGGAAGTGTATGAGGTGATTCGTCGCCGACTGTTTGAGCAAATCAATGATGAGCAGGTCGTTGATTTGGTGGCGAAACGCTATAAGGACATGTATCACAATCGTCGTACCGATTTGCCTGAGCGTTGCGACAAACTGGAGTATGCCAATAAAATCAAGAAGGCTTATCCTTTCCATCCCGAACTGATAGATATGTTCCGCAATCGTTGGGGCAGTGATAGCAAGTTCCAGCGTACCCGAGGTGTGTTGCGCCTCTTGGCTTCCATCGTACAAGACTTGTGGAAGAGAAGAGATTCGCTCGTTGGTCCTCAGACCTTGATTCATACTTCTGATGTCTATTTGGAAAATCTGAATTCGTTGACAGGTACCATCACCAACTTGATGGGCAGCAACTGGGACAGCGTGATGACAGCCGATGTGTATGGCACGTCGAGCAATGCTCGCATCGTGGATGAGCAAGACCCTCAGAGCAATTTGGGGCAGTATCATCTTACACAAGGCATCGCTACCACATTGCTGATGGCATCGGTGGGTGTGAAGCAAAAAGGACTCAGCATCAAGGAACTGAAACTATGTCTGCTCCGCCCGAAGGCCTTCAATCATAATGATGTGGATGGTGCCCTCAACAAGTTGGAGCAGCGTGCCCACTACTTACATTCATCCAAGGTGGGAGAGGCTAACTATTGGTTTGAGTCGAAGGCGAATGTCAACATTCTCTTGCAGCAAGCCATGGCAGAGATAAAGGATGCTGATGTTGAGGCTGAGATATTGAAGAGATTGCAAATCTCTGTCAATTATATCCAAGGTAAGGGACTCAACGTGTTGATAGCTCCTACGGGTGATGTGCCAGAACAGAAATCGCTGACCTTGGTGATTATGTCTCCTGAATACGCACAGCCTACAGGCAGTACCTCGGCTTCGTTAGAACGAGCCATCAAGCAGATTGCAACCAAGAAGGGGAATAGCGATCGTATCTATCGCAACACCATCTTCTATTTGGCTTGTTCCGAGGCTGGACGTGCCGCTCTGAATGGTCAGTTGTGTGACCTGTTGGCTTGCAACAAGATATTGGAGGAGTATGCTGGGCGATTGGAGAGTGACCAAAAACAGGATATTCAGACCCGAAAGAAAGAATTTGACCGTCAGGTGGATGCTGCGCTTATCAAGGCTTACAATATTGTTGCAAAATGCAGTGCGAAGGAAGGCATTGAATATTATGAGTTGAAAGCATACGCCATGGACTTCTCCACTCAGGTTCGTCAAACCTTGATGAGTGAGTTGGTGGAGGAAGAATGGATTCTTCATTCCATCGGTAGGACACAACTATCTCGTAACAACTTGTTGCCAGAAATCGGTCGTCCTATTTCTGTAGAAACACTGTTTGAGACTTTCTTGCGATTTGACGATAAGCCAATGATACTTGGTAAAGAGGCTATAATAAATACCGTAAATACCCAATGTCAAAGAGGTTTGTTTAATGTAGGCGTCGGTATAGAGGGCAAGTATACTAAGATATATCATGATGAGGAAGTTCCTTTCTTTGGAGAACAGAACTGGGATGAGTTATGGCTTCTTGATCCGTCAGTGTTGCCACCGTCTGTGTTACCATCATCAGTGTTGTCATCATCTGGCAGTGCCGGAAATGCTGGTCCTTCTATCCAATCGCAGGAGGATGAAGAGTTAAGTAGTTCTTCCAACACGGAAGAAGAGAATGTGGTGAAGACTTATCGCAAGGTAACTATCAGTGGTGGTGTTCCGATGGAGAATTGGATACAACTTTTCCCAAGTTTCATCAACACGCTGAGAAAGAATAATCTGAAGATAGACGTCAAGTTCACTGCGAAGAGTACTGAGCAAAATCCTTTGACGGAGAATTCTTCCACGTTCAAGAGCATCAAGGAATCGGCAAGTCAGCTGGGCTTGGATTTTGAAGTAGAGGAGTAAATGGTGTTAAATTCGTTTTTATGTAATTTTGGAGTTGTATTCCAAAATTACATAAAAATCACTCGTATCTCGCTTAAAAAACAATAAATAAAAGGCTAAATTAGAAGGAAAAGGGTGATGATATGGATTTTTTTATGTAATTTTGGAGTTGTATTCCAAATTTGCATAAAAATAAAAACGAAGAAAGTGTCAAATGAACGAGAATTATATCAAACGAGACTTAGAGTCAACCATCCTTGAGGCTGCCAGATATTTTCCTGTCATTACCGTTACAGGACCCCGACAGTCGGGCAAGACTACCATGTTGAGGCATGTGTTCCCAAATCTTCATTATTATTCTTTGGAGGATTTGGATACTCGCAACTTCGCCATGGAAGACCCCGTGCGCTTCCTTCATCTTCATCAGGAAGGGATGATACTCGACGAGGTGCATAACTTCCCAGACTTGCTGTCCTATATACAGGGCATTGTAGACGAGAACCCAGACAAGAGGTTTATCCTTTCGGGAAGTTCTAATTTTGCCTTGTTGAAGAAGGTCTCCCAGTCGTTGGCAGGACGTAGCGGTGTCTTTGAACTGATGCCGATGTCTATTGCTGAGGCTGAAAGGGGTGGAGTGGATGTGTCGCAAGTGGATACCTTATTATATAATGGGCTTTATCCCGCTGTGGCAAGTGGAAAGAACATCCCGAAATTTCTCTATCCTTCATACGTCAAAACTTATTTGGAGAGGGATGTGCGTGACTTGCTGAATGTAAAGGATATGCGTCAATTTTCCATGTTTCTGAGACTATGCGCTGGCAGGATAGGCTCGCTTTATAATGCTACGGAGATTGCCAATGAGGTGGGGGTGACGACGAAGACCATCCAGGCATGGACTTCCATCTTGCAGGCTTCGTATGTGTTGTATTTATTGCCTCCCTATTTTGAGAATACTCGAAAGCGTCTTATCAAGTCGCCGAAGATTTATTTTTGCGATACGGGGTTGGCTTGTACATTGATGGGGATAGAGTCGCCTGAGCAGTTGGCCTTTGATAAGATGCGAGGACATCTGTTCGAAAACTTGGTGGTGACCGAGATGCTGAAGCATCGATTAAACGAGGGGAAGGAGAGCAACTTGTATTTCTATCGTGACTCCAATCAGAATGAAGTGGATGTCTTGGTTGACAATCAGACTTCCTTGGAGGCGATAGAGGTGAAAAGTGCCATGACGTTTAGTCCTTCTTTCGAGAAAGTCCTGAAGAAGGTGGATGAGTGGGTGAAACTGCCTGTATCCAAGCGCATGGTGATTTATTCTGGGACTTTGGAAGACAAGAATGGGGATATTCAACTTTTGAATTATAAGAATATTTTTTCTTGATTTTCCTACCACTGCTACCACATGGTAGGATAATCCGCTGATAATAAACGATCTAAGGCGTGGTAGGAAATGGAATTTTGCTGCCACTTGCTTCCATTTCCTACCACGCCTTTTTCTTCTCTGAATGCTTCGAATGAACGAGGTACTATTTTCTAACTATCAGATACTCAGTGCCAAATCTTGTTTTTCGGCTTTCCAACCCCTCGATATTCTGCAATTCCCTGCCAAAGTGGGAGAGACTCGTAATCTTCAGCGAAGAGCCGAATTTCTGCTTCAAAACGCTAAAAATGGCAGCGGCTGTCATATATTCTCCCTTCTCTTTGTCGCTTGTAGGCTCGAAAACGTCCAAAAAACACTGTTTCGTGACGGAAATCTGCTGGAATTGCAGGTTGCTCTGCATGATTTCTGCATTCTCCTTGGCATCGAAATAGGATTTTTCGTCTCTTTCCAAGGCTTGCATCGCCTGGGCGTAGAGCTGTTCGTAGTTGATGCGCTGGCTCACGTCGATGGGCCCCGTCAGCTCCACACCCAGAAAACGACGGCTGCCCGATGGGTCGGAGAGGATATCGGTCATGTTGCTGGTGGCGATGAAGGAGGCTAGGCGTGGAAACTCTTCCACGTGGCTGCCATAAGGTGGCTTCATCTTCACCGTTGGCAACTGGAGCAGGTTCTTCAGAAATCCTTGCTGTACTTGGGGCGAAATCTGGTTGAATTCGTCTAGGTTGATGAGCAGGAACTGAGCCATGCCTTGCAAAACCTGTCGTTTCTCCGAGAGGATGAGGTTGTCGTTGTAGCCCCACGAAAGCGATGGGGGAACGAGGCGACGGCAGAAGGTGCTCTTGTTGAAACCTTGCTTGGAGATGAGCAGTGGCATCGTGCTGTTGCCATACTGGCGGCGATAGGTACCTCGCCACTGGTCCACCATGCCCAGAAACCAGGTGTAGAACCAGTCTTCCCAGTGCTTGTTGTTGGTAGGTACGGTTCGGGCGAGGGCACGGATGCGATCCTTGCCGTCCCATTTGCCGAGGCAGTCGTAAAGATAGCTCTCCACCGGATTGTAGCTGTGGATGTAGTCGGATTCCAAAAAGTTTCTCACATCTTTGATGCTTACCTTGATGTCTTCCAGTTGCACTTCCAGCGTCATGCGTTTCATCACGCGGGAGTCGACGGGGCGAAAGTTGCCCACCCATGAGTTGTTGGGGCGGTATTCCGTGTATCTCATCAAGTCGTTGTATCTGAAGAGGTAGCGGTCTTTCAGGAATTTCATCATCTTCAGGATATGATAGCGTCCTTTCGATGTGGTTTCTTTGCCAGTTTTGTTGTCTTCTGAGGGGGCGTTGTAGGCAGTGCCTACGATTTGGCGGAGCAGGTCTTCGCTGATTGCCGACCAGTTGTTTCGCCGGATGTGGATGAAGGTCTCTTCCTTGGCAAAGCCCATGTGCCGCAGCTTGGTGGCAAGGGTGGGGAGCTTGGCGAGGAGCCGGTCGTCATCGTTTGCCCATTTCACGCCAGCCTCTTTCATCTCCTTCTCTGTTTCCAGGTCGGCCTTCCGATAAAGATATTCGTAGTCTTCGTAGGTCTTGAGGTCGTCTATCTTCTTCGGCTCTCGCACGGTAGGCTTTTGCCTTTCTATGCGCATGGTTACAGCCTTGTCATTATGATAAGGTGTGGGGTCGAGGGTGAGGAGGAAGTTGCACCGGATGGTGGGCTTCTCTGCTTTGACGGGGATGCCTACTTGGGCTACGTAGAGATTCTTCACTTGCGCTGAGGCGATTTGGTAGAACTGTTCGGCAGCTGCTTCAGTGGTGGGCAGCTCGTCTTTCTCGTCGCCTACTCTTACGAGCACGACGAGACTTCTGCCGTCTGCCCCCTGGACGGCTGCGAAGGTCATGGGCAGGAGGCTGGCTGACCTCTTGACCTCTGCGATTTGTTGTTGCGACATCAGCCTGTCGAAGGTGAGCATGATCAAGCCATTGAACGACTTGAAGACGAGATTGTCGCTCTCGTCTTTGCCAAACTCGGCGGCAGGATATACGTGCTGCCATTCTTTCATGCCATTGTAGCAGCTGTAGTCGTCGTCCATCAGCGGAACGCTCATGCGAAAATTGGAGACGCTTTGCTTGGCGTCGTCTTTGGCGATGCGCTCAAGAAATCGTTCTACGGTCTTTGTGCTGAGGCGCAACTGGTGCTTCTTGTTGGTTCTAACTATCGTAAATTTCATCTGTTTCTTTTATTAAGGATTATTGCCCGTGTCATTGCTCTTTTCTACCCGCTACATTGCCCGACTTTGCCCGACGCGTTGGGCACTTTTGCCCGACATAGCCGGTTACTTTTGCCTGTAGTTCCGGGCAATCTTACTCATAGCTTCGGGCAAGATTGCTTAAACCTGTGGGCAGGTTGCCGGGAGGCTAGATAGCTGGGCTTGTTGACGTTCTCAGTGGGAGGCGGACTATATAATACGGGCCATAAGATAAAGACGGACTATATATTATAGGTGATTTCCTCGGTGTAGCGATCGAATTTCAAATCGTTGTATCCGTGATTCTGGCACCAGGAGAGTATGTATTTTTGCTGTTCTGGCACCAAGTTGGTTTGTCCTAGTTTGTATCTGTAATAGGAGGTGCTGCTTCCGAGGTAGGAAATCATTCTTACCTTGAAGGAGCCAGAGTCTTTTCGCTTGAGTTCGTCGAGGATGCCTTCGAAGCCGTAGGCCATTCTTACGAGTTTCAGTTGTCGGAAATGCTTGCACTTGCCGTCTTTGAAGGCATCGGGAAAGACGGCCTCTCCTCGGGTGTAGTCGGCATCCTTGTAGGCTACCGATAGCTGGAGGGCACATTCCTTGGCGAGTGGGCACTTGGTGTTGAAGCAAAAAGCCCAATAGGAGGGTTTCTCGCCTTTTGCGAAAAATAGTCGTACCAGATCTGCTTGTGTCATGACTGTTGGATTATTAATGATTAAAAAATGAGGTTTCATAGGAGTCGTTAGCTTCTAGATGGAATCGGCAAGATGTTTTCTTGTTGCTTGCAAAGATACGATTTTTTATTCTGAAATGCAAGCTTTTGAGCAAAAATTTTCTCTTTTCCCTACTATATTTTCTTTTCTCTTCGTCAAGAGCCCTAATATGGCAGGAATAAATGCCGTTTTGTGGTAGTAAGTGGTAGCAGGTGGTAGTAAAAATAACGTTGCTACCACGCCTTAACCATCTGAACCTTAGTAGGATAGATGGTGGCGTGGTAGCAGTGGTAGGAAAAAAGGAAAAACTTTTCTATGTAATGCTAAGGCTATGCCCCGAAAAAATCTATTTCTTCAGAATCTTACCTTTGTTCTTGACGATGTAGATGCCTGGGCTAACAGGCTTCTCTATGCGCTGTCCTTGCATATTATAGACGGCTCCGTCGGCAGCATCTACCCCCAGGATAGGGTAGCGGAGGTCGGTGGTGCCGCCTGCTATCTCTAAGCGGATGCAGCGCGAGCCTGCCGACAGGCTCTCAGCCATCTGGTCGGTTACCATGTCTTGTGGCAACCAAGCGCGGTTGGCGGCAAGAGTGGAACCTATGTACTTGTAGAAGCCAAGTCCCCAAGTCTTGTTGGAAAGCACATAGCAGTTTACGTTGACCGATGAGATGGCGTTGTAGTCTGGGTTGCCTTTGAGGATGGTCGGCGTATCGCTGGTTCGTGAGGTAGCCTTGAACGAATAGCTGCCTATCGGCCCATATACCACATATCCCTTCTCGGCATTCAGTACGTCTACAGGGGTAAGCGTCATCGTGAAGTCGGTTACCTGCGAGCTGTCGTCGGTCTTGTTGTGTGCTGTGGCAGCGTAGACTTTTAGCCCCTCAGCCTCTGGCACCTTGGCATTGAAAGGCAGGCAGATGGTGCTCCAGCCGTAGCCCTTCACGGTGCCCACTTGCTTAATCTCCAACTCGTATGGGTCGGTGAGCACGTAGTGGATAGACTGGGTTGGCGCACCGAGACCGCCACGCTGGTTGGCGGCACGCACGCAGTAGTAGCCCGAACCATAGCCAGAGAGGTTGACGCTGTTAGCTGTGGTGTTCTCCTTGTAAATCCACTTGCCCGTGCTTTCGTCGAGCTTGAAGACGAAGTAGCAGAGAGCGGCAGGAAAATCTGTCCATTTCAAGTTATCGTCGTCAAGAATCAAGTTGTCATCCCAGATAATATGATTATCTGTGTCTTCGGCGGCTCTATCCTCAGGCATCTCTTCTGTCGAGATTTTCTTTTCGGTAGAAGCTGCATCTATTTGTCTGCATAGTAGCACCGGCTCGTAACCATCAGTGCCAGTCATCGCCACATTGACATTATACTTGGCGGCTTGTTGGGCGTTCAATACGCAGTCGTCTGAACCTGCTGCTGGTGAACAAGAGGCGAGTGAGCGAGTACCCAATGAGAGAGGGTCTCCATATTGGTCCATGGTGTTGTATTCGTGGAAACGGAGTATCTCTCCAGAGTTCATGGAGTTCCAGCCTCCCGTACGTGGTTCCAAATACATGGTGGTGTTGAGGTAGGTGCAGGCTGGTGAACCATTCCAAGGACGCCCTAAAGTCCAGTCTTTGTCTTTGGTCTTTTCTGGATATTTGGTTTCTGTCTTGATGGTGCAGTTGTTGAAAACATAGCCCCATTCATGGTTGCTTCCTTGCGCAGGTGCCGTGATGTTGTTGCCCGAACGGTCGCGAAGGATGATGTTGCATCTTTCTAGCCAGATGTTGCCATCGCCACAGAGCCAGTCTACCACACCAGCAAAGTCGCAGTCTTCGAAATATCCACGATAGTCGCTGTTGGCATTGTTGGAAAAGTAGGTATCCTGCCAACTCTTGAGTGCCACGTTCTTCAAGGTGCTTCGGCAACCTTGGTCCCAGAACGCCACGCCACGTGCCGCACCACCCGAACCTTGAGCCAACATGGAGTTCCAATAGTCGAATCTGTTCTCTAAGATGAGGTCTTGCGCATAGAAGTCTTTGGCTTCCTTGCCGATATGGATAGTTCCTGTATAACTGATTCCCTCTACGATAGGCTTGTTATAGATGATCGTCTCGTCCTTGCTCTGTCCGATGAGCGAAACATTCGGCTTTTTGATGACGGTTCTTCCGTTGTTCTTTCCCTGCATGTCGCTTCTTTGCTTGCCATCGTTGTCGCATGGCCATTTGCCATCAGAGGTAACGCCATAACTATCCAAAGGTTCGTTTCCTGTCAACTGGTATTCGCCGTCTGGCACGAAGATATAATATCGGTGGTTATCTTCCTTCGTATTGTTGTTGGCGGCTTCGATGGCCTCGTCGATCGTTCCGTCTTGACCTACGATAAAATCGAATTTGTGGTGATGGTAGGTCTCCTCTTCGTCTGTGATATGTAGCTTCAGATTAAGACTTTGTTCACAAGCTTTACTATAGATGTCTTGGAATGTACCTGTGAACGCTATCTCAGTTCCTTCCGGCAATCCCCAATAGGTGAAGACGAGTTCTTTGCCTGCGCTTGCCGTAAACTCCTTGCCGTTGACGGTGAGGGTGCTTGCTTGCATGGTGCGATTGCACATCACCTTGATGATACCGTTGGCATGGACATTCGATATTTCTGCATCGGCAGCTACCTTGACACCATTCACAAAGACGCTCTCTATTTGGGCTGCGGTCTCAGGCTGTGTAAACTCGAACTTCACAGGATAGGAGTTCACGATGATACCGTTGGTCATTTTCAGGGTGATGGTGGATTCCTTGGTGAGCAGGGTAGGCTTGGTGGTTTCTTCTATCTTTCCGCCATGGGTTGCCTCGCCGGTGATTGCAGGAATCGTCTCATTCTGATTATCCCAAGGTGAAACTGTGAAGGTGATGCAACCTGTCTCGTTAAGCTGTTTTGAGATAGCTTCTGCAGTTAGCGTCTGCTCGCCACAGGTCAGGCTGGTGATGGCTGGTTTGTTTGACAAATCTTGTGGTTGATAAGTTACCATGAAGTCTACGCACCATTGGTTCTTTGCCTTGATGAGAACTTGTTGGTTGTCTCTATCCCCAGGACAAGTTACTTCCATCCAGTAGATGCCATTGTCTGCGGTACCTTCTTGGTAGTTTTTATTTCCCTTCGCCATCTGGTCAATCTCAGCTTCAGGTGTATTGGTCTTGGCTGTGAGTCGAGCCACACAGTTAGGACTGGCAGGGAAGGTGATAACCGATTTGTCGTTGATCTGCATTCTGTCCTCCTTGTTGGTATTGCTAAACTTGCCCTTGCCGCTGATTGTTTGGTCGTAATATTTCTTGTCGGTAGTGGCGTCCAGGTCGATTTTCAGGTCAATCCATTTGTCATCCTTGTACAATTGGGATACCAAAATACCTTTCGAACCTTCGTATGCCATGGTTGGTGCTCCGTCGTTTCTGGCAAAGTTCCAAGTTACCGTGGCTTTTTTATCCAGGTCGATGATGTTGAAATCATTGGCTTGGAAAACTGGGAGGAGGCGAAGGTCTTGGGCAGGGGCTTCGTATTCCTTGCCTACAATATATTCCTTGTTGTTTTCGTCTACCCAGTGGTGCAGCGTGTTGCCCTCGTAGTAGAGGGTTCGGTTATTCGGAATCGTGAATTTGTCGCCTTCCTCTACCCATTGGGCTAGAGGTGCGGCACCTGTGGCTTGCTGTCCGGTATTGTACGTGATATAATAGGTGGAGTTGGTCTGGTATACGATTTCCAAATTGCGGTGGGTGGTGATGTCGAACTCCACCTCATATTGGGTACGCTTGCCTTCCTCTTCTGTTTTCTTCAATACGAATACGGTCTTGTTGTCGCCAGAGGCGATACCCCATGTGCCATCTGCATTCTGATCGACTGGTTGGGTGGTATAGGCATTGTTGAAGTCTACCATATCTACCTTTCCGTCTTTGCGCATCTGTAGAACGGCAAGCGGATTGCCATCCTTGTCTAGCTTGTCAAGGTCTACAATCTTGTCGAGCTTAAAGCCAAAGTTTCTTTCGAAATTCACCCTTACTCGGTCGCCCACGTGAATGGCGTATCCACCATCTTCTCTTTCTTCCGCCTCATATCCTGATACGGTAGAGATGTTGCTGATGGTACCATGGTCTTGGTTGTCCAAGTCTATGTGTAGGTTTACCATGTTGGCAGCTTGGGTAGCGGTCTCTATCCACTGGTAGTAAGAATAGTCGTCGCCGATGACTATTTTTTGACGGAGTGTAGGATCCTGTGTGGTGTAGCTGTATACATAGATGTGGTCCTTGATGCCTGCATTCTCAGGCTTATTGCGTTCCTCTTCCGTGCGCTCTTTGTCGAGAGTAGGCACTTGTCCGTCGATGGTAGTGCTACTGATAGGGGAATAGGTCAAGATGGAAATCTTGGTTCCCGTACCCGATGCGAAATAGAATGTGGTGCCAGGTCCAAAGGCACACCAGTCTTCTGTGTCTGTATTGCGGATGTATCCCTCTTTGCCCGTGTCGCACCATAAGGCTACGTCTCGTGTATGTGGATGCATCTTGCCATTCTGCAATACCTCTACATATACCTCTGTGGTCCAGAATGGTTTTTGGTTGTTGCCGAAGTTGACAGGTTGAGCACACACTTTGCGCGATGTCTTGGAGGTAGGGTCATAGTAATCGCTCTCTCCCGTAGGTAGTGCGGAGCGCATACCAATGTGGCGCGTTGGCTGAGGATGTTGCTGTTGAGGTATGGATACAATGGGTGGACACCCCTTTTTGCGATTTCTTAGCTCTTGTGTCGCTTTTGTTTTCGGGGGAGGCGTTGGACGTAAGGCCTTCGCATGTTTTATTTTCACTCTTTAATGGGTGAACAACTTCATCTGTTGTCCCACTATTCATATTCATATTTTTGCAAGCTTGTTCTAGGCAGAACCCAGCTCTAATTCGTTTATTATGGGACAAAAATACTACTTTCTTGTAGAAATTCCAAAAGGTTGAAAGAGATTTATCTTCTTGTTATGCTATTTTAACAATGTGTGCGATACCAACAAAAAGCTTTGTTTGTTTTTATGAATTTTATGCTTTTATCCTATGCGAATTTAACGATTTTTGCTTAACTTTCAGATTGTAAGCAAAAATAGTAATTATGGTTTCCTTTTGCAATGAAATACTTGTTGTAAGTTTACAAATTGAAATGTTGTAGAAAAAGAATGTCAAAAAGAAAGTAATAATATTGTTTTGCTTACCAAAATGTCGTATCTTTGCACTCGAAAACAAACAATATGTAAGTTTGTGCATGTAAAATTGAAAAATAAGTATTAATATAATAATAGGAGAGATTCGTATGAAAAAGATCGAAGCTATCATCCGTAAGACTAAGTTTGAGGATGTAAAGGAAGCATTGCTTGCCGCCGACATCGAGTGGTTCTCTTACTACGATGTAAGAGGAGAGGGCAAGATGAGACAGGCCCGTATCTACCGTGGTGTCATGTACGATACCAGTAGTATCGAGCGAGTATTGCTAAACATTGTCGTACGCGACAAGAATGTGGAGAAAACTATTAATGCCATCCAGCAGGCAGCCCGCACAGGCGAGATTGGTGATGGTCGAATCTTTGTAATTCCTGTAGAGGATACCGTGAGAATCCGTACAGGTGAAAGAGGCGACATCGCACTTTATAATGCTGAGCAGGAGAAATAATTGTTGATTGATAACTAAACATTGATGATTATTTGCTAGATGATGGGAGGAGAGATAGTTTTCAAAATTAAACAACACTTAAAAGTAAAAAGATTATGAGTGTACAGGATTTAGGAATTTCAGTAG
>ERZ808286.777-NODE-777-length-18786-cov-7.557952_pt1 | contig 18786 bp, 12 predicted proteins | sample MGYA00521276_ERZ808286 | MGnify/ENA primary metagenome ERZ808286 (study PRJEB31516, sample SAMN03275607) | gut metagenome | biome: mammalia-associated habitat; material: feces | host: Papio cynocephalus | place: Kenya | collected 2012-08-01 ... | reverse complement strand
TTCCCAGCTTCGGAAACAACCCGAGGGCTTCCCCCCTATTCCAGGACTGATGGAAGGTATGCCCTTACCGGAAGCATACTTCGATGAGGCTGGGCGAATCGAGTTCAAACACGCCTGTACCCGAGTTCTTACCCGCGCAGAGGATGCCTTCGTCCGCTTGATCTGCCGTACACCCAATATGCCCACCCGTTATCTGGAAGCACGACTTGCCAAGTTCGGAAACGAAAGCGTTTTAGTCGTTTTCACCGACATTTCCAGCCGCGTCCGAGAGGCTCATCGCCAAGTATTAGCCGATGTTCGTCAGCGCCAGATCCGCCAACGTACTCAAATGAACGACTTTGCCCGCTTCCTGGCGCACGACATCAACAACACCGTGACCATCATTCGGAACACACTGGAGCTCATCCAGCCAAATGACTTGGGAGCCTTCCAGTCTGCCCGCCAAACCATTCTTGCCGCCTGTGAAAAGAGCACCCTCCTGGCGCAAAACCTCATGGACTCCGCCGGCGACCTGAAGCTCAAATGCCGAAGTGAAAGTCCTGCCGCGCTGCTGCATGCGCTAGACGTCTTCTACAGAAAGACCCTTCCAGCCAATATTACGCTTCAGGTAGAGCTGCCGCCGCCTTGCACAAATCCTGTACTGGTCGATCCCATCAACTTCTGGCGGATTCTCGCCAACCTTATCCACAACGCCGCCGATGCCTTACAACAAACCTCTGGAGGGATCATCCGCATCCACGCCGTCAATCATCTGCTCACTTCAGCAGAACGCGAACACTGTATTGTGAGCCCACCCATACGCGATGGAGAAGAAGACAAAAGTTTACCGGGTGTGATTTTTGAGCTCTCCGACAACGGTCCCGGAATTCCGAAATCTGTCCAGGAGCACCTTTTCGAACTCTTCGCTTCAACCAAACACGGAGCCCATCATCATGGATTTGGCATGTCCATTGTCCGAGCATTGATTGAAGCCCACGGCGGGGCACTTGTTTTCTACTCAGATGCTGCACATGGTACCGTTTTTCGGATATGGATGCCACGTAGTACCCTGCCCCCAACGTCCACTCCGCTGGCTCCATCTGTTCCGGGTGATGAACTGGATGATGAAACACGTAAATTGCTAACCGCCCCGCCAAAACCTGAGGGATTCAGTTGCCTAGTGGTCGATGACAACCCCTCCATTCGCCGAGTAACGCAAACACTCCTTGAACGGTTTTTTAAGGCAAAAGTGTCACTTGCCGGAACCGAAGTGGAAACGCTTGAAGCTATGCGGTTGAACCCCACCACACAGGTGATTCTACTGGATGCGCACCTGGGCAACCAGACTTCTCAGACACTCTGCGGACGCCTGCGCTCCGCTTACCCAAAAACGCACATTCTCATTACCTCCGGGCTCTCCCGCGAACACATCCAGTTTCTTTTTCATGAACAGCACCCTGACGGTATTCTTGTTAAGCCCTTCACCCTCACCGATCTTCAAACCCTGCTCGCCAGCGTGCTTGACACGCCTCCGAACGCATCCAAAGGAACACCATGTCAAAAGCCCTGATTGTCGATGACGAAGCTCGTATCCTCATATTGCTTGAGAGCCTGCTCAAAAGCGCCAAGTTCGACGTTGTTCCCGCCAAAGATGGTCCCGCAGCACTGGCAGCATTGGAACAACACCCCGACCTGGACTTTGTGCTGACAGACCTGAAAATGCCGGGAATGGATGGGCTGGAACTCTTTCGCGAGATTCATCAGCGCCGCCCCGGGATGCCCGTCATTCTCCTGACGGCCTATGCTTCCGTTGAAACGGCTCTCGAAGCCATGCGCATGGGAATTTTCGATTACATCACCAAGCCCTTCAACGTCAATGAGCTCATGGCCACCATTCGTGCTGCCGATCAGCGAGCTCAAAGCCACAAAACCCAGCTTGTAGCCTCCACACCATCCGACGAAACACGCGAGGCCGGTTGGGGAGACATGATCGCTACCGCACCCACCATGCAGCCCGTCTGCGAAACATTGCGCAAAGTCGCGCCGCATGCTATCACCGTGCTCATCAATGGCGAAAGCGGCACCGGAAAGGAAGTTATCGCCCGCACGTTACACACGCTCAGCCCCCGTGCAAAAGGCCCCTGGGTGGCCGTCAACTGTGCAGCCCTACCGGAGCAGCTCCTGGAATCCGAACTCTTCGGGCATGTAAAGGGGGCTTTTACCGGAGCCACGGCTGATAAAAAAGGACTGATGGAAGCGGCCAATGGCGGCACGCTCTTTCTAGACGAAATTTCTTCTATGCCGCTGAATCTTCAAAGTAAACTTCTGCGCTGCCTGCAAGAACGGGAAATCCGCGCCGTTGGCGGCCTGCAGGATATTCCCATAGACTTCCGCCTGGTGGCCGCCAGCAATGCCGATCTGGAACAACTGGTGGCCGCAGGCTCCTTCCGGGCGGATCTCTATTACCGCCTGGCCGTTGTCTCCATCACCTTACCCCCTTTACGCTGCCGTAAAGAAGACATTCTTCCCCTGGCGCGTCATTTCATTGAAACCGCACTGCCTTCCGACTCCCCGCGGCCGACTCTTTCCAACGGCGCAGCAGAAATTCTCACCCATTACTCCTGGCCGGGGAATGTACGCGAATTGGAAAATGTGATTCACCATGCGTTAGCCTTTCGGGAAGAAAGCGATGTTATCCTCCCCGCGCACCTGCCGTCCAAACTCGTAGCGGCCCTCTCGGCCATGAATACCACCCAAGGAGCCGCCCCGGCAGCCAATTCCGGAATGTATGGTGAAGCCTCTCTCAAAGGTTACCTTCGCCGGAAAGAGCGCGAATATCTCCAGCAAATTCTTGACCGCTGCAACGGTGATAAAGGCGAAGCGGCTCGGATTCTTCAAGTCTCTGTGGCCACCCTCTATCGCAAACTTTCCGAATAATCACCTTGGAAAAACAAGTATGACGCCCCATTTCACAGCTGTTTTGCGCCGCCTCTTGTCAAATGGCGCACCGAATCGGAAAATGCTTTATCACCCCTCTTTGTTAGGTTCAAGCCGGGTAAATCCTGAAGCCGGGGCGGATTCGAAGCAAAGCCGAGGCGGATTCGAAGCAAAGCCGGGGCGGATTCGAAAGCCTTTTTTTCGGAAAGCCGGGTTTACCCTAATTGAACTCACCGCCTCCGTAGCCATCCTCTGCCTGCTCTCCCTCTTCACGCTCGACAGCATCATGACTTATCGTCGTATCGCTGAAGAGAACAAGTGTCGTCTGCTGGCCGATGCCTACGCTTGGGACATTCTCTGGAAGCAATTCAACCGGCCATTTGATCATCTTCAATCCACCACCGATGTAACCTCCCTGCTCACGACGCTTCCCGCCGAAGAAGCCGCGCGTGATTTGCCCGACCTCTCCCATGATGGCCGCCTCCCCATCCACCGCTATCTCCGTATCCAACGTGATGCTGATACGTGTACACTGACGGTCAACGTTTACTGGCAAGTAGCCGGAAAATGGCGCAGCCTGTGGGAGGCTGGGTCTGATGACCCGAATGCCGAGCGTGTCCCCTACCGCCTTGTTCGCTCCTGCAATTCCCGAACTACGGAGTAACGATGAACTTGCTCAGCCTGTTTTCTCCCCGCTTGCACGCCTCCGAGGCATCCTCCACTCGGCGCAGAGCGTATTCTTCCCGTGCCGGTATCACCCTTATCGAGGTGGTCATGGTCTCTGCACTCGGCGTGCTTCTGCTGGGGCAAGTCATCAGTGTGGCGCTTAGCTGCCAACGAGCCATCGCAGAGATTATGGCCAATACAGAGCTTTCGATCACAATGCGGAATCTGCGCGACAAACTGCTCTTTCGGCTAGAGCCCGAAGACTCCCTTGGGCTCTTAGGTGTGCCCATCGATTCTGTTTCCAGTGAAGCCATTACCTTTCATGCCGTTGGAGAAGCCGATGCTTCCGAACGCCTTTCCTTTTCTGCCGCCTCCGGATTGATTTATGACGGAGCGGAAGAAGATTCCGCGCTGGAGCGCCGCTGGCTTGCCCCCAGCGCCCTTTCTGTTACTCCAGGTGATGCAACCGCCTTCCGTTGGAATGATGACCTCGATACGCTTTATCTGGAACTGAAGCTCTCTACCCATGACGACCGCTATGCGCTTACACAGCGCCTGGCCATCCCCCGATTCGGACGCGTTTTAAAATGACCCTATCTTTCCCTTGTCGCAAATGGAGCCACATATGAACACGTTTCTTCACGCCATCACGCATCAACAGCCACAACAGCGCAGGCGTGCCGGTTTTGTTTTCCCAACAGCATTGCTCTTCATGCTAATCATCGGTATTCTGCTTACTGGCGTAACAGGTTATGTCAGCATGGGGTCACGTGTCATGACCGAGCAAATCGCACGTACGCATTGCCGTCTCGCCGCACAAACGGCCATCGAAGACGCCAAACTTGCCATTTACGAAGGATTTCGTGAATACTACGTCAGAAACCGTTCCAAACCGCCACAAGTGCTGCTGTCATGGCTCAGCTCCAATGCCCAAAATCTCATTAAACTCCACAGTTCCATCACGCCTAATGAGGGCTGTACGCTCACCTATGACACAGCGGTGGACAATAACAATTACATCTCCACCCGCAAGCTGATAATGACTGTTCGTGTAACCGCCGCCAAAGCCTCCGCGTTCGGAAAGACCATTTCCCGTACGTTGGAAGAGACGTTCAGTATGGCGGTTGAACAATCCAAAGTATTCGACTATGCTTACTTCGTTAATTCGTTCGGCGTACTGCACTCCGGGCTCATCAACGGAAACGCCTACTTCAACGGCGATGCTGTCATCGGGCGACAACTCTCGTATTACAAATCTGATTTTGACTGCGTAATCAATGGCACCGTCTCAGCTGCAGCCAACGAGCGCACTGGAGCCCTTGGACAATTCAGCCTCTCGGATACTTCCGGCGGCTTTGCCTGGCCTCGCATGGAAAACTTGGAGGAATATCGAAAGCGGCAAGAACAAAACGGATTCACCCGTCCCACTTCCCCCGCCGATGATGCCCGGGAACAAGTTTGGCCCATGGGCTTTTCTGCCGGAAACACTTCCTCTGCAGATGCCCAACGGAACGAAGCGGCCTCCATCTTTGAACTTCCCTATCTGGGAGACCTTACCACCTATAAAGAACTCGCTCAAACCTCCGGCGGCACCTTATCTTACCCGGAGCTGATCTTGCGGGACGAAGATATTGCCGGAAAGGTTGATGCAGGCCCAGAGGGTCATGTCTATTATAAACAGGGTGCGCGCAAATCCATCAAGGCCGTCTGCTCAAAAAAAACTCCCGGGCCTTCCGGTATCTCCGGCGGGGCTGATGCCGGCTGCGTAATGATGTACGGCACCAAAGAAAATCCTATCCGAATCAACGGCCCGGTGGTGATTGAAGGCGATGTGATTATTGGCGGATATATCACAGGGCAAGGGTGTATCTACGCCGGGCGAAACATCCACTTCGTAGACAACATCACCTACGTCAACCGCCCCAATTGGTCAAACTCCCCCAAAGACCCCGTTGGCACCGCCGAGAAAAATGCCAAGGCCGACCTTGTCGGATTCTGTGCAAAAGGTCTCGTTACCGTTGGGCCCGCAAATAACCCAAATGGAAATGCATATATGGTCGGCCCTGCATATTGGCAATGGGCACTCTCTAATCAAGGAGATATTTCTTATTCTGTGGATGAATCTGACGCCTCAATCGGCTATCCCGCCGGAATTTTCAACGGCGACTACGCCCAAAAAGACGGTGCCAAGCGGGTTGATACCATCTTCATTGGAGAAGATGGCGAGCGCAAAGTCACTTATGCCGATCGACACTTCTATGAACCTTCCGTTGAGCCCAAGTATATCAGTTATGCCAACCTCAAAATGGATACTATCGACGGTGTCATCTTCACCAACCATGCCATCCTTGGTGGAACATTCAGTTATACTGGTCTTGCCGTCAATGGAGCCTACGTGGTTCGTAACCAGGGACTTTTTACCATGTTCGGCGGCTCCAAATTTAATTGGGATATCCGCCTGGGATCCGAGAGCCGTGAGAATCTCAAAAATCCCATCTACTTGCCCATGACCATCGACCGACCGCGCCTAATTGCCTGGCGTGAACTGGTACCGGAATCCAAGGATTGACCCATCCCATGAAGTACTTCTCCCCTCTGTTTCTCTGGATCCTCTTATGTGGTGCTGGCCATGCGAAGCTCTTTGCCGATGAAATCATGCCCCCCCCCGCTCTTCTGAAGGATCCCAAGCTGCTTCTGAAATGGCAAACCCAACAGCAGCAACAATCTGAATCCTTCCAACAACTCCGCCAACTTCGCGAACAGGCCGCCGAAAGAAAGGCTGAATACGAAACAGCCAAAATCGAATTCAATGCTCAAAACACAAAGCTCCTACGCCTCTCGCCCGCCCAAGTTCACGCTTGGCAAACAGCAGAGGTCAAGGATGACGCTGCTTATGCCCGCATTCTCTCTACGCCTGAAAATGTCAACGAAAAAGTCTCCTCCAATCGAACTCCGACGCCGCCAACCGCGCGTCGATGGATTGCCCTTGGCGCCACGTTTCTCATTCTGCTGGCTCTAACCATCCACAAATACTGCCATTCCTCACGAGCTCGCCGATGAAACCGCCCAAACACTACACCTCTTTCGCCGAAGCACTCAAAGCCTGTTCCCTGTTCCCCGAAGACCAGTTGCAGGAACTTGTGCAAAAGGCGCACACGGAAAAGCTCCCACTTGAGAAGCTAATTGCAGCCGAAAGCATTCTTCCCCCGCAAGCACTCACCTGCGCGTTGGCTACCTACTACGGGATGCCTCCCATTTCTCTCAGTCCAGACTTCAAAGTCTCCGATCGCTTACTCGAACTCGCCCCATGGGAGTTTTGGCGCAAAGCCAAAGCCCTCCCGCTGGAAAAGGTCGAACGATTCCTTTCCGTAGCATTCGCCGATCCTTCCGATCTGCTGATGCAGGATGAAGTCGCCGCAGCCACACGACTCCGTGTTCTTCCGCTGGCAGCCGTCCCCGAAGAGCTCGATGCGCTCTTTAACGCACTGGAAGCCAAACGCCAGGCCAACAATCCCATGCTCGCGATGGAAAACGTCATGCGATTGGACGAGGAAGACCTAGAAGTCGCCGGCGGCACAGAAGAAAAACAACCCGAAAGCCTCGATAAAGCCATCGAAAACGCCGATGGCGCCCCTGTCATCCGCATGGTAAACATGATCATGCTTGAAGCCCTGCGAACCGGCGCCTCCGATATTCACTTTGAGGCCATGGAAAAGAGTTCACGTCTACGCTACCGTATCGATGGCGAGTTGGTTGAACGCCCCGCACCACCTAAAGCCTTGCACGACGCAGTTGTCTCCCGCATAAAAATCATGTCCGAGCTCGACATTGCCGAGCGCCGAGTTCCTCAAGATGGCCGTTTCAAAATTCGTGCGCTAAATAAAGAGGTCGATATCCGCGTGAGTATTCTCCCCACCATTCACGGCGAAAAAGTGGTGATGCGTACTCTCGACAAAAGTAACCTCGCCCCCAGCTTGGCCTCTCTTGGCCTTGACCCAGTAGCCTATGAAGCCATGAAATACGCCATCGATCAGCCCCATGGCATCATCCTTGTTACCGGCCCCACGGGTTCCGGAAAAACCACCACCCTCTATTCCTGCCTTCAAGATCTTAACACCCCCAACGTCAACATCGTTACTGCCGAAGATCCCGTAGAATACGAACTCCCTGGCGTCAATCAAGTTCACGTTAATCAACAGGTTGGTCTCACCTTCGCCTCTGTATTGCGTTCCGTTCTCCGCCAGGATCCGGACATCGTTCTAGTCGGTGAAATCCGCGATGGCGAAACCGCGGACATTGCGGTCAAGGCAGCCTTGACCGGCCACCTCGTTCTCTCTACGCTTCATACCAACACGGCTATCGGAGTCATTGCCCGCCTTATTGACATGGGCATCCAGCCATTCATGCTCGGTTCATCCCTTATCTGTGCCCAGGCTCAACGTCTCTTCCGACGCCTCTGCCCCGTCTGTAAAGAGCCTTGTACCGAGCTTGATGCCGATGTTCTACGGGTCAATCATATCGATCCTACCCTCTTTGAAGGTGCCACACTCTTCCAGCCAGGGCACAATCCCAACTGCCCAAAATGCCACGGTTCCGGTTATAAAGGCCGCGGCGCCATCATGGAAGTGCTTCCAGTTTCTGAATCCATCCGCAATCTGATCATTCGCGGTGCAAGCTCCGAAGAGCTTAAGGCCGCAGCCATCAAATCCGGCATGGTCTTCCTAAAAGAAGCCGGCCTCGGGAAAGTTCGCCAAGGCGTCACCTCCCTCCAGGCCGCCCTCGAAGTAACCGGTGGTGAAGACTAACCCCACTCCCCCCATGTTCAAAGGAGCTCCTCATGGCAAACACTAAAACCAAGCCTCGCGGGAAAGTATCCGGTGCCAAAGCCATCCGCAAGAAAGACCTCGTACCCTTCACTCGGCAAATCGCCGGCATGCTCCGTGCCGGCATGTCTGTTCTCGCAGCCCTCTCCACCCTCGAAGAACAATGTGAAAACCAAAACTTCAAAGCGGTTTTGCGGCAATTACGCGAACGGCTGGAGAGTGGCGAACCCTTCTCCACCGCATTGGCCGATTTTCCAACCATCTTTGACGAAATGTATGTAAACATGGTTGCCGCCGGAGAACGAAGCGGACAATTCGCCGATGTATTGGCACGCCTCGCCGAGATTCTTCAATCCTCCGCACGCCTCGCCCGTAAAGTCAAATCCGCCCTGACTTACCCAACCGTTGTTCTTTGTATGGCGCTGCTCATTGCCGGCGCCCTCATCACCTTCGTTCTGCCCACCTTCGTGGAAATGTTCGGCGACTTCGGTGCGGAACTCCCCGGCCTCACCCAATTCCTCATGGATCTCAGCGACTTCATCCGCAACTACTGGTATCTCATCCTTGGCTGCGGTATCGCGGGCGTCTTCCTCTTCAAAAAATGGAAGAACACCCCCGCGGGGCACTTCGCATTCGATCGATTCCGTCTCAAGATGCCCGTCTTTGGCATTCTCAACTTAAAAGTCGGAATCGGGCGTTTCTGCCGCCTCTTCGCCCAAATGCTTAATAGCGGCGTTCCCATCGTTGAAGCGATGGAAATTGTTGCCGGCTCACTTGGAAACGTTGTGCTTCAAAACTCCATCCTCAAGGCCAAAGAAGAAGTTGAACAGGGCAACACGTTGGCTGCTTCCTTGGAGGGGAAACCCTTTATGCCCATTCTCATGCTCCGTATGATTGCCGCCGGAGAAAAAAGCGGACGTGTTGATGAAATGCTCAGTAATATTGCCGATTCCTATGATGAAGAAGTGGAAACGCTCCTGGCCACTCTCACCTCTCTTCTGGAACCCTTCCTGATGGTCTTCCTTGGCGCCGTTATCGGAACCATCGTTATCGGCATGTTCATGCCTATCTTCAAACTCGGCACCGTAGTCGGCGGATAACAACACCCCATCCGCCCTTCCAACACCCATGCGCCCCTTCTCCACAATCCCTGTGGAAAAAGGGGCGCATTGCCTTACTCCTACTCCTCCCCCCGTTCATCTTGATCATACATTTTCCGCCATGACATATGTAAGACACTCGAAACAAGATGAAACGAAAAAACATCGATATACCTGTAAGACAACTTATGGACTTTATAACAACAGCCGTAAATAAGCTGTAGAGAATGAACAAACAGATAAAAGGTTGGCTCACCACCACTGCCAACTGACATTATCAGACAAAACGACGCATCGTTGCCCCCCGAACTTCACACCGCAGCACAACAACCCTCACATGAAACAAAGGCTATCCTTCCCGTTCCAAGACACGAGACCTTCCCATTCTAACTCAATCCGTACCTAACATCAAAAGCCTCACTGTAACCCAAAACAAACATCCACCTCAACAACTAATACCACACCCAGAAAGTCTTTGCCGTCTTCTCCAAAACATCAAAAAGATCTCAAAACCTTCTATACGAAAAAGAAGCAATTCCGAAACACTGCGTTAAACGTATTGGTGCCAATGCATATGTGTCCGCACGACACCAAACGCCCAAAGCTCAGTATGCCGCCAACTCCCGGAAGAGAATCACAAGACACATGTGCACCGGCATCTCTCCAATTTGTCTCACCCCTTCAATGTTCCTCAATTTCATATAAAATCAAACAATACTCACAACCCTGTTTCCCCAATCCTCAAGACCCTATGAAATCAGCGTTCACTCACCCTTAAAGCCTTGGAACGACTTTATAACCCGTATAGCCCAAGCCTCGTCATCGAATCTTGAACTTACTACCCAGACCCTGCCACTTGTCGCTCCCAGTGCTCATACGTGAATTAGCAAACTTCAATAGTGGAAATCTAAACAATAATCGTTTATTCTATTCTTATTCCACTGACGTTACGAATCAAGCACCTCTGGAGGTTTTCATGAAAATATTCCCCGTTATAACCGTAAGTCTTGCCATATCAATCCTTATCGGATGTGTATCCGGTCCCGCCCCAACCTCCTCCATCCCAGAAAGCCGTGCCACTATCCCAAGCAACCGCCTGGGCACCAAGTGGTGGAAAAATCGCCTAGAAGCCAAAGAGGCGGAAGCTAAAAGCCAACACGACACTGTTTTCATCGGCGATTCCATCACGCACAACTGGGATGCTGTCGCCCCAGATTTGCAGAAACAATACTTCGGTAATGTCCTCAATCTCGGATTCAGCGGCGATCAAACGCAAGATGTTCTCTGGCGTATTGCCCGCATTGATTGGAAAACTGTCGCCCCGAAACGCATCATGCTCATGATCGGCACCAATAATTCCGGAAAAGGTGAACAACCCGAGAACACCCTCAACGGCATCCGCGCCATTCTTCAAGTTCTGCGCACCTCCTGCCCTGACGCCAAGATCACACTCCTGGCCATCTTCCCGCGCGGCAACAACAGTCAAGATATTCTACGTCAGCGAAACAATGCTATCAACGCCGAACTGCCTACGTTGGCCGATGAACGGCATATTTACTTCCGTGACATTGCGCCATACTATCTAATGCCCGATGGCGACACCCTCAATACCAAACTTTTACCCGACCGCCTTCACCCCAATAAAGAAGGCCATCGTCTCTGGGCCGCCGCCATCGCACGCGATTTCCTCAACGACTATCAGTGATTCTCACCCGCGCTGTGCGCGGCATTCAGCCACTCGTGCACCACGCCGGCATCTGAAAACGGATACCGGTGCCCCTTTATTTCCTGATAGGTCTCATGTCCCTTCCCCGCAATCAGCACCACGTCCCCCGGAGCCTGCATAGCCAATGCCGTCCCAATCGCTGCCCGCCGTTCCACAACCACCTGAGGTTTCAAACGAGAAAATCCAGGTAACATATCCCGAATAATCGCTTCCGGCTCTTCAGATCGTGGGTTATCCGATGTTACAACCGCCACATCCGCCAAGGCATCCACCGCCCTGGCCATATTAGGTCGCTTAGTTCGATCCCGATCACCCCCACAGCCAAACACACAAATCACACGCCCCTGTGTAAACTCCCGCACCGTAGAGAGGACATTCCGCAAGGCATCATCTGTGTGGGCATAATCTACAAATATTCCCGGCGCCACCGCTTCCAACCTTCCCCAACATGGTTTCACCCCAGTAATCGCCGCAGCGATTGCATCCACTGACACCCCAAGCGCAAAAGCCGCCGTAGCCGCCGCCTGAAGATTCGCTAAATTATACCGCCCACATAGCGATGAACTAAAAGCCAAATGCCTGCCACCCAATGTCATCTCAGCACATATTCCCCCTACTGAAAAAGTGGCTCGAAGTGAAGAAGGCGCATACGGGAAAAGATTCTTTCGTCCCTTTGCCTGTAATAAAGACAAAAGGCGCTGCCCATAGAGATCATCCACATTAATCACCGCAGCGGCTTCTGGATGTTCTAAAAAAAGCCGCGCTTTCACAGAAAAATAAGCCTCCATTGTGTGATGATAGTCCAAATGATCCTGCGTCAGATTCGTAAAAACAGTCGCGGAAAATCGACATGCCCCCACACGCGACTGATCAATCGCATGGCTAGAAACCTCCATCACCGCCGCTCGACACCTTGACTGAACCATAGACGACAACGCCGCCTGCAACGTCCGCGCATCTGGCGTAGTACGCTCCGCCGCCGCCTCATATCCCGGCCACTGAACCGCAACCGTTGTCAGTAACCCTGGAAGTAGCCCCCCTTGCGCCAACATATCACGCAGCAGCCGCGCAGTCGTCGTCTTTCCGTTCGTCCCTGTAATTCCACAAAGCAATAACTGTTCCGAAGGGCGTCCAAAATGTTCAGCACACGCCTCCGCAAAAGCCTCACGCGGATGTTCCACCCATCGATCACACCCCTCACACGCCCCCCACACAGCCGCAGCACCTCGAGCTCGCGCATCAGCAACATAGCGGCTTCCATCCTCATACGTCCCTGGAATGGCAACAAAAAGCGCGCCAGGCGAGACCTGGCGCGAATCACACACCACGTCTGAAAACGTCTGTTTAATCATAACGCACCCCCTTCTCCTAATAAAATGTAACCCCTATCGGCCGGATCGACTCGGCTTGGCAGCTGTCCGCTGCTGTCGCCTCCAGGCTTCCCGTAACTCATCTTCATCTGAAACTTCCGCCGAAGCCTCACGAGACTCCGCCGCTGGGTTTGTGCGCACCACTGACGTTTGTCGTGATTCTGCACCCACCCTCGCCTGAACACACAGGGCTTCTGGAGGCGTACCTACGGCAACTGGACGCCTCCCAACAGCAGGAGAAACGTAATGCCCCTCCTCGTATGCCTCCTGTTCGGCTTTCAAACGTTCAATATCCCGTAAAGATGCATCACCCGTTAAAACTTCCAGTGGCTGCTCCGACACAAGAGTACTTGCCTTCCCTGTAACCGGATCCAGCGTCGTAACTGTGGCGTGAGGCGTAGAAAAAAAGCTGAACTTATAATGTTCTGCACGCATCATCTGATCCGTCACATACTGACGAAGCTCCACCATCTCAGGTGCATCTGCCAACCCATGCAGCCGGACGAAAATCGGATCCTGTGGACGTGTTGAAGATCGGCGGATAAGCGAACTCAATTCCCCCATTTTTATCGGCTTTCCATATACACGCACCTCTCCGGATGGATACACATCCACTTTCGCCTCATCCGGACTTAACGCACGCAACGTTGGCCCCGTACACCCCATAACGAAAGTCATTGTCCAAACAATGCCCCCGTTAAACAAAACAAACCAAACATTTCGCATACCGTATTACCTAACCATGAAAACTCATCAGCCAGACGTCAGATCACCGCAAACGCCTGCTCCAAATCTGCCAACAGGTCATCCACATGTTCAATCCCAACAGAAAGGCGAACCATCGTAGGAGAAATCCCTGCCTTTATCAACTGTTCATCCGTTAACTGACGATGTGTCATACTCGCCGGATGAAGCACGCACGTGCGAGCATCCGCCACGTGCACCACAATCTTAATCAACTTGAGATGATCCATCAGCTTCATGGCATCGTCACGCGTTCCCTTTACACCAAAAGAAATCACCCCAGATGCCCCTCTTGGCAAATACTTCCGTGCCAAAGCGTGATATTTATCGCCCTTCAGCCCAGGATACCGCACCCACTCAACCTTCGGGTGATTGGCCAGCCACTCCGCAATCGTTTGCGCATTAGAACAATGCCGCTCCATTCGCAAAGGAAGCGTCTCAATCCCAATCCCAAGTAAAAAGGCATTCATTGGCGCAGCCTGTGCCCCCAAATCACGCATCAGTTGTGCACGCGCCTTAACAATATAAGCAGCCCTTCCAAAAGTCTCCACATACACAAGCCCATGATATGATGGATCTGGCTGAGTAAATTCCGGGAACCGACCAGACGCCGCCCAATCAAAATTCCCGCTGTCTACAATCACCCCTCCCAAACTCATCGCATGACCATCCAAATACTTTGTAGTCGCATGAACAACAATATCCACCCCGTGCTCAAACGGACGGCACAGGTAAGGCGTTGGGAACGTATTGTCCACAATCAGCGGCAACCCGTTCCGATGAGCAACCGCCGCCCAACGCTCCAAATCCAACACTGCAAGCGCAGGATTAGCCAACGTCTCTCCAAAAATCGCCTTTGTGTTTGGGCGAATCGCCGCCTCAATCTCTGCATTTGTTGCGTCCGGAGAAAGCCAGGTAAATGAAACCCCAAGCTTCTCCAACGTCACTCCAAAAAGATTGACCGTTCCACCATAAATAGCCGAAGAGGATATGATGTGATCCCCACTATGCGCAACATTAAGAATCGCCATCATACTGGCCGCCTGTCCAGCACTCGTTAGCATCGCGCCAACGCCACCCTCCAACGCCGCGATACGCTGTTCAACTGCATCCAATGTTGGATTACTCAGTCGAGTATAAAAATGTCCCCCAACCTTCAAATCAAATAAATCCGCCACATGTTGCGAGGAATCAAACTTAAACGTTGTGCTCTGGCAAATCGGCAAAACCCGAGGTTCACCATTCTTAGGTTCCCAGCCTGCCTGTACACATTTTGTTTCAAACTTCATAATTCTGCTCCAATCCTGCCATCAAAAGCGTCCACATTACAATCACAAGCAGGCACGTTTTATTCTAACACAACGCCACACCCCATCAAAGAAAAATGTAACAAAACACCTGAAGATTACCTATAAAAAATAACGGTTAAACATATTCTATCAAACCAAACAACACCTACCAAATTATCGATTGTCAAATCTTTCTATCAAAAAAACAACATGTTCCTACGTAAAACTTATCATCACACAAATGATACATACATAAACAATGATGCTCGTATAAACATCACGAAGAAACACATAACACATATTCAATCCGTTGGATTTCGTTGTGTTTCTCCCTTTCTTAGAAGGAGTGTCCCGATTTTCACCTAAGCCTCGGGAGGTCTTGTACTTGGAGCGGGTGGAAGTGCAGCCGTGATTTTTGGATTTCGGTTTAAGTCCTGGAGCGGGGTGTGCGCCCGTTTGCCGGGTTTGCGTTGGATTCCACGTCTGCGTCATAAGCGGGTGCGGTGTGGATGCGTGCGGTGCTGAGGGGTGCTTATATCTTTTCATCGGCGCGGTGCGGCTCGCGTGGGAGCCTGTGCTGAGCGGCGGGAGCAGGCCCGATTCTTCTGCCCATGCAATAGAGACATGGGCTCGGACGGATCGTGAAGCTTTTGGGTTCGCCTCAAGGGCGGGTGGGGTGCATCCTGGGGGGAAGAAAAGAAAAAGCCCCTGACTGCGGCGTGCAATCAGGGGCTGAAGTCCCGGCAACGTGCTACTCTCCCACGGGCGAACCCCGCAGTACCCTCGCCGATGAGGCCCTTCACTTCCGTGTTCGGGATGGGAACGGGTGTTTCGTCCTCTCTATGGCCACCGGGAAAACAACTGAAGTTTCTGGTTGGATGCACCGACTGAGCGGTGCTGTGCTTCTTATTGAAGTTATAACGGCAAGCCTGTGGGCAATTAGTATCGGTCAGCTGAACACATTGCTGTGCGTACACTTCCGACCTATCAAGGTTGTAGTCTTCAACCTGCCTTCTCCACTTACGTGGGGGAAATCTTGTCTTCGGGGAGGCTTGGCGCTTAGATGCTTTCAGCGCTTATCCGTTCCGCACATAGCTACGCGGCGTGTGCCACTGGCGTGACAACCGCAACACCATTGGTGCGTGATTCCCGGTCCTCTCGTACTAGGGAATCTTCCCGTCAAATTTCCTGCGCCCGCGGAGGATATGGACCGAACTGTCTCACGACGTTCTGAACCCAGCTCGCGTACCGCTTTAATTGGCGAACAGCCAAACCCTTGGGACCTTCTCCAGCCCCAGGATGCGAAGAGCCGACATCGAGGTGCCAAACCGCGGCGTCGATGTGAACTCTCGGCCGCGATCAGCCTGTTATCCCCAGAGTACCTTTTATCCGTTGAGCGACGGCGCTTCCACAAGCTACCGCCGGATCACTAGGTCCCGCTTTCGCGTCTGCTTGTCGTGTCCGACTCGCAGTGAGGCACACTTCTACCCTTGCGCTCGACGTGCGATTGCTGACCGCACTGAGTGTACCTTCGAACTCCTCCGTTACTGTTTAGGAGGAAACCGCCCCAGTCAAACTGACCCTCTGACATTGTCCAGCGCCCGGAAACGGGTCGCGGTTAGATGCCCAATGCGCAGAAACCGGTATTTCACTGATGCCTCCGACGCTCCTGACGAAGCGCCTTCCAAGGCTCCCGGCTATGCTACATACGGCGGATCGAGTACCAGTGTCAGATTACAGTAAAGGTTCATGGGGTCTTTCCGTCCTTCCGCGGGAATCCGGCATTTTCACCGGCATTACAACTTCACCGAGCTCCTCGTTGAGACAGTGCCCATATCGTTACAAGATTCGTGCAGGTCGGAACTTACCCGACAAGGAATTTCGCTACCTTAGGACCGTTATAGTTACGGCCGACATTCACGGGGGCTTTGGTTCGGAGCTTCGCCTTGCGGCTAACCCCTTGCCTTGACCTTTCCGCATTGGTCACTTGTCACACTCCATGTTTCCGCTTGCGCGTTTGCGGAGTGCTGTGTTTTTGTTAAACAGTCGCATGGGCCCATTTAATGTTCCCCCGAAGGGGACCCCTTCTTCCGAAGTTACGGGGCTATTGTGCCGAGTTCCTTAACGAGGTTTCACTCGCGCGCCTGGGTATCTTAGTACCTTCCCACCTGTGTCGGTTTTGGTACGGCTAAACTTGCAATCACTAGACGTTTTTCCTGGCAGCCGAGCCTAGACCCTCGGAGAGCGAACTCCCCTTGGCATCACCTTTCAGAAAACGGTTCGCGGATTTGCCTGCGAACCAACCTACGGGCTTACACCCCCTAATCCATCAGGAGGCGGTGTTAGCTTTCTGCTCGCGTCATCGCTCAAACTCGCAAGTCCAGTACAGGAATATTAACCTGTTGTCCATCGGCTGCGCCTTTCGGCCTGGCCTTAGGGACCGACTCACCCCGGGCGGACGAACCTGCCCCGGGAAACCTTGGGATTCCGGCGTCAGGGATTCTCACCCTGATTTTCGTTACTCATGTCCGCATAATCACTTCCAAACGCTCGAGCGCTTCTTACGAAACGCCTTCACCGCTGTTTGGAACGCTCTTCTACCACGCGCCTTACGGCGCATCCACGACTTCGGCATGGGACTTGACTCCCGATCATTTTCGGCGCAAGATCTCTCGACCGGTCAGCTGTTACGCACTGTTTAAATGATGGCTGCCTCTAAGCCAACATCCCGGCTGTTTGTGAAACCTCACATCCTTAGTGACTGAGTCCCATTTAGGGGCCTTAGTCGGTGGTCTGGGCTGTTTCCCTCTCGACTGTGAAGCTTAGCCCCCACAGTCTCACTCCTGGCGCTCGGCAGAGGGTATTCGGAGTTTGACAGGCGTCGCTAACCCGGCAGGGCCGCTAGTCCAATCAGTGCTCTACCCCCCTCTGTTGCCTTACCAAGGCTGCCCCTAAAGGCATTTCGAAGAGAACCAGCTATCACCCAGTTTGATAAGTCTTTCGCTCCTATCCACACGTCATCCTAAGGCTTTTCAGCGCCTACAGGTTCGGGCCTCCATCCCCTGTTACGGGGACTTCACCCTGCACATGGATAGCTCACTGGGCTTCGGGTCCACTCCGTGCTACTCAAACGCTCCTTTCGAACTCGCTTTCGCTGCGGCTCCCCTCTCGGTTAACCTCGCAACACAGAGTGACTCGCGGACTCATTATGCAAAAGGCAAACTGCAACGGCCATGACGACCGCCGCAATAGTTTTGTAGGCGTACGATTTCAGGTCTGTTTCACTCCCCTTCCGGGGTGCTTTTCACCTTTCCCTCGCGGTACTCGTTCACTATCGGTCACCATCGAGTATTTAGCCTTGGAGGGTGGGCCCCCCAGATTCGAACAGGGTTTCACGTGTCCCGTTCTACTTGGGATCCCGCTAGGCCTGAAGTCCATTTCGAGTACGGGGCTTTCACCCGCTATGGCCGAACATTCCTGATCGTTCCTCTATAGACTTCACGTGCCACACCGCGGTCCCGCAACCCCGGAGAGCAGGCTCTCCGGTTTAGGCTCCTGCGCGTTCGCTCGCCACTACTAACGCAATCTCGGTTGATGTCTTCTCCTGCAGGTACTGAGATGTTTCACTTCCCTGCGTCTCGCTCCAAACGGCCTATGTGTTCAGCCGCAGGTGACAGGGGGTAAACCCTGTCGGATTGCTCCATTCGGAAATCTCCGGATCACTGTGTGCTTGCCACTCCCCGAAGCTTATCGCAGCTTGCCACGTCCTTCATCGCCTGATGGTGCCAAGGCATCCGTCGTACGCCCGTATACGCTTAGCCGAACAACTGTCCTTCCGGACAATCGTCCCGCTCGGTTTACGTTGCATCTTCCCAGAAACATTCAATTGTCAAAGATCATAAATCCGCTCAAGCACATTGGTGGGCGTGCCTGGAATCGAACCAGGGACCTCGTCCTTATCAGGGACGCGCTCTAACCAACTGAGCTACACGCCCGCGTTGGGGCAAAGCCCCAGCGTCCTGGACGCTTGGTCCGAAAGGGGTGTGACAGGAAAAACCTGCGCCAAGTCACCTTGCCTCTCCATCACTGGAGGGCGGCTCCTTAGAAAGGAGGTGATCCAACCGCTGGTTCCCCAACGGTTACCTTGTTACG
>ERZ808286.776-NODE-776-length-18803-cov-5.953648_pt1 | contig 18803 bp, 15 predicted proteins | sample MGYA00521276_ERZ808286 | MGnify/ENA primary metagenome ERZ808286 (study PRJEB31516, sample SAMN03275607) | gut metagenome | biome: mammalia-associated habitat; material: feces | host: Papio cynocephalus | place: Kenya | collected 2012-08-01 ... | reverse complement strand
TAGAATACCGGCCTGTCACGCCGTAGGTCGCGAGTTCGAGTCTCGTCCGCACCGCTAAATTCAACCGACAAAAAGAGAGCAGGTTGCTACCTGACAAAAGCAGGTTCGACTGACAAAAAGAGAGCAGGTATCGATGCTTTGCTTGAGTGTCAATCCTTGCTTTCTCCTTTTGAAAGGGGTCCATTAGCTCAACTGAATAGAGTACCACACTACGGATGTGGGGGTTGCAGGTTTGAATCCTGCATGGATCACTAATAAACGCTACAACATCGCTGTTATTCAGTAAGTTGTAGCGTTCTTTTGTTTTTATTTTGACGGATTTTGACGGATAAAAGCATACTGCTTGCATATTTCATGGAAAAGCAGTAACTTTGCAGACTTAAAATTATCTCAATAGCAATGTTTTTGCAGATACTCAAATCAAAAATCCACCGTGTCAGGGTGACGGAGGCTAACTTGGAATACATCGGTAGTATCACTATTGACGAAGACTTGATGGACGCTGCGGCTATCGTGGCAGGTGAGCGTGTGCAGGTGGTGGACAACGACAATGGCGCACGGCTTGAAACGTATGTTATCCCCGGTAAACGAGGTAGCGGCTGCATCTGTATGAACGGGGCGGCAGCACATCTAATCCATGTGGACGACACCGTAATTATTATGGCGTATGCTATGATGACCCAGGAGGAACAGAAGACTTTCCGACCAAGTATTGTATTCCCTGTAAATAACCACTTGGCATAATAATGGCGTTTTTTGACCTTGTACATACTGACTCGCAATCGGATGCACGGGCAGGTGTCTTGCATACCGACCATGGAGATATACCCACACCTGTCTTTATGCCTGTCGGTACAGTCGGCACTGTCAAGGGAGTGCATCGCCGCGACCTCGAAGAAGATATCCATGCACAGATTATTCTGGGCAATACATATCATTTGTATCTACGCCCGGGGACGGATATCCTCCATCAGGCAGGCGGTTTGCACCGTTTCGAAGGATGGACACGTCCTATACTGACCGACAGCGGAGGGTATCAGGTGTTTTCACTCACGCAAATACGCAAAATGACTGAAGAAGGCGTGCGCTTTTCCAGCCATATTGACGGGCGCAAACTGATGTTCACACCGGAGTTTGTAATGGATATAGAGCGGCAAATAGGCGCAGATATTATGATGGCATTCGATGAGTGCTGCCCCGGTACAGCCGATCGCACGTACGCTACAGAGTCAATGAACCGCACGCATCGATGGCTTGATCGTTGTATCGCACGTTTTGACTCTACAAACGATGTGTACGATTACCACCAGCACCTGTTCCCTATTGTGCAAGGGTGCGTCTATCCCGACCTGCGCATGGAGGCGGCAAAACGCTTGCGCGACCTCGACAGGGACGGCTATGCCATCGGAGGATTGGCGGTTGGAGAACCGGCGGAAAAGATGTACGAGATGATTGAAGTAGTGAACGGCATCCTGCCGGAGGACAAACCACGTTACCTTATGGGGGTCGGAACCCCGTGGAATATCCTTGAGGGTATTGGGCGAGGTGTGGATATGTTTGATTGTGTAATGCCGACACGAAATGGGCGGAATGGTATGATTTTTACCCGCAACGGCGTAATGAATATGCGCAACAAGAAGTGGGAGAACGACTTTACCGAATTGGACCCGGACGGTACTTCGTATGTCGACCATCAATATACGCGGGCATACGTGCGCCATCTTATCCATTCGGATGAGATGTTGGGCTTGGAGATACTGTCAATACACAACTTGGCGTTTTATCTTTGGCTGGTAGGCGAGGCACGCAGACATATTCTTGCCGGTGATTTCCGGTCGTGGAAAGAAGATATGTTGCAACGTGTAATGACAAGGCTGTAAAGATATGTGTGCCATACATAAATAAATGCATAAAATACACATCTGCCATTCTTTATTCATAACTCCTCATTCGTAATTATCTGAAACGGCTTGATTGGTATATTATTCGTAAGTTCCTCGGTACATTCTTTTTCTCGATTGTACTGATATTGAGTATTGCCATTGTCTTCGATTTGACAGAGAAAATGGATGATTTCTTTGAAAACCAAGTACCGACCAAAGAAATCATACTTGACTACTATCTGCCGTTTATTCCTTACTATACCAATATGTTCAGTTCGCTGTTCATATTTATTTCGGTGATATTTTTCACATCTAAATTGGCAGGAAACAGTGAAATCATTGCAATGATGGCGGCAGGAATTAGTTACCACAGGTTGATGGTGCCGTACTTTGTCTCTGCCACATTCCTTTTCCTGTTTTCTTTCTATCTTGGGGGATATGTTATTCCGCCAGCTTCCGGCAAAATGCTCAGTTTTACGGACAAATATATCCAGCATTTTACATCAGAAAACGCCCGCAATGTACAGATGGAAGTGGAGCCGGGAACGATATTGTATATAGAGTCTTTCCAAAAACGCAGCAGTATGGGCTATCGGGCTTCCTTGGAACACTTTGAGGGAAAGACACTTACTTCGCGTATCACTGCCGATCGTATCCGCTACGATTCGGCATACAATTGGCATTTGGAAAACTATATCCGGCGTGATTTTGATGGTATGCGGGAGCAGATGACACGTGGTACAAGGCTAGATACTGTCATTCCTATACAACCCTATGAGTTATTCATTACTGCCGAAGAGGCACAACAGATGACCAATACGGAGTTGCGCGACTATATGGAGAAACAAGCCGCCAGAGGTGCCGGCAATATACAGGCGTTTGAGACGGAGTATCACAAACGATGGGCTTCACCGATAGGGGCATTTATCATGACTCTGCTTGGAGTTACAATGAGCAGTAGAAAAGTGAGGGGAGGTATGGGAAAGAACTTGGGTATAGGCATTGTTCTTACAGCGGTATATATCTTGTTTTCTACGGTTAGTACCACCTTTTCCGTCAATGGCGTAATGTCCCCGTTTATGAGTGCATGGCTGCCTAATTTTATATTCCTTGCTATAGGCATCGTCCTCTATATCCGCGCTCAACGCTGATGCATACCATATTCTGTCAATCTTCACATAATACAAAATCCTGTATTCACAGACAAGACTGTAAAAGCCGTTGCCGGCATATGGGCATTGTTATCATTCAAAATAAATCGTATCGTTCACTATCAAAACTACTCCGTATAATACAAAAAAGAGAGACTGCTTAAAAAGCAACCTCTCTTTTTATATACACCTGTTTTGGGTCAATTACTCAATGCCTAAACTTGCTTTAATGGCTGGTACACGCGCTTCAGCAGCTGCCGTGGCGGCTTTGTAGTCCGCTGTAGTAGGCATATCGGCAGGAATCTCAAAGTAGAACTTGATCTTTGGCTCCGTACCGGACGGGCGGACACTTACTTTCAACCCGCCTTCGGTGAAGAACTGCAGCACATTGCTGGTGGCATTGAGTGCCATTGTAATAGGCTGCTCTCTCCATTCGCCATTCACAAAGTCTTTTTCTACAAGCGACTTGTAGTCTTTCATTCGGATTACCTTCTCTCCGGCAATCTCCATCGGCGGATTCTGACGATAGTTTGCCATCATCTGCTGTATTTCCTCTGCACCTTCTTTGCCGGGACGCACCACATTGATAGTTGTCTCGCGTTGGAAACCAAACTCTTTATAGATATTGAGCAGATACTCATAGAGCGACATTCCTTGGTCTTTGGCATACGCAGCAATCTCACAGATTAAGCAGATTGCCGAAGGAGCACATTTGTCGCGCACTGCATCGTAACCGAGCCAACCGAAACTCTCTTCTCCGCCGCCGATATACTTGTGCGTGCCTTCCCACATACGGATACGGTTGGCAATCCACTTGAAGCCTGTATATTCATCGGTGAGCGTAACTCCCTCTTTGTCTGCAATACGGCGGATAACCTCGCTGGTAACAATGGTTTTTACAAGGTAGTTTTCAGGACGCATCTTGCCAAGACGCTTCAAGGCTTTGATGTTGTAATACGAGAACATCATACAAGTCTGGTTGCCATTGATAATTACCCACTTGCCCTCATTGTCGCGGCATACAACAGCCAAACGATCGGCATCGGGGTCGCTGGCAATCACAAGGTCTGCATTCAGTTTGGTACCAAGATTCATGCCCATCGTCATTGCCTCGGCGTTTTCCGGGTTAGGACTGACCACCGTCGGGAAATTACCATCGATAACCATCTGCTCCGGCACTACGTGGATATTCTGGAATCCCCACGAACGCAGGCACATCGGTACAATTTGCCGTCCCGCACCATGCAACGGCGTATAGACGATATTCAAGTCGTTTTGGCGCAAGATAACATCTTGATCAATCATCACGGTCTTGACCGCCATCATATAATCATAATCAATCTCACCGCCGATAATCTCAATCAAGTCTTTGTTGCCTTCCCATTTTACGTCCTCCATTTGTACTTTGTTTACCTCGTTGATGATGCCCTGGTCATGCGGTTGAAGTACTTGTGAACCATCTTCCCAATAAGCCTTGTAACCGTTATATTCTTTGGGGTTGTGGCTGGCGGTAACATTTACACCGCCCTGACATTTCAAACGACGGATAGCAAAACTTACTTCCGGCGTAGGACGAAGGCTCTCGAACAAATAGACTTTTATCCCATTGGCGGAGAATACATTAGCCACTGTCTCTGCAAACAGGCGTCCGTTGTTGCGGCAGTCGTGTCCTACCACTACAGCCACTCGCCCGTTCTGCACATTCTTAAAACCGTTCTCGGCTTGCACCTTGAGCAGATAGTTGGCATAGCCTTGTGTGGCCTGTGCTACGATATACTTGTTCATACGGTTGGTTCCCGGTCCCATAATACCGCGCAAGCCGCCCGTGCCAAACTCCAAAGTACGATAGAAACTGTCAATGAGTTCCGTTTTATCTTCGGCTTCCATCATTGCTTTCACTTGTGCCTTTGTCTCGGCATCATAGTTGCCGTCAAGCCACGACTGGGCTACGGTCATTACACGTGTCAGTTCTTCATTCATATTGTTTTTCTATTTAGGTATTTCTATTGTGTGCAAAGATACAACTTTTTTTCCATATCTGCAAATTTCATCAGTCGCGCAGTACATACACTGCATCGAGATTGCGTCCGAAACCATCATAGTCCAATCCGTATCCGAGAATAAACTTGCGTGGAATGCGTATTGCCACATATTCGGGTTCTGCATCAGCGTGCTGCAAGGCTTCTGGCTTAAACAGAAACGATGTAACTGCTACAGACCGTGCGCCTTGATCATACAGCAACTGCTTGAAACCGTGCATCGTAATGCCCGTATCCACTATGTCTTCCACCACAATCACTTCACGGTCTTTTACCTCCTCTTGCAACGGCACAATCATCTGTACATTGCCCGTAGTGGCTGTTCCTTCATACGATTTGAGCCGCACAAACGTTATCTCCGAATGAAGATTGATGGAACGGAACAAGTCGGCGGCATAGATATAAGCCCCGTTCAGTACGCAGACAAACAGCGGTTCACGCCCTGCATAGTCCGCATTGATACGATCCGCCACGGCTTTCACGGCCGCTTGTATCTTGTCGGGCGTGATATACTCATCAAACACCCGGTTGTTCAGTTCTACACTTCGCATAATTTACAAATTTACACACTTACGAATTTACAAATTGACTTTCGTTGCCGCTTTCACAAAGTCCACAAACAACGGGTGCGGGTGGAGTACCGTAGAGGAATACTCGGGGTGAAACTGCACACCGATATACCACGGATGGGCTTTCAGACAGAGTATTTCCACCAGTCCCGACTCTGGGTTGATACCCACACACTCCATTCCGTGCTGCTCAAAATCCGTCTGATAGTCGTGGTTAAACTCATAGCGATGGCGGTGACGCTCATAGATAATATCGCTGCCGTCTTTCAGAAGGGGGGAATATATCTGTTCTACCTTGCTGCCTTTTTTCAAACGGCACGGATAAGCCCCCAAACGCATCGAACCGCCTTTGTTTACCATCTGCTTTTGTGCCTCCATCATATCAATCACATTGTGTGTGGTATGCGGGTCAAACTCCGTAGAATTGGCATCGGCGTACCCCAGCACATCGCGGGCAAACTCAATCGCCATACATTGCATACCCATACATATACCGAAACAGGGTACTTTGTTCTCGCGGGCATATTGGAGGGCGGCAAACTTGCCTTCTACACCACGCGAACCGAACCCGGGAGCAATGATAATCCCTTGCTGACTACGCAACCGCTCGGCTACATTCTCCTCTGTTAAATCATCACTCAAAACAGATGTCAGTACCAATTTGCGGTCGTTGTATGCTGCTGCGTGCGTGAGCGACTCGCGTATTGATTTATATGCATCTTGTAGTTGTACATACTTGCCCACAATAGCGATATGCACTTCTTTCTTGGTACCCTCAAGGTGCTGCAGAAAGGTGTTCCAGCGTGTCATATCAGGAGCAGGCACTTTGTCTGTGTCAAAACCTGTGCAACGCAGTACTGCCATATCCAATCCTTCTGCTAACATATTGAGCGGCACGCGATAGATAGTGGGAGCATCTATCGATTGTACCACGCAGTCTTGCGCCACATTGCAGAACAATGCGACCTTGCGACGCACGTCCTGCGGAATACTATGCTCCGTGCGCAACACAATAATATCGGGCTGCACACCCTCCTGCTGCAGGTCTTTCACCGAGTGTTGTGTCGGCTTGGTTTTCAGTTCTTTCGCCGCTGCGAGATACGGCACGTAAGTGAGGTGGATACAGCAGCAGTCGCGCCCGAGTTCCCAACGCATCTGGCGCACTGCTTCTATATATGGCAGGCTCTCTATATCCCCCACCGTACCGCCTATTTCCGTAATGACAAAGTCATATTTGCCCGTCTCGCCGAGAATACGTATCTGGTGTTTGATCTCATCGGTGATATGCGGCACTACCTGAACCGTCTTGCCGAGGAAATCACCGCGCCGCTCTTTCTCTATCACCGTCTGATAGATACGTCCCGTGGTGATATTGTTTGCCTTATGTGTGCGTACGTCAAGGAAACGCTCGTAATGCCCGAGGTCAAGATCCGCCTCGTGTCCGTCTTCCGTTACATAACATTCGCCGTGTTCGTAGGGGTTGAGCGTACCCGGATCTACATTGATGTACGGATCCAGTTTCTGATTGGTTACTCGGAAACCTCTGGCTTTGAGCAGGTTACCCAACGAGGCGGCGATGATACCCTTCCCCAATGAGGAAGCCACACCACCGGTTACAAAAATGTACTTTGTCATTGTATGTTTAGTTATTTGACCGTCCTTTTAGGACTTAAGAACAAAAGACAATGGACAGAACCCCAATACCCCGACAGCTCAACACCATTTTGTTCTTCGTTCTTTGTTCTTTGCCTTTTCAGTGTTCCTATTCGTAACGCTGGAAAATAAAGTCGTTGTACGGATACCGTTTTACGTGTATCGCCTTGATACGGTCGTACATCAACTGTTTCAACGCCTCTATATTGTCCTTGTTCTTTGCAGAAATAAAGATGCAATCGTCCTGCAGTTTCGCCATCCATGTCCGCTGCAACTCCTCAAGCGATATATTTTCCCGTTTCACCGGGGTCAGATCGTCCTCCTCTTTGGGCGTGTAGGTAAAAGCATCTATCTTGTTGAATACTACGATGCGCGGTATGTCCGCCACACGTTTCTCTACCCGTTTCTCTTTGTTTTTGCCCGACCACGGCTTGCCTTCTTGTATAGTCTCTTCGTGCGTCAGCAGATCGTTGATGGTCTTTTCCACCACCTCGTACTGCTCTTCGAAATTCGGGTGCGAGATATCCACCACGTGTATCAGCAAGTCCGCCTCCCGCACCTCGTCCAAAGTGGATTTGAACGACTCCACCAGGTGGTGCGGCAGTTTGCGGATAAATCCCACCGTATCGCTCAGCAGGAACGGCAGATTGTCTATTGTAACCTTGCGCACGGTAGTATCCAGCGTGGCAAAGAGTTTGTTCTCCGCGAACACGTCCGACTTGCTCAACAGGTTCATCAGCGTCGATTTGCCCACGTTGGTATAGCCCACCAACGCCACACGCACCATCTTGCCACGGTTCTGGCGTTGGGTCGCCATCTGCTTGTCAATCTTCTTCAAATCCTCTCGCAACAGGGCGATACGTTGACCGATAATCCGTTTGTCCGCTTCTATCTGGGTCTCACCCATACCACGGCTGGTCGTGCCGCCACCGCGCTGACGGTCAAGGTGAGACCACATTCGGGTCAGACGGGGTAGCATATATTGCAGGTGCGCCATCTCCACCTGCGTCTTGGCGTAACTGGTCTGCGCACGTTGCAGGAAAATCTCCAAAATCAGTATCGTTCTGTCCATCACCCGCACATGTCCCTGCTTGCCGTTGGGCAAGGTGTTCAGTTCTCGCTCTATATTGCGTAACTGCCGCGGGGACAGTTCGTCATCGAAAATGACAACACTGACCTCCCCAACCCCTCCAAAGGAGGGACTCAACGGAGGTACTGCTTGTACCCCCTCTCTGAGGGGGGCAGGGGAGTCGGAGTTGGTGGTTCTGTTGATATATTCCTTTATCTCCTGCAACTTGCCCTCACCCACGTAGGTACTTGTATTCGGCTGTTCGAGCCGCTGTACAAAACGCTTGACGGGTATGATATGGTTCGTATCCGCCAAGAAAGCCAACTCATCCAAATACTCTTTGGTGCGTTCTTCTGACTGCTCCGGTGTAATCAACCCCACCAGCACCGCATATACTGTTTCGTCTTTTATCTCAATCATTTCTTGTTAGACCGCCTACGGCTGTTAGACCGCTCGCATTGCTCGCTGATAGACAATAGACCTCCCTTCGGGTTGAAAGACAAAATACCTTCGACTATTCTGCTCCATTTTGTTCTTTGTTCTTTGTCCCTTAAAAATTCACCTCGGGTGCTTTCGCTGCCATAGCGTCCGCTTCGAAATAGTTCTTTTTCTCGAAACCGAACATCGATGCTACGATGTTTTTCGGGAAACGGCGGATATAGGTATTGAAATCTTTTACTGCCTCGTTGTAGTTCTGCCGTGCCACGGCAATACGGTTCTCCGTCCCCTCTAATTGTGCCTGCAGATCGCGGAAATTCGTGTTCGCTTTTAGGTCGGGATAGGCTTCCGAAACTGCCATCAGCCGTCCGAGTGCCTGGCTTAGTTCGCCTTGTGCCGACTGATAAGCCGCCAACTGTTCGGGAGTAGCATTGGTTGGATCTATGGTTATCTGTGTGGCTTTTGCACGGGCTTCTATTACTTCTTGCAGGGTGCTGTTCTCATGCTCTGCATAGCCCTTTACGGTGTTTACAAGGTTCGGAATGAGGTCGGCACGACGCTGGTAATGGGTCTGCACATCGCCCCACGAGGTCTCTACAGTTTCTTCTTTGGTTACCATCTCGTTATAGCAACCCACACCCCAAACAGCCAGCAGTGTCACTACTGCCAGCACTACAATCCATGGCATAAACTTCTTCATACGCTATAAAATATAATTTGTAAATTTGTAAATTGCCCCTGCCCGTCATTGTACATTGTGCATTATACATTGTGCATTGTCAATTCTGTTGCAAAGATACAACATTTTTTTCGTCCGTGTTGGTACTCTTGCACAATTTTTCCGTTTTTCTTCATTTTGCAACTCTGACCCCGCATTTTCCGCATAGTCTGTTATCCCTGTTCTTTCCCTGTTTTTGCCCTGTGGATAACCCAATGTCATGGTGCATTATGAATTATGCATTGTGTATTGAAAAGTAAGGTGGATATAAGGAGGATGTTAAGGTGAAAAGTCTCCCTATCCTATAACCATCCTATAACCATCCTATAACAAATCGCACCCAAAATTAACGGCTGATTAACGGAGAACTTTATGGTCTTTAATGGCTATTGATAGAAAACCGATGCCTCCTACCACTTGCCGCCGGCACCTCCGCCCATAGTGCTGCCACCGCCCCAACTGCCGCCGCTGAAACCGCCGAATGACCCGCCGAATGGTCCGCCGCTATGACGGTTTCCCCCGCTGTGGTTTCCGCCGCCTATATAGGTGGTCCGGGTCAGTTTCGGAATGGTAAATCTCTCCTCGTGCTTGTATCCGCAGTGCTTGCAAGTCTTTGTGGTCAACCCCATCCCCGTTGCCGTATACGTGGCGGCAACAAGCGTCTTCTGACGGGTGTTGAGTGTATGTTTGCCGCATTTCGGACACTTGTGGGAACGATAAACCGCCCAACAGGAAAGGGCAATGAGTACGATAATGACCAAAAAGACAAAGAGTATCTCCATACACACCTCTTTGGCTTTTGCACCTATCAACGACCCTAACCACGAGGAATGTTCTTCCTGCTGCACATTGCGGCGGGTTACGGATTTCATATTGAGCAACTCTTCAGGGGCATCACCATCGGTGCATTTTTCATAAATCCGCAATGCACCCAGACACAGCCCTTCGCCGTATTTTTCCTCGCGGAACGAGGGAATCATATCCTCTTCAATAATCCGCTTGCATACGGCATCGGGCAGCACCCCCTCGATACCCTGCCCCGTCATAATACGGATGTCGTGCGAATCCAACACAAAGCAGATTAGCACCCCCGTGTTTTTGCCCTCTTTGCCGATACCCCACAATTGAAAAAGGCGGTATGTGAAATCGAACATATTCTCATTCCCGATGCTCTGTATCGCTACCACCGCCATTTCCGCTTGGGTCTTCTCTTCAAGCATACGGGCGCACCTGTTCAAATATGCCGCATCTTCCTCGCTGATGATGCCGTCGGGGTTGCTTACAAACTCCCGTTGCCCGTCCTGTTTCGGATCGGGTACGCTCTCGGGGGTATAGGTCTTGCCCCACACTGCCAACGGCAGACACAAGAGAAGCCACAGCAGTAGTCTTTGTATGTGCAATGAATAACACATAATACCTGATGTTTGTTTTGTCCGGCACATCGGAGTCTGCCGGTTAATGATAATCGGATGATTTCAAAATCCATACTTGCGCAGAGCCTGATAAACGCGCTCTATGGGAAAACCCATTACATTGAAGTAACTGCCGTTCATTTTCTCTACGCCGATATAACCGATATACTCCTGTACCCCGTAAGCACCCGCTTTGTCAAGCGGACGATAATGTGATACGTAATAATCTATCTCATCGTCAGTCAGCACACGAAAAGTAACATCCGTACTGTCAACAAACGATTCCTGCGAACTTATGGTGGTCAGCGTTACACCGGTATAGACTTGGTGAGTATGTCCGCTCAGCCGGTGAAGCATTTGTTTTGCCTCGTCAAGACTATGCGGCTTGCCGAGCATCTGCCCGTTAAGCCATACAATAGTGTCGGCTGTGACAAGGACATCGTCCGGGCGCAACCGGTCGGAATAAGCCTGTGCTTTTTCGCGTGATATATACAACGGAATATCTCCTGCCATGAGATGGGCGGGGAATGTCTCATCCGTATCTATCACAACAGCCTCAAAAGGAATATCCAGTCCAGCCAACAGACTGCGGCGGCGGGGGGATTGGGAACCGAGAATCAAGTGCATAGGGCAGGTGTTTGATTATAGCAGCCGCATAACCACGAAACTGTACAGCATTCCTATAAACATTATCAGTTTCATCAGCCCTTGCGCCCCGCGGTAGTCGGAGGGGATACGTGCTGCCCACAGCAACCATAGTTCGCATACCATAGGTATCTGCAAACCGAAGACCATATAACGGGTGGAAAGCGAGTTCCATATATGCGGGAATGGCAACAACGCATACCAGACATACACTATCAATCCCATTGTCAGTATAATAAGCGTACTGACAATCACCTTTGTCCATATATCCCCCAAGCGAATAGGCAGCGTCCGGCATTCCAATTCGCAATCGCCCTGCTTGTCCTGCAAATCCTTGACAATCTCGCGTATCAGCGTACACAGAAAAGCAAATATGGCAAATCCCCCCAACCACGCATAAAGGTCGTGTTCCAATGTCGTGTACCCGAGCAGAGGGGCATACCACTTGCGCAAAGCACCTGTATTGGCAAAGGCAATCACCATAGGTGTCAGACCCGCTACAAACGCCACCACTATATTGCCTGTCAGAAACCGGCGTTTGTAACTTGACGAATAGAACCACAGCAGTCCGGGAACAAAGATATAAATCAGTCCCAACGACCAACTGCGTAACCACACGGCTGCCGCCAATCCGCACACCATACCGGCTCCGCTTAATACCCAACCTATGCGAATGGCGGCGGTTTTGCTTACCGTATTGGTTACTATCAGTTTGTCCGGACGGTTGATACGGTCTATTTTTACATCAAAATAGTCGTTAATCACATACCCTCCGGCGGCAATGCAAACGGTTCCCGCAATCAAAATGAGCAGTATATACCACGGCAGTTGCTCGCCATAGAGTTGACCGTCCAATATCGGTACTGCCACCCATTTCTCCATCACCCAAAGCAATATGGCAATGAATATGAGGTTCGGGAAACGGACAAGCCGAAGAATATCGTTTATTTTTTGCACGTTTTCTTGGTTTTGTGGGGTGAATTCTTATGAACCTCTGTTGGGGTGATGCGCAAAATAGCCCCTTTCCATGCCGGCAGAGTGATACATGTAGGCTCCGAAGAAGTAAAAGTAAGGTGGGTATATACCATATCGGTCAACAAATCCACTGCCTCGGCACGCAGTATCTCCTCCTGCTCCAAATAGACAAATGCATCAACAGGGATATTGATGTGCATATCCACCTGGCGATCGTCAAAGTTGAGAGCAATCAGCAGTATCTCGTCTCCTGCTTTGCGCAGATAGGCATACTGCTCATGTTTGTTGAAATTATATGTTTGGGCATATTCCAAATCATACATCTTGCCGCTGCTGATGGCTTTGTTGTCCCGTGCCAAAGTGAGCAGGCGGCTGTAGAACCTGCGCAACTGACGCTGTTCGTCATCCAGACCGGCACCGTCAAACTTGCCTTTGTCTGCCCACGCCTGCAACGACCTGACACCCCAGTAGTCAAAGATAGTAGTACGCCCGTCCATACCGGAGAAACCCTCCATATCCATACCTCTTTCGCCCAGTTCCTGCCCTGCATAAACAAGGACAGGATTGGTGAACAACGTGGCAGCGGCAATCATAGCAGGCTCCGCACACGCCCCGCGTCCGCAGAAAAAACCGCTGGCAATACGCTGCTCGTCGTGGTTCTCAAGGAAATATACCATATTCTTGAGTATGTCCCCTTGCGCCATCCACTGGAGCGTAATACCCTCTGCCGCCCAATTTTTGCTCGTTACTCCGCGCAGATAATCGTACATACCTACCTTGTCATAAAGATAATCGAACCCCGCCTGCAGATACGGACGGTACAAACAGGGATTGTAACATTCGCCCATAAACTGTACATCAGGGTAGGCTTGTTTCACTTGCGGGATAGCCCACGCAAAGAACTCTACCGGCACCATTTCCGCCATATCCACACGGAACATATCCACGTGCTTGCCTGCCCAGAAGAGCAGAATGTCGCGCATCTTGCTCCACGTGTTCGGAATAGGCGAAAACTGTTTCTCTCCACCGCCTTGATAGAAAACACCGTAATTCAGTTTGATGGTCTCATACCAGTCGTTGCGGGTCGGATGGGCTGTAAAACAATCATTACCCGTTGCCCGTGCCGGATACTCGTCATATCCTTGTATATCAAAATCAGGCTGGAATTTCTCACCCGAAATATAGTAGAAATTGTTGAGCGGCGAGAAAGCCCAATTCGGATTGTCGTCTTCACCAAGATCGCGCACTCCCGCTGGTTTGCAAGCCGAGTGATACTCTCGTGCCACATGGTTCGGCACAAAATCAATCACTACTTTCAGTCCTGCTTTGTGTGTCCGTCCTACCAGGGCTTCAAACTCCTGCATGCGCTTCTGCTCGTCTGTCGCCAAATCGGGATCTACATCATAATAATCGGTAATAGCATACGGACTACCCGCCAAGCCTTTCACTATGGCGGCTGTATTACGCTCGGCGGTAGCGTGACGGATAATACCTGTGTACCAAATATGGGTAGCACCCAAGTCGGAAACCGACTTGAGTGCTTTAGGAGTTATATCCGCAAATTTACCACAACCGTTCTCTTCGCGCGTACCATTATGCTTGCGCGTCTCATTATAGTTGCCGAAAAGGCGGGGCAGTAATTGATAAATAATTGGTTTCACGTTCTGTATGTATTGGTTGTACACAAGGCATAGCGAATAGTATGCCAAAGTATCTGTACATAATACCTAAAATGAAAATCGGCTCGTGTTTTGCGAACAATCATGCATTTGCAATGAGCAACATTATACAAGTGCTTGCGTGTCGCTGGCAATCATCAACTCCTCGTCAGTCGGGATAACACACATCGTTACCTTGCTTGCAGGAGTGGAGATAACCGCCTCTTCACCGCGGATGCCCGCATTCTTCTTGGCATCCAATTCTGCACCGAGAAACGACAGACCCTTGGCAATCTCGCCGCGAATAAATGCATCGTTCTCGCCGATACCGCCCGTGAAAACAATAATATCCACACCGTCCATTGCGGCCGCATAAGCACCGATATACTTCTTTACACGATAGATAAACATCTTGCGGGCAAGGTCGGCGCGGGTGTTGCCTGCTTTTACGGCCGCATCAATGTCGCGGGCATCACTCGATACACCGCTTACACCAAGCAAACCGGATTTCTTGTTCACAAGGTTGTTGAACTCGGCTGTCGTCAGATGCTCCTTGTCCATAATATAAGTGGCAGCACCCAAATCAAGATCACCTGTACGGGTACCCATCATCAACCCCTCTACGGGAGTCAGACCCATGGATGTATCTACCGACTTGCCATCTAATACGGCTGCGCACGAACCGCCGTTACCGATGTGTGCCGTAATGATTTTCTTGCCATCGGATTTTACACCTAAATACTCGCACACACGTGCGGATACATAGCGATGACTCGTCCCGTGAAAACCGTAGCGACGGATGGCATATTTCTCATACAACTCGTATGGCAGAGCATACATATATGCGTAGTCAGGCATCGTCTGATGGAAAGCGGTATCAAAAACAGCCACTTGTGGTACACCAGGAAGGGTCTTTTCTATAGCCTCAATTCCCTTCAGGTTGGCAGGATTATGCAGCGGAGCCAACTCGGCGCACTTCACAATCATCTCCTTTACTTCCGGTGTGATAACCACCGATTTGTTGAATTTCTCACCGCCGTGTACTACACGGTGTCCTACCGCTTCAATCTCTTTCAAGTCTTTGATACAGCCGATTTTTCCATCTGTCAATGTGTCAAGAATCAACTGAATACCCACGGTATGTTCCGGCATGTTTTTCTCGATTTTCACTTTCTCGCCATTCGGCAGTTTTACCTGCAAAAACGAATCCGGCAAACCGATTTTTTCCACACCCCCCTGTGCCATCACGGTCTTGCTCTCCATATCGAAGAGTTTGTACTTTATGCTACTGCTACCGCAGTTCAAAACTAATATATTCATAATCTGTCAAATATGTGTTCAATTATCTGTTATTTTATTCAGTATTTTCCCCATTCCATAAGTATCATAGTTTTTATAGTCCTTATAGTCCCCCTAATTATTCTACTATGAAAAAGTCAAAAAAGAGGTCGCTTGTCTTCCCAAACGACCTCCCTGTATCTTATTTTATAGCCTGGTTGGCGGTAATAATCACCATCTGTACAATATCCTGCACTTTGCAACCGCGGCTCAAGTCGTTTACAGGAGCGGCAATACCCTGCAGGATAGGACCTACAGCATCGGCACCCGAGAAACGCTCCACCAATTTGTACCCGATATTACCGGCCTGCAAATCGGGGAATACCAGCACGTTAGCCTTGCCTGCAACGGGCGAACCGGGAGCCTTTGTCGCAGCCACGCGCTCTACCAACGCAGCGTCTGCCTGCAACTCACCATCGATAGCCAAATCCGGTGCCAACTCCTTCGCTATACGGGTAGCCTCCACTACTTTGTCCACCAATTCATGCTTTGCAGAACCTTTCGTCGAGAACGACAGCATTGCCACTCTCGGCTCAAAACCGCCCAGCGTGCGTGCCGTCTCGGCTGTCGAAATGGCAATCTGTGCCAACTGCCGGGCATCGGGGTTAGGATTGACAGCGCAATCGGCAAATACCAGAAAACCGTTCTCCCCCAATTGCTTGGCGGGGGTGAACATCAAGAATGCACCCGACACAATCGATACTCCCGGTTTGGTCTTCAGTATCTGGAATGCAGGACGAATCGTATCCGCTGTTGTACCGCGGGCACCGGCCAATTCACCGTCCGCATCACCGTTCTTAATCATCAAACAACCGAGATACAACGGATCTTGCGCCTTTTTTGTCGCTTCTTCCGGCGTCATCCCCTTGGCTTTGCGCAATTCATAGAGCAGATTGGCGTAAACGGGCATCTTCTCATCGTGCAGCGGATCAATGATAGTTGCGTCTTTGATATACTCATATCCGTTTTCCTTTGCCATCTTGTGAATGGTGTCGGGATTACCGATGAGAATCAGATTCGCAATTTTGTCTTTCAAGATAATGTTTGCAGCCTCCAATGTACGGGGTTCGTCTCCCTCCGGCAATACGATACGTTGCAGGTTGGCCTGCGCACGCTCGCGCATTTGTTGTAGAATGTCCATAATAATAGTTGTGTTATAAAAATTTATTCCGGTGTTCGGTTTTCTGTGTCCCGCTTCCTCGTCGTCGGATAATTTTATGCACTTTATACAAAAATGTACTGTATATTCCGATTACGTAGAAAAGACGTAGAAAGGACGTAGAAAGGACGTAGAAAGAATAGGCTTTTCTTATGCACTTATGCAGTCCGGAAAATGCATACAATGCATAACCGTAACCTCTTTTCACGCCTTAATAATGTGCTGCAAAGTTAAGAAATTATCGGCAAATATGCAACATAAGACTATGAAATTGAAAATTTTTACACTTTTTTTTGGCTGTTTGAAAAAAAAGCAGTACTTTTGCAAACCAAATCGGGACAGTTTGCATTTTTTATTGGTATGTACAAGAGAATTTTTATTACATTATTGTTGATAAGTACGGGGACGTTTGTCCTGAATATCAATGCACAACGTAGCAGCAATGTTAAAGGTGCGCACCCGTGGAAAATTACCGAGAATGAGCAGATCGCTACCGATTGCAGTCATTGGTCTTTGATATTAAATGCAGGGTTCAATTCTTTTGACGGCGATTTCGGCGTCGAAATGAAGCATCCGGTTTATGCACCTGCGGCAGGTTTGAGCGTGGAATATGTGTTCAATCCTTTCCTCGCACTCGGAGTGGATTATCTGTTTGATATGTATCGGATCACAGGCAATACGGAATCTGTACACAACGCAGACATCTTGTTGCAGGGTATGATGCACAAAGCAGGAGGATATATCGCTGTCGATTTGATGAACTGCTTCTATCCGCGTGCGGAACGTAAAATTTTTAGTTTCCAGTTGCTCGGAGGAGGTGGCGCCGGTTGGTTCAGAAATACAACCTATTTCAGCGATGATACGAAAGGAAATACGGCAAACGCTGAAGCAAAAGCGATGGACAAGTATGCAGGGCGTCCGTACTTGCAGGGAGGCGTGAATTTTGAGTTTAATCTCAGCCGCAGTATCGCATTGGGTATCAGAGGTACATACTCCTATTTTACCAAAGACGATATTGACGGACGAGGCTATCAGGGATTGAGCGCAATCGCCAGCAAAAACAACGACGGTATCTTCGATGTTACGCTCAATTTGCGCTATAAAATCAATGCCGTACACAATACCCACATGCGCAACATCTCATCCGAACGCATAATTGACAAGCAATTGGCAGCAGGAGAACGGAAACACTCTGAGACTGATGCCGCACGCATTGACACTGTTGTAATTGTACACAAGGATACGGTTGTCATGCAATCGAAAACACAAACTATGGTAGAGAAACCGGAGATTTTGTATTTCGTATATTTCGAAAACGGCAAATCTTCTTTCACTACCGAAGGTTTGATTACTGTCCAGCAAGTAGCCACCCGCTTGGAACGTGAAACGCAACATTATGTCGTAGTCAATGGCTATTGCGACAATACCGGCTCCGAAAGTCTCAATAATATGTTGGCCGAAGCACGCGCCGAGGCTGTGATGGATGAACTGATCGAAGAATATGGTATCGATGCCGGACGTATAATCGCTTGCGGACACGGAAAAATTATCGGCAAACGCAGCAAAGCCGCTTATGGTCCCAACAGGCGTGCAGAAATTCGTTTGGTTACCTATGCGGAGTTCGAGCAACTGAAAGCAAAATGTGCTGCGGGCAGCAAAAAAACGGCAAAGCCTATGACCGTCATTGCTCCCGAAGAGAACGACAACGCAACCGCAGTATTGAGAAACAATGTTTTGGACGAAATCGTAGTATCCAAAGATATGACCCTCAGCCGGTTGGCACGCAAGTATTACCAGAATACACATTGTTGGGTGTACATCTATAGTGCCAATAGGAACGTCATCTCAAATCCCAACGCACTTACTGCGGGCAAACATTTGATAATTCCCGAATTGACCGAGAAACAACGCACCATAACAAAAGATCAATGCTTGCAAATATATCAGAAACTCCGCAGCAGCAAGTAAAAAACGATAGAAAATAAAAAGTAAATATAGAATTTAATATAGAACAGTAGAAAATATAGAATATAGGATGTAGCAATAGTTCGTTAAAAATCGAGTAAAAAAATAATGCTTACTGGCTGTATTTAAGT
>ERZ808286.775-NODE-775-length-18815-cov-4.327825_pt1 | contig 18815 bp, 17 predicted proteins | sample MGYA00521276_ERZ808286 | MGnify/ENA primary metagenome ERZ808286 (study PRJEB31516, sample SAMN03275607) | gut metagenome | biome: mammalia-associated habitat; material: feces | host: Papio cynocephalus | place: Kenya | collected 2012-08-01 ... | reverse complement strand
CCATGAATTAGTAATTTAAGAAAGTCGACTTGTTCGTTGACTTTTTATGGGAGGATGTAATAAAAACTTTGCCTGAGATAGCGTCAAAGTTTTTATTCACAAGTTTGCGTTGCAAACTTTCTAAATTTAACTGCATATTCTCATTTCATTGCGAATATGCTAAAAAAAATCAAATCGAAAATTGATATTTTCTCATTGATTTTTTTTGGAGGAAAAATGAAAAAGATTCTTACAGTTGCGGTCAGTGTTCTGCTTATCGCCACATCAGCGTTTGCCGCCGGAAAAAAGAAGGATTCAAAGAAGTCGAATCTCAGGGTCGGAATGGTTACGGACTCAGGAACAATCGACGACAAGTCTTTCAATCAGGGAACTTGGGAAGGAATTTTGCGCGCCCAGAAGGACATGGGAATAAAGACAAAGTACCTCAAGCCTGCCGGAACAACCGAGGCGGATTATCTTAAGGAAATCGGAAACCTTGCGGATGCCGGCTATCAGATGATTATCTGTCCGGGATTCAAATTCGAGACGGCCGTTTATGCTGCTCAGAAAAAATATCCGAATGTTCTTTTTGTTCTTCTTGACGGAAAGCCTCACACGGCGGACTACAGCACTTTTGAGACTGCGAAGAACACTGTCGCCGTCTCATGGCTTGAGCAGGAGTCAGGATTTGTCGCAGGAGTCGCGGCGGCGGTTCAGATTAAGGAAGGAAAATTCGGATTCATCGGCGGAATGGAAATTCCTGCGGTTCAGAAATTCAACTGGGGATGGCAGCAGGGAATCGCCTATGCGAACGCCAACTACGGAACAAAGATTTCAATTGATGCGGAGAACGTCGTCTATCAGGGAACATTCTCTGACGTTGCTGCAGGACAGCAGCTTGCGGCCTCAATGTACGACAAGGGCGTTAAGGTTGTGTTCGCGGCTGCAGGCGGTGTAGGAGTCGGAGTCATCAACGAGGCAAAGACACGCCGCTCGACAGGAAAGGATGTGTGGATGGTCGGAGTTGACGTTGACCAGTACAATGATGGAATCTACGCCAAGGGAAAAAGCGCGGTTCTCACTTCCGCACAGAAATTCCTTGACCGCGCGTCCTACGATATGATTGAGGCCCAGCTTGTAGGAAAATTCCCGGGCGGACAGGAGCTTGAGCTTTCTGCGGCGAACGACGGAATCGGAATTCCTGTTAAGAATCCTAACCTTTCTGCGGACGCGCAGAAAAAGGCTGACGAGGTTCTTGCCCTCATAAAATCAGGCGAAATCAAAGTCGCGGCTTCAGGTGACGGACTCATAAAATAAAATCAGAATTTCATCTTGAAACAAGCCTTCGGCGTAAAAACCGGAGGCTTATTTTTTTTGCACGGAATCCGTTTGCTGTGATATAATTTCGTATTGAGATTGGAGTAAAAATGGGCGCAGACAACTACGTGATTGAGATGCTCAATATCAGGAAGGAGTTTCCGGGTATTGTTGCAAACGATGATATTACGCTTAGGGTGCGGGACGGAGAGGTCCATGCGATTCTAGGCGAGAATGGGGCCGGAAAATCCACGCTGATGAGCATTTTGTTCGGGCTTTATCATGCGGACAGGGGAACTATAAAAATCCGCGGAAAGGAAGTTTCCATAAAAAATCCGAATGACGCGGCTCGTCTTGGAATTGGAATGGTTCACCAGCATTTTCAGCTTGTGGCTAATTTTACGGTTACGGAGAACATCATCCTCGGAAAGGAAGGCGGATTTGTTCTGCACAGAAAGGAGGCTTCCGCAAGAATAAAAGCGTTGAGCGAGAAGTACGGACTGAACATCGATCCTGACATGAAGATTGAGGACATTTCCGTGGGAATGCAGCAGCGTGTCGAGATTCTGAAAATGCTTTACTGCGACGCTGACATTCTGATTTTTGACGAGCCGACGGCGGTTCTGACTCCGCAGGAAATTGACGACCTCATGCGGATTATCAGGAATCTTGTGAAGGAAGGAAAGTCCGTCATAATAATCACGCACAAGCTGAACGAGATAAAGGCAGTCGCTGACCGCTGCACGATTATCCGCCGCGGAAAACTGATTGACGTTGTGGATGTCGCCTCAACTGATGCCGCTCTTATGGCTGCGAAAATGGTCGGACGTCCTGTGAATTTCAAGGTTGAAAAGTGCGCTCCAAAAATCGGGCGGCCTGTGCTTGAGGTGAAGAATCTTTGCGTGATGAATACAAAGAAAGTTCTGGGCGTGAAGAATTTCAGCCTTGCGGTTCATGAGGGCGAGATTGTCGGGCTTGCGGGTGTTGACGGAAACGGGCAGACTGAACTTGTCGAGGCGATCTGCGGACTTGTTCCTGTGGAAAGTGGCTCTGTCATTATTGACGGAACGGATGCGACAAATCTGACTGTGCGCAAAAGAAACGGGCTGGGGCTTGGCCATATTCCTGAGGACAGAATCAAGCGCGGACTTATAGCCTCAATGCGGATTGCCGAGAACATGGTGGTAAAGTCGTATTACAAGAAGCCTTTCAGCAGAAACGGAATCCTTAATTTTCCGGAAATCAATTCGTATTCATCGGATGTTGTCCGGAAATTCGACGTGAGATCCGGAGAAGGAATAAATTCTCCTGCCGGAAAACTTTCAGGCGGAAACCAGCAGAAGCTGATTGTCGGCCGCGAGATTTCCATAAATCCAAAGCTTCTGATTGCGGTTCAGCCTACGCGCGGTCTTGATGTGGGCGCGATTGAATATATCCATAAGCAGATTGTGGCGCACCGGGACAAGGGAAACGCAGTGCTTCTTGTTTCTCTTGAGCTTGACGAGATTTTCAACCTGTCGGACAGAATCGCCGTCATTTCAGGCGGAGAACTGATGGACATTGTGGACACATCTTCGACCGACGAACATTCCGTGGGACTTATGATGGCCGGCGTGAGGAAAGACAAATGATTACTAAAAAAATATTTTCTGCAGAAAGAACGGAGGAGAGAAAGAGCGGACCGTTCCTGATTGCGCTGAGCGCGGTTGTGCTCGGACTTGCCGCGGGCGGACTTCTCATGCTTTTCATCGGGGAAAATCCGTTTGAGGCCTACGCATATATTTTCAGGGGCGCGCTGATGAACCGCGAGAGAATCGGAAACACTTTTGCCACCGCCACTCCGCTTATGTTCACCGGGCTTTCGTTTGCGTTCGCATACAAGGCAGGGCTTTTCAACATAGGAGCTTCCGGTCAGATGCTGGTGGGCGGACTTTTTGCCACGGTTGTAGGCCATTTTGTCTTTCTTCCGCGTCCGCTTTATCTTGCCGTGCTTGTCATTTCCGCGGCTGCAGGAGGTGCCTTGTGGGGCGCGCTCGTCGGTTTCCTTAAGGCGAAATTCAATGTGCACGAGGTTGTCTCATCAATCATGCTGAACTGGACGGCGTACTGGAGCATTTACTATTTTGTTCCGGCATATTTAAAAGGTCCTTCGCTTGAGACAGAAAGTTCTTCCCTTGCCGTTACGCAGTCGCTTAGAAGTCCGTGGCTTTCCGCAGTTTTTTCAGGCTCGGAATACATCAACCTGGGAATAATTTTTGCCGTCGCCTCGGTTTTCCTTGTGCGCTGGTGTCTGAACAGGACCACGTTGGGCTATGAGCTTAAGGCTGTGGGAGCGAACAGATTCTGCGCGGAATATGTCGGAATCAACGTGAACCGGAGCATCGTGCTTTCCATGGCGATTTCAGGCGGACTTTCGGGGCTGGCCGGTCTTTCGTATTATGCAGGTTACGCATTGAACATGCAGATTGGCGTGATGCCTGCCCAGGGATTTGACGGAATCGCGGTTTCCCTGCTCGGAGCTTCAACACCGGTGGGCGTTCTGTTCGCATCCCTTTTCTTCGGAATCCTTCAGTCTGGAAAAGGATTCATGAACGCGCTCACCGATGTTCCGCCTGAAATTGCGGACACGATTATTTCCGTAATCATCTATTTTACAGCGACGAGCGTCCTTTTTGAGAGATTGTGGAACAGGCTTTTCCATTCGCTTCACGAAAAGAAGCTTGCGAGAGTTTCTGGAAATTCAAATCAATCGGGAGATGAAAAATGAATTTGCTTTATCAGGTTTTTCCTTACGTAATCGCATACACGATGCCCATGCTCATAACTTCTTTGGGCGGACTTTACAGCGAGCGTTCCGGCGTCACAAACCTCGGACTTGAGGGGCTGATGCTTTCAGGGTATTTTGGAAGCGCGTTCACAATCAGGCTACTTGAGAATTCCGCGGGACATACGCAGGTCATAATAATCGGACTTGCCGCAGGAGCTTTGTTCGGAATTGTTTTTGCGCTGCTCCATGCATTCGCCTCGATAACGCTCAAGGCGGATCAGGTCATTTCAGGAACAGCAGTCAACATGCTTGCCGCCGCAATCACGATTTACATCGCGCGTCAGGTTACCGGCAGCGGAAACATTCCGATTATGATGGGAATAATTCCGATGGACTACGCAGGGCTTTCAAAGATTCCGCTCTTGGGAAAACTGATTTTCTCGCGCGTATACTGGTCAACCTGGCTTGTCCTTGGAATCTGGGGATTTTCATTCTGGCTGCTTTACAAAACTTCATTCGGTCTGCGCCTCCGTGCCTGCGGTGAACATCCTTCAGCGGTTGCGAGCGCCGGAGTGAACGTGCATTTAATGCGCTATGTCGCGGTTCTTGTGAGCGGTGCTTTGTCAGGTCTTGGCGGAGCTGTCATGCTTGTAACCTATTCCGGCGAATTCAACGGAAGCGTCGCAGGACTCGGATTCCTTTCGATCGCTGCGCTGATTTTTGGACAATGGAAGCCGCTTGGAATTCTTGGCGCGACATTCTTCTTTGGATTCTTCACGACGCTTGCGAACGTCTCGCAGGTTGTTCCAGCCCTTTCGGTGATTCCGACAGTAATCTTCAAGGTGTTCCCTTATGCGGTAACACTTGTCGCGCTCGTCTTCTCGTCAAAGAAAATGGCCGCCCCCGCCGCAAACGGAATTCCGTATTGAAGATGATGGATAAAGTTGTTTTTTTTGCGGCTGCAATTGCCGTGGCCGTGGTCGGCGTCGCCTTCGGATTTGTCCTGCTCCGGAGGAGAGGGAATGACGGTGATGTCCTTGTTTCAGAAAGGCTTGACTCTTTCGGGCGGAATCTGAGGGATGAGTTTGCCCGGAACAGGAAGGAAACCGCGGAGTCGAATTCCGCCGCAAGAAAGGAGAATTCCGCCAATCTTATGGCTTTCCAGAATTCGGTCAATGCGAAGCTGGACGCGCTCACAAAAAATACCCAGGAAAGTCTGACGGTGAATCTCACGAAATTCATGCAGACGCTTTCCGTGCAGATAGAGGGGCTTTCCAGGCGGACACAGGAATCGCTGAATGCGCAGCAGGATAAGGTTCAGTCCGGGCTGAGGATGATTCAGGAGTCGAACGAGAAAAAGCTTGAGCAGATGCGCGTCACCGTTGACGAGAAGCTTCAGTCCACGCTGGAGCGGAGGCTCACCGGCTCGTTCGAGATTGTCACAAGGCAGCTTGAGGCGGTGCAGAAAGGGCTGGGTGAGATGCGGACGCTTGCCGGTGATGTCGGAGGCCTGAAACGTGCCCTTATGAATGTCAAGACCGCCGGAGGAATCGGGGAGGTTCAGCTTGAGTCTCTGCTCTCGCAGATCCTGTCTCCGGAGCAGTTCGTCAGAAACGCCCATCCGAATCCGCGTAATCCGGGCCGGGTCGTTGAATTCGCTGTGAAGATTCCGTCAAAGACCTCGGCCGGAGAATATGTGCTTCTTCCTGTTGACTCAAAATATCCGGCCGCCGTATGGGACCGGCTTGCTGCGGCCTATGAGAACGCGGACAGGAATGAGATTGAGGCGCAGAAAAAGGTTCTGGTGGCGGATATAAGGAAAATGGCGCGGGACATAAAGGAAAAATACATCGAGGTTCCCTATACCACCGATTTCGGACTTATGTTTCTGCCTTTTGAGGGGCTTTTTGCAGAGGTGATGCGGCTTCCGGGGCTTTTCAGCCAGCTTCAGGATGAATTCAAGGTGACCGTAGCGGGACCTACGACTTTGGGCGCCTTTCTGAATAGCCTTCAGATGGGATTCCGGACTCTTGCCATTCAGAGGGAGACTTCGAGGATATGGGAGCTGCTCGGCTCTGTCAGGGCTGAATTCGGCAGGTTCGGAACTGTCCTTGAGGCGACGAAGAAAAAACTTGAGGCCGCGCATTCGGAGATTGAGCGGGCGGAGACAAGGACACGTGTCATAGAGAAAAAGCTCACGGAGGTGGAGTCGATTCCGGCTTCCTGCGACGGAATCACGGCTGATGTTCTGTAAGCCTGTTCTGTTGTTCTTTCATATCCGGCGGAAATGTTGTTATATTTAATCCGGGGACAACAGAAAGAAATGAAGGAACTGACAAAAAAGGAGATTGCGGATGCGTTAAGGTCGCTGGCGGCGGAAAAGAGCCTCTCCGCGATTTCCATTAAGGACATAACTGAAAGGGCGGGCGTGAACCGGCAGACTTTCTACTATCATTTCCGGGACATAATCGGGCTGCTTGAATGGATCTGCCTTGAGGACGAGAAGCGGCTTCTTGAGGGACGCAACACGTTCGACAACTGGCAGAAGAGCTTTCTCTCGATTTTCCATGAGATAAGGAAGGACCGCGTCTTCATCATGAACGTCTACAGAAGCGCGCCGCCGGAGCTTCTCATGACGCACCTCTACAGCATCGTCTACCAGATAATATACACGGTCGTGGACGAGAAGGCGCGGAACTACGATGTCTCCGAGGACGACAAGAAATTTATCACCGACTTCTTCAAGTATTCGTTCGTCGCCATCGTGCTTGAGTGGATTAAAGGCGGAATGGAGGATTGTCCGGAAAGAATTGTCGGGCATCTGAGCATACTCCTTGAGGGAACGGTTGACCGCTCGCTTGAGAATTTCAGCAGGTCGAACAGGCGCAGCGGACGTCAAAGCTGATTTCAGCGGAATACGGACGGAAGGAGGATTCATCTGCGGTAAGAGGCGCAGCGGATGGAATTTTATCTGTACAAATTTATGTTGACTGCTATAAAAAAGCATACACTTTAAAAAGCAAGTAGGAGGGAAAATGTATAAAAAAAATGAAAAATTCTTCTTAGAAGAAAGCGGAACTTCTTCTGTCTGATGATTTTGTGACAGTTGAAAAAAAGATATAGGCGAACTGGAAGCCGGTGATATTATTGTTTTCTTCTCGCAGAGAAAGTATTTTATTATTCATAGATTAATTCAAAAAATTAGAAATGAATATGAAACTGTTCTGATAACCAAAGGCGATAATAACGCATTTGTCGATGAATATAAAATAAATGAACACAACTATATCGGAGTTTGCAGATGTATATAAATGAACCGTTCAGAAAAATATGGGTTTATACCGGCAAGAGACTGTTGGTTTGTAACTTAATGCTTCTTGTTTTTGCTGCGGCTTTTGAGCAGCTCTATCTAGTGTATTTTTCAGAACTGATTAGCAGCATCATCGGAGCTGAATTTACTTTTGAAGTAATCGGTCTTGTGCTGCTTCTGATTTCTCTGAACGTGCTGCTTGCTTTTCTGACAAAGATAAGCCTGAATTTATGTAGGATTGACTTTATAAAAAATGTCAAGCAGAAATTCTTCTCTTCAATATGTCTTTCAAAAGAATACAAAAAGGACACTTTTTCAGATATTGCGACTAGAAATTCTGAAAATATAAACAGTCTGGCTTATCTGTATGATGGGGTTTATTCAAATGTTTTCAGATGCTTTACTCGCTGTATATTTGCCTTTGCAGTGATTTCCAGAATCAGCATTATTATCGCACTGATTTCAATCATGATTCCTGTTTTATACAACCTTGTCTTCATTATTAATGGGAAAAATCTGAACAGAATGCAGGGGGCGGAATGGAGACGGAATAACCGGAGCAATGAATTCTTTGACGAAATCAATGCGTCGCTTACTGCAGCACAGGGACTGAAGGCACAGAGTTCGTTTACGAAAAGAGCTGACTATCTTTTGGAAAATGCCAGGAATGTTAAATTTCTGATTTCAAGATTCTGGGCACGTGTAAGCGCCGGAGATTCCTTGCTGACACAGGCATTTCCGATTGTTTTAATCGGAATGATGATGCTATTTTCCAGGAACAGAAAAGGAATCGGCGATGTCTACACAATTCTTTACAATGTTCCGATTTTTCTTTCGCTTGTCTGGGATTTTGATATTAACGCCTTCAACAGATTTTATTTTGCGTTCTCAAAAATAGAAGAATATTTCATACATAAAGAGCCTGATATTTCTGAAAAACCGCTGGTCAGATTTGAGAATCTTGAATTCAGGGATGTATGCGTAAGAAAAAATGACAGGTGCATTCTCCGTAAATGTAGTTTTACAATCAGCAGAAATGACAAGGTTCTGATTTACGGTCCGTCCGGAGCCGGAAAATCGACATTGATAGACATTATTTTGGGAAATATCATGGATTTTGATGGCAGTGTGAGATTAAACGGTCAGTATATAACTTCCCTGAAGAGGGAGAATATATACAGCTTGCTTGCTTATTCATCTGACAGCACCTACTTTTTTACAGGAACAGTTTATAAGAATCTGATGCTGACAAATAAAAATGATGTCTTGCCAAAACTTACAAAATCAAGGCTCATCAGGTCAAAATTATATTGCAGCAGGATTAATGAATCGTTTTCTGCTGGCGAGAAATGTATGCTCAGCTATGTCAATACAATCAGCAGTATCAGAGATGTTCTGATTTTTGACGAGACTTGCGCCAATCTTGACGTTGAAAACCTTCGTAAAGTGATTAATCAGATTAAAAATATCAATGAAAAGACAATGATTTTTGTCAGCCACAATCCTGAGATAATCAGCAGCAAAGATGTTTTTACAAAGACTGTCAGTTTTGGAGATTTGCCCGGCAGCAGCATATCGGGAGAGAACAATGGGTAGTTTCGTGTATTTCTGGAAATTCATTGACAAAAAAGTCTTATATATATTCTCAAGCATTTTCAACTCACTGAATGGTCTTTTATACAGCTTCATATTTGCACAGTCCACTCAGATGCTGCTTTCATTTTTCATAAAAGATTCAACGGAAAAATACAATATATTTTTTGTAATATTTATTCCTGTTGTTGCGGTCTTGTTCGGGTATTACACAACCTACACATCTAAGGTAATCAGAGTTCTTACGGAAAACAACATGAAAAGAGTTCTGACGGCAAAAATCCTTTATTCAACTAAAAGCGAATATGACAAATATGGAAAGGAAAAAATAGCCAGCCAATATCTGTATGACATTCAGACCGTGTCAGATATATTGGCAACAAAAATTTCGCTAGGAATGATTAACCCTATAATCACAGTGGCAGGAAGCATCGTTTTGCTGACATTGATCAGCTATAAGCTGTTGATTTTTGCAACTGCATTCGCTTTTTTCACTTATTCAGTCAATAAGATCAATATAAGTGTATTGGGCAAAATTGAAAAAAATATACGCATACAATACATACGAACTGAATTATCTGAAGGATATTTATTATGGGAAAAAACATATACTGATAGCAGGATTGTGCATTCCTTTTATGAAACAGCTTGAAAAACTGCTGCATTTTTACAAATATCTGAATGAAAAAAAGTAAAGATAAACAGCCTGAAAGATATGCTCAAAGACTTAGTCAAGGGAGTGTCAGAGGTTCTGTTCTTTATTTTCTATTTGTATCTGGTGCAGCATGACGGCATTGACTTGGTAATGGTTTTCGGCGCAAGAAAATATGCGGCCAATATTATCGATTTGCTGACCTGCTTTTCTGATGTCATTGCGGACTTAAAGGTAAACAAAGTTGTATTTGACAGAACCATACGGCTGTTTGAAAACTTCAAAGATGACAAACGGATATTAAATTCCTGCGGCAGAAACCGAACGATTGCGGTAAATAACCTGAGCATCACTTTGGGCGGCAGGGAAATTTTCAGAAACATCAGCTTCGAAATAGAAGAGGATATCCATAGAATTCTGATAAAAGGTAAAAACGGAAGCGGAAAATCCACATTGGCCCTCTGTCTATGCGGCATTGAGGACAGGTTTTCCGGCGAGATTGAGCTTCCGGAATCAGAAGTAGGATTTGTGCCGACGGCAGCTTTCATTTATAACACAACTTTGAATAATAATATTTCGCTGTGGAATTCCTGCGCCGATGAGCGCCGGATGCTGCGCGCACTTTCTGATATAAAACTTGACAGCCGGTTCAAATCCAAGGAAGCCTTGTACTCAAGGAGCAGGAATAATATTTCAACCGGAGAAGCCCAGAGAATCGGAGTGCTGCGAGCACTGTATTCCTCATCAGGAATCATCATTTTTGACGAACCTACAGCAAACATCGATAAAGACAATAAAAGAGCCGTCATGGATTTTATTTTCAGAACTTTTGAAAATAAAAAGGTGATTGTCATTTCCCATGAAGCGGATGAAGCTGACTATGATCAGATAATTGATCTTGACAGGATGGGGAAATGAACAGTTTCTATATGCAGATAAGGGATGTGGCTGTCCGAAAAGTTTTAAAGGTAATAGGCTATAGAAGGAATAAAAGCAAATCACAAAGTGACTTTTAGGCATTTGTGTATTCTCCGGGAAATCCGCCGACTGTAGCTAGCGGTCAAGGTTATGAAACTAAAGGTCATACTACATGGAATTGCAAGTGACATTATGACCGCAGGAAAATCCGGAAAATTATTATACAAATCCGGTGTTCTGTCTGAATTTCCGACATTCCGCGAAAACTGTCTAGTTTCTTTCCGGGAATTTGTCGCTAGGTTTATCTGTATAAGATACGGCGGCTGACGCTGTATTTTTGAAAGGAGGCATGATAAAAATTACATCCTTGTAATTTTTATCATCACAGTTTGCTCAAGCGTTGCTTTCGCAAACTGTGATTCTCGCCATCCGTGGCTCGCCGCTGACGCGGAGTTTTTGAAGGAGGTATTTATGTATTATTCAGCTGGAACTTATGAGGCGTTCGCCCATCCTGAGAAGCCTGAGGGAGCCGACAAAAAATCGGCTTATATCATCGGAACTGGTCTTGCGGGACTTTCCGCGGCGTTTTACTGCGTCCGCGACGGCCGGATAAAAGGCGAGAACGTCCATCTGCTTGAGAAGCTCGACCTGACCGGCGGCTCGTGCGACGGACGCAAGGACATCTCCAAGGGATTCTATATGCGCGGCGGACGTGAGATGGACAACCATTTTGAATGTATGTGGGATCTTTTCCGCGACGTGGAGTCGATTGAGACTCCGGGCGTGAGCGTTCTGGACGAGTATTACTGGCTCAACAAGCATGACCCGAACTATTCGCTCTGCCGCGCCTCGGTCAACTGCGGGGAGGACGCGCACACCGACAGGAAATTCACCCTTGACCGCAAGTCCGCGCTTGCCCTGTCAAAGCTTTTCATGACATCGGAGAAGGAGCTTGAGGACAAGAAAATCAGCGAGGTTCTTCCGGATGAATTCTGGAGCACCAATTTTTGGCTTTACTGGCAGACGATGTTCGCATTCCAGAAATGGTCGAGCGCGCTTGAGATGAAGCGCTATCTATGCCGCTACGTCCATCACATCGACGGGCTGCCGGACTTCTCCGCGCTGCGCTTCACGAAATACAACCAGTACGAGAGCATGATTCTTCCGCTCCAGAAATGGCTTGAGAAGCACGGTGTCAAAATTGAATTCGGAATCAACGTGAAGAACGTTCTGATTGACAACAGAAAGGACAGGAAGGTCGCCAAGGCGATTGTCTACGAGAAGGGCGGGGCGGAATCGAGAATCGACCTTACGGAGGATGACCTTGTGTTCATAACGAACGGCTGCTGCACAGACACGTCATGCTACGGAGACCAGACCCATGCTCCTGACCTGAGCGGAATCCGTACCGGCGGCGGCGAGAGCTGGGATATGTGGAAGAACATCGCGGCTCAGGCTCTGGACGGAGAATTCGGGAATCCGGACAACTTCTGCTCCGACCCGGAGGCGACCAACTGGATGAGCGCGACGATTCAGACAAAGGACGAGGATATAATCCAGCACATAATCAGAGTATGCAAGCGCGATCCGAGGGCGGGCAAGGTCACGACCGGCGGAATAGTAACGGTCAAGGATTCGACGGAGAACTGGTACTGCTCCTGGACAATCAACCGCCAGCCGCAGTTCCGCTCGCAGGACAGGGACACGGTTCTTGTGTGGTTCTACGCGCTGTCCACGAACAGACCCGGAAACTTCATGAAGAAGGCGATGCGCGAATGTACCGGCGAGGAGGTGGCGCAGGAGTGGCTCTATCATATCGGAATTCCGAAGGAGAAGATCGCGGACTACGCGAAGAACCGCTGCAACACCACGACCTGCTTCATGCCTTACATAAACGCGTTCTTCCAGCCGAGGAAGGAGAGCGACCGTCCGAAAGTCGTTCCTGACGGCAGCGTGAATTTCGCGTTCATCGGACAGTTCGCCGAGACTCCGCGCGACACGATTTTTACAACCGAATATTCAATCAGGACGGGAATGGAGTCGGTCTACACGCTGATGAACGTTGACCGCGCCGTTCCTGAAGTCTGGGGAAGCCAGTACGACGTGCGCGAGCTGCTGCGGGCTTGCTATTACGGAGTGGACAAGAGAAGCCTGGACGGGCTTCCGCTCAAATGGAGGGAACGCAAGGCTCTGAAGATTCTTCTGAAAAAGACAAGGGGAACGGACATCGAGCTGCTTCTGAAGGACAGCGGGCTTGTGAAGTGACCTGAACCGGCATCGGCAATTGAGGCAAAAGACGGCGGGAAGCGGTTGTATCTGCGGCTTCCCGCCTTTCTGTCAGTCGGCGGAGAATCTTATGTCCTGCCAGAGCTCGTTGTATTTCTCAAGATCCGCTCCTATGTCGAGTTTGAGCTCGCAGCGCTCCATCTCTTCCGAGCGGTACAGCGGAACCGTCTTTCTTATGCCGTCGGCATCAGGGTTGACGAATCCGGGAAAACGGAAATTGTCGAGGAACTGGACATATATGTCCGGCCGGTGTATGAAGTCGATGAATTTCATCGCAAGGTCATAGTGCTTTGAATTTTTAAGAATCACCATTGAATCTATGTACATCGGGCCGCCTTCCTCTGGAATAAAGAAATCAATCATGTCGGCCTGCCTGTCTTCCGGAACCTCGCCGTATACAACCTCTGCGTAGCCCTGGCAGACCCAGAAATCGCCTGACGCGAATGATTTTCCGAATCCCTCGGCGTCGAATTTCACAAGATTGGGCTTCCACTTTGAGCTTACCAGATCCGCGGCGGATTTGAGGACCGCCATGTCGGTAGTGTTCACCGAATATCCGCTGAATGCGAGCGCGTCTCCTATCACCTCGCGCATATCGTCCATCATGGTCATATGTCCCTTCAGGTCTGTCCGGGCAAAGATGCTCCAGCTTCTGTCATATTCCCGGACTTTCTGCTTGTTTACGGAGATACCCGCAGCTCCCATGTAATAGGGAACCGACCATCTCATTTCCGGATCGAATGTCGTTTTCTGCAGCACAGCCGGATTTATGTGCGAGGAATTCGGGAAGCTGGTTCTGTCGATTTCCCTGAGCATTCCCTGGTTTATCATTATCGACGTGTAGTCCTGTGACGGGAAAGTTATGTCATATCCTGACGCTCCGGCCTTGAGCTTTGCGTACATGACCTCGTTTGAGTCGAAGGTGTCAACTTTTACCGTGCAGCTGTATTCCTGCTCGAACTGTCTGAGCACTGAATCCGGTGTGTAGTATGTCCAGTTGAACAGATACAATGTGTTGTCGTCTCCGCGTGAGCATGATGACAACCCGATACAGCCGCAGATTACGGCGGCCATTGCAGAAAAAGCGGTTCTTTTCATTTTGAACCCTCTGAAAAGAAGAGTGATGGGACTTCTGTCCCGATGCGCAGAGTGATGATCAACGACTTCCTTTCTGCGCGTAGGAATTCCACAGGGACGTGGAATTCCGGTTGTACATTGGAACTAGTGGCTTGCGGCGAAATTCTTCAGCCCCTTGCGGAGCAGAAACGCTATCAGGCAAGTGAATATTATCATCACGAACGACAGCGCGTTTATCACCGGTGATACTCCGAATCTTATCATTGAATACACATAAAGCGGCAGGGTGGTGGAACCCGGCCCCGCCACGAAGAACGTTATGACGAAATCCTCAAGGGACATTGTGACCGCGAGCATGAATCCGGACATGATTCCCGGCATTATCGCCGGAATCACCACTTTCGTCATTGTCTGAATCTCCGTGGCACCGAGATCATGCGCCGCCTCCACAATTGAGAAGTCGAATTCGTCCAGGCGCGCGTTCACCATGAGGTAGACGAAAGGCAGGCAGAATGTCGTGTGCGCGGCGAAAATCGTGAACAGTCCCAGCGGAAGCCTTATTCCGCTGAAGAAGATCAGCATTGATATTCCGACTATTACCTCCGGCAGAACCATCGGCAGGTAGGTGATTGTGTTTATGAATTTCTTTCCGCGGAAGCTGTACCAGTTCACGCCGATTGAGGCCGCCGTTCCCAGGACCGTCGATACGAATGCCGATGACAGGGCGACAATCACGCTGTTCAGAAGCGAACGCCAGAGGTCGCCGGAGCCGGTGACCAGCTGTCTGTACCAGATCAGCGACGGACGTGTGAATTCCGCGCTTTTTCCCTCGTTGAAGGAATATATTATTATCACGAAAAGCGGAATGAAGAGAAACAGTAGCGTAAGATAAAGCACTGTCTTTGAGAACGAGAAATTCCTCTGCCTGTTCTTCCAGTTTTTGCGCGCGTGGCGCGACGGCTCTCCGTTCGGGCGTCCCCTGCCTGACATCGCGCTGTGAAGGAATATATAAAAAGGATGGTTCATCTTTCCTCCAAATTCAAGAAATGTTCCGGCTGCCCGCGGTCATCTCCGGGCGGAAGTGTAGTTTTCTTCCCTGGCCGTATTCTTCGCGGATTTTGCGCCGGTTCCGTTGGATTTTGTTATCCAGATTATTCCGGCGATACTGACAAGCGTTATCACCATGCTGAACGCCGCGGCCAGCGGCCAGTTGCGGGTTCTCTGGACCTGATCGACGATGATGTTTCCGAGCATATACGAGTCCTTTCCGCCGACAATGAGCGGAACGGTGTATGCTCCGAAAATCGGGATGAATGTGAATATGAGCGCGGAAATCACGCCGCTTTTTATTCCCGGAAGAAGAATTCTTGTCATGGACTGCGTTTTTGTCGCTCCAAGGTCGCGCGCGGCCTCAAGCAGCGAGAAGTCGAAGCGGTCTATCGCCGTGAATATCGGGAGCACCGCGTACGGAATGTACATATATACCGACACGAGTACGACCGCCTTCTGGTTGTAGAGGAGCGGAAGATACGAGTCTATTATGTGCAGCTTCAGCAGAATCTGGTTCAGCAGCCCGTCGTTGTTCAGAATCGACATCCAGGCGAAAATCCTTATCAGAGAATTTGTCCAGAACGGGATTATCACGAGGAAAAGGAGCAGAGTCTGATGCCTGCTTCTGACCATCGCATATCCGCACGGAAGCGATACGAGAATCGTTATGACGGTCGATATTAGCGATACCTTGAGTGTCCTGAGAACAATCACGCCGTATTTCGGGTTGAGCATCTGCCTGTATGCGTCGAGCGAGAATTTAGGCTCCACACCGCCGTAAAGTCCTTTCTTCAGGAAACTGTATATGAAGATTATGACTATTGGCGCGATGAAGAACACGATGAACCATATTCCCATCGGCCATGCGTAGAATGTTCCCGCGGATTTTCTGTTTCCGGCGGGCAGCGGTGTCTCTTTCTGCTTTCCGGTACTCATTTGTCGATGTCCTCTACTATGTATGCGTCATCAGCAGACCAGGAGACATACACCTTGTCCTTCCATCTTATTACCGGTCCCTGATCCATATAGTCGGTGTGCTGCTTGAATACCTTTATTATCTTCCCGGTCTGAAGCTTGACGTAGAATTTGGACTGGAAACCTGAATATATCGGCTCCTCGACCGTGCCGCAGAACACGTTTATGTCGGTACGTCCGCCTGTTTCCGGCGGCTCAAGCGTTATCCTTATCTTTTCAGGACGGACGGTGACTGCGACTTTCTGTCCTTTCTCGGTATGCTCGTAGTCCGTGACCTGCATATACCTGTCAAGCGCGGCTGTCGCCTCGGTGTCGCTTGCAAGCGGAGCCTGCTGTCCCAGTTCGGGCACGCAAAGAGTCACCATGTGCTCCTCCTCGTCCGAAGCCGGAGCCCTGAACGGAATGCAGTCCACGACCTCGGCGTCAAACAGGTTTGTCTCGCCGATGAACTGTGCCACGAACTGTGTCGCGGGACTCTCGTATATCTCGAACGGTGTTCCTATCTGAAGCACGTGCCCCTGGTTCATTACCGCGATTCTGTCCGATACGGAGAGGGCTTCGCTCTGGTCGTGGGTTACGTAGATGAATGTTATGCCGATTTTGTCGTGAAGGTTGTCAAGATCTATCAGGAGGTTGGCGCGCAGCTTCGCGTCAAGCGCGGAGAGCGGCTCGTCCAGCAGGAGAACTTTCGGCTCGTTTATCAGGGCGCGCGCTATGGCGACACGCTGCTTCTGTCCGCCGGAAAGCTGGTTCGGCTTTTTGTATATGTGCTGGTCAAGCTGTACAAGGTGGACATACTCACGGACCTTGGCGTCAATCTCGTCCTTGGGGAGCTTTTTGAGTCTTAGCGGGAAGGCCACGTTGTCATAGACTGACATGTGCGGAAAAAGCGCGTATGTCTGGAAAACGGTGTTGGAATGCCTCTTGTCGGGAGGAAACGGAATTACGTTGTTTCCGTCAAAAAGCACCGCTCCGTCGTCAGGAAACTCAAAGCCGGCTATTATGCGGAGGAGGGTCGTCTTTCCGCATCCTGACGGTCCGAGCAGCGAGAAGAATTCTCCGGGCTTTATGGTAAAATTTATGTCATCAAGTGCGATGAAATCTCCGAACTGCTTTGACACGTGGTCAATGGTAACCTGACTTCCTTTCAACTCAAGCAACCTCTTATGAAAAAAATAAACCGTATATACATACGGTAAAAAAAATCATTGCGCTGTATGCCGGCGCATACAACCGTCTGGTTTTTAGTTTTATAACGCATAGATTGATGTTTATACGTTTTTATGTCAATACGTTTCGGAAAAGTTTGGGAAAAAAGTTCCGAAGCTGATGCTGCGGCTGTTAAAGAATTCTGGTTAGGATCATATATATGCCGGTTCCTCCGAATATGCTGACGAGCGGATTGTGCTTCCATATATATGTCAGCAGTGTCACCGCGATTCCGGCGATATATGGGACGCATCCTTCTCCTCCGGGCAGGGTGAAATCCATATCCTTTAGGCAGTATACGAACAGCGCCGACATGACCATCGGGGGAATGTATTTTTCTATGAACCTTATTATTTTCGGCGGCTCATGCTTTGAGAACAGCAGGAACGGAAACGCGCGTTCCGCCAGTATTACGGCTGCGGAAAGCAATGTCGCCACGAGAGCCTGTTTTATGCTGAGTCCGCTCATATTTTCTCCTGTACTCCGTCCTGAATTCCCCGGATCTTTTCCTTCCGCCTGTTTCTCATGAATGAACCTCTTGCCGCCGCCGTCACCGCGATTCCCGCCGCAAGCGCGATTATAAGGATGTTGCTGCTCTCTCCGATTATTCCTTTTCTGTAAAGTATCACCGGTATGACGGTGGCTGCGGCTCCTACAGCCGGCGGAAAATAATCCTTTGTCTTCTCGATCTGGTCAACCGTAAGCACAAGGAACAGCGCTGTAAGGGCAAAATCAACACCGTCCGGACTGAAGGGAAGTATGGTGCCTGCCGCCGCGCCTATCAGTCCTCCGGCGATCCAGTATATGTGGTCAAGCAGCGCGACCGTTCCGTAGAAGCTGCCGGAATCCATTCCCTCCGGCACGTCAGTCGATGTCAGAAGTGAATATGTCTCGTCCGTCAGGGCGAATACAAGATATGGCTTCCATTTTCCGCATCCGTTGAATTTCGTTATCAGCGAGAGTCCGTAAACAATGTGCCTGATGTTCACCAGGAGCTCCGTTATTACTATCATTCCGAGCGGAACTCCGGCGGCGAAAAGTCCTGCCGCCATATACTGCCCGGCTCCGGCATACATCGTTATGCTCATCACCGGAGACATCCACCACGGGTAGCCGGCATCTGTAATCATCAGACCGAATGCGATTCCGATCGCAAGGTATCCGAAAAGCACAGGAAGAGATGTCCTGAACGCCGCGGAGAAGCATTTTCTGTCCATGCGCGCGAGTATAATCATTTTGAGAGGGCTTTGCAATCGGCTTTTTTACTTGTTCAGACGGGAAATTTGTGCTAGATTTATTGTCAAATCCAATTGACAGGAGATGCTTGTGCTTTCGATTGTGATAGGTGTAGTGTTCATCTGTTTTACTGTTTTTTCCGTGATACCGGCTTTTCCCCTTGCCTGGGGAGCTGACGTCGTGTCGTTCCTTAAGGGATGCGCTCCGGTGCTGGCGGCCTTTATCGGCCTAATCTGTCTTTTTATCGGTGCTGCCGATATAAAGGACAAGAAGGAGGCGAAGAAGGAGGAGGAGGAAGCCAGAAAACAGGAGTCACAGAACAGCTGACAGAATTCGCGGCCGTCCATGGGGGCGGCCTTTTTTGTGTCCGGATATTGACATTCTGTTTTTGTGTTATTAATATAATATTGTAGTTATTACAAATAAATATGACGGTTTGCAAACAT
>ERZ808286.771-NODE-771-length-18942-cov-4.157092_pt1 | contig 18942 bp, 19 predicted proteins | sample MGYA00521276_ERZ808286 | MGnify/ENA primary metagenome ERZ808286 (study PRJEB31516, sample SAMN03275607) | gut metagenome | biome: mammalia-associated habitat; material: feces | host: Papio cynocephalus | place: Kenya | collected 2012-08-01 ... | reverse complement strand
TTTTTTCTAAATTGTGCCAATGATAAAAGCCAAAGTCACCAATTTTTGTTACGCTATTTGGAATCACTATTTCTTTCACCCTATTACATCCCCTAAAGGCACCCTCACCAATTTTTGTTACGCTATTTGGAAGTTCTATTTTTTCTAAATTGCAACAATAATAAAAGGCAAAGTCACCAATTTCCTCAACTCCCTCTGGAATCACTATTTCTTTCAACCCACTACACTTGCTAAAGGCGTTCGCACCAATTCTTGTTACACTATTAGGTATTATTCCAACATTTCTCAGACTACTAGAGACATCCATAAAAGCTCCTTCCCCAATTATTTTAACTTGTTCTGGAACTTCTACATAACCGTCAGTCTTTAAATCTGATTCCTTAACTTTGATTAATAGATTATTTCTAATTTTCATTTTCTCTCTCCCTTGTTTTTTTATTTTGAATTTTTAGAAGGAAAATTTTGGTCACTTGTGGACAACTTTTTGCTCTTTTCCCTCTTTTTAACTCAAAAATAGTATACACTAACTAACTAACTTTGTCAAGGTCTTTTTTCGAGATTTTTTATATTTTTTTAATAGGAAAGTTGTGGATAACCATGTTTGTTTGCACAAATTCACAAGCTGCAACTCCAAATCCACGGCAGCTCCCACTTGCTGTCATGCTGAACATCACGATGTGAACTTGATTCGCTTGAAAAATTTAATAAAAAAAATCATATTTCACGTGATATTTTTATCACGTCATACCGAGCATCGCGATGCTTTCTAGATTCGCTTGGAGATTTTTTTTAAAATTAAATCTAATTCACGGGCGGTTTTTCCCGTCCCGTCATACCGACTGGAGCAGAATTCGTCAGAATGTCGCACCAGTGGAGTGTATCTCACAAAACTTTTCAAACAAGTTTTGTGCTTGTAATAAATAAAAATCAAACCTTGACAAGGTTTGATAGATACGCCCACTGAAAGGCTAGCGCGCCCTTTTGGGGCTTGCCAGTTTAAAGCTCGGCATTCAGCACAGGCAGGCGCGTATTGAAATACGTAACCAACTCGGCTGGATACCAGAAATAATCGTTAGTAAAAAAAAATTGCTAATTCCAAAGAAACACGAATAATCAAAAAAAGAAAGCAGAGCGAGGCTCGACGTTCTCCACTGGAATGAGTATTTTTTTAGAATTTCATTTATTGGATGATATTTAATAAAACAAAAAATCCAGTAAGGTGCGAGGCTCGATGGTCAGTCAAGGTGGGCGCGTATTGAAATACGTAACCAACTTGACTGGGCATCAGTAAACGACGCAGATTGCTGGATTTTTTGTTTTATTCGAGGGAGATGAGATAATAATAAATAGGCTGCCCCCCAAATGCTACTGTTACTTCACATTCAGGATATTTTTCAGCGAGTCTTTCTTGTAATTCAACTGCATCTTCTTCTTTGATGTCTTCACCATAGAAAAGTGTAATTGTCATTACGTTATCGTCAATCATTTTTTCGATAAGTGCTTCAGTTGTTTGTGAAACACTGTTTCCTTTGGCAAGGATAGCTTTATCGTCTAAGCCAATAATTTCGCCAACAGAGAGGTCAAATCCGTCAACATGAGTATCTCTCACAGCATATGTTACAGAGCCGGATTTTACGTTTTTAATGGCGTCATTCATAGCTTCTGTGTTATCTTCCACGTTGCCGTCTGGATCAAAAGCGATTGCTGCTGCGATTCCTTCTGGTACACTTCTTGTTGGGATGATAACAAGGTTTTTGTTTGTTAAATCATTGGCTTGCTGAGCAGCAAGAATGATGTTTTTGTTGTTTGGATATACAAATACGTTTCTAGCAGGAACTTTATCTGCTGCAGCGGCGATATCAGCTGCACTTGGATTCATTGTTTGTCCCCCAACGATAATTTCATCAACTGCAAGGTCTTTCATGATTGCTGCAAGGCCGTCCCCTGGAGCAACGGATACGATACCAATATTCTTGGTCTCTTCCATAGCTTTAGCTTTTTTCTTTAGTTCTCTGTTTTGCTCACGCATATTCTCAATCTTCAAGTTAGTGAGTTCTCCAAGTTCAAGAGCATATCCCAAAGCTAAGTTAGGGTTATTTGTGTGAACGTGTACTTTAACTAAAGATAAATCTCCAATACAAATTACAGAATCACCTATAGCCATAAGCTTTTCACGGAGCTTGTCAATGTCCGCTTCAGTTGTCTTTTTGAGCATTTGGATGATCATATATTCTGTACAGTAGCCAAATTCGATTTCTTCGAGCTTACTGATATCAGCTAAAACTTCATCGACAGTTTGAACAGGTTTTTCGTCTTCGAAAACAAGTTCGATATCTTCTTCGCCCATAAGGAGCTTATAGAAACCTGTGAAAATAACCATGATACCACGTCCGCCGGCATCAACAACGCCTGCTTTCTTAAGTACAGGCAACATTTCTGGTGTTTGACGAAGGATTTCTTCTCCTGCTTCTAACACTTTTTTCAAGAAAACTTCAAAGTCGTCTGTTCTCTTAGCAATGTTCACAGCATTTTCAGCCATAACTCTGATGACTGTGAGGATTGTCCCCTCTTTGGGTTTTGTAACAGCTTTGTATGCGATGTTTGAACCTTCTTGAAGAGCGTTCGCAAACACCTTTGTTGTTATCTCTTGATATTTGCCTGTTACTGAGCAAAATCCTTTAAAAATTTGTGATGTAATAACACCACTATTTCCTCTTGCTCCTCTTAAAGCGCCTTTTGAAAAAGCAGCACTTAAATCTTCGATATTAAGTGAAGGACAATTACTAACTTCATTTACAGCAGACTTCATTGTGAGGAACATGTTTGTTCCAGTATCCCCGTCTGGCACAGGGAACACATTAAGTGAGTCCACATATTTTTTATTTTGCTCGAGGAAACCAGCCCCCGTTAATATCATCTTTTTAAACGTCTGACCATTTATCGTCTTTATCATTATCTACTCCCATTAAACACGCACGCCAACAACATGAACATTGACGCTATCTACTATCATTCCTGTAAAGTTTTCAACACTATATTTAACTGACTTCTTGAGTGACTCCGAAACAGCACTAATCGAAACGCCATATTTCATTAAGCAGTAAATATCAATGTAAATTCTGTTTTCAACATTATGAATTTTTACGCCTTTTGCGTAAGACTCTTTTTTAAACAATTCCTTTGCGCTATCTTTTAAAGATTTGGACACAAGATCTACGACGCCATAGCAATCAATCGCAGTGTAACCTGCGACCACCCTAATTGCGTCGTCGCTAATCGAAATATTTCCATAATAATTATTTGTATCAACTGTCAAAGCCAAATCTCCTTATATATCTCGCTATCCATATATTACACCAATTGAAAAGAAATTCCAACTCTTTTTTTCAAATTTATTAAATTTTTAGTGAAAATTATGCAATTTAAAGATTTTTTTTCAAAAACAATTGCTTTTATTTTTATTTTATGATACAATACAAGCGCTAATGATAAACGGAGGTACAAAATGAGTAGAGTATGCGATATTTGTGGAAAAGGAAAAATGTCAGGAAAGACTGTAAGCCACGCTAACAATAAAGCCAACAGAACTTATGAAGTTAATTTACAAACAACAACAATCGACGGAAAGAAAGTTACTGCTTGTACAAAATGCATTAAGACTTCAAGAAAAGGTACAAAATAAGTTCGAGAGATAAAATTAAAAATCGCCACGAGTGATCGTGGTTTTTTTGTTGCAAAAACTTGTGGCAAGGATGGAATACAACTACAAAGACAAAGCTTTTATCCTAGCTTAAAATACTACTCCTCTTCAGGTTTCTTCTTCTTGAAAGGATGTAAAATCTTGCCCACCCATTTTGGCATCTTAATACATATTATCTTAAAATTACTGTTTTCTTTTTTCATAATCTTATATATGCCCATATGAAAGGATGTGTGATTAAAAATCCTAGCTAAATCTAATATTTTGTATTAATAAATTTAATATTTGTATAATTAAAAAAGCCAGCATATGCTAGCTTTTTATTTTTTTATCTATTAATTATAATAAGATACAGATCATTCCTCCCTTGCCTTCGTTGATAATCTTTGTCAAGGTTTTTCTCATCTTCTTTTGAGCATCAGTAGGCATCATAATGAGCTTTGAAGAGATGTTGTCCCCGATGAGTGATTGAAGGTTCTTGCCAAGGATATTTGTCTCCCAGATTGAGTTTGGATCTGTTTCAATCTGCGCTGCTAAGCTGTCAATTAGGTCTTGACTTTGAACTTCACTTCCAACTAAAGGTGTAACCTCAGTGTTGACATCTACTCTCAAGATATGCCAGCTTGGAGCTGTTGCCTTTATCTTAACACCATACTTGTTCCCTTGTTTAACAAGTTCTGGTTGAGCGAGTTCGAAGTCTTCCTTGGTAGGTTGAACAACGCCATAGCCTGTTTCTCTAACCTCATCGAGAGCATCTTTGATCTTGTCATATTCAACTTTGGCAACTGCGAGATCTTTGATATATGTGATAAGCTCATAGTCGTCTTTAATTTCATATCCACATTCGTTTGAAAGAACTTGATAGAAAAGTGTTTCCTTTGGAACAACGTTAAATCTTACTGTTCCGTCTCCCATTTGGATATTTGAGAAAGTTATAGGGTCAAATGACTCGCTTCCAACAAAGGCCAATTTATCTTTGTCAACGTCGCTGAGCTTACTCATTCCTGAAGCGAAAGTCCTAATTTCTCTTACAACCTCTTGGATAATCTCATCATCGTAGCTAAGTGCTTGCAACCACTTTGGCATGTTGATTTTTACAGAAGTAATTGGGAATTCAAACAATAGCTTTTCAAAAATCTTATCGATATCCCCTTCTTTCATTTCAAGAGCGTTGATTGGAAGGACAGGAACAGCATATTTTTGAGCTAAGCTTTCAGCCATTTTCTTTGCAACAGAAGAGTTTGGCTCTTTGCAATTTAGCACCATAACGAATGGCTTGTTGCTCGCCTTCATTTCTGCAACAACTCTTTCCTCCGCCTCTACATAGTTGCTTCTAGGAATATCTGTCACGCTTCCATCTGTTGTTACAACAATCCCGACTGTAGAATGTTCTTGCATAACTTTCTTTGTGCCAATTTCTGCAGCTTCTTCAAAAGGCATATCATCATCGCTCCAAGGAGTTTTAACTTTTCTTGGCTTTTCGTTTTCGATATGTCCGACAGCTCCAGCAACGATATATCCCACGCAATCAATTAATCTAACGCTGAGCTCAACATTATCTGCAACATTGATTTTAACTGCCTCGTTAGGAATAAATCTTGGCTGAGTTGTCATAATTGTCTTTCCATCAGCTGACTGAGGGAGTTCATCTATTGTTCTCTCTTTCGCATTTTTCTCTTGTATATTTGGAACAACGAGTTTCTTCATGAACTCAGTAATAAATGTTGACTTCCCCACTCTAACAGGCCCAACAACTCCAACGTAAATATCACCGTTTGTTCGTGATTTGATATCGTTATAAAGTTCGCACTTCTCCATAAAAAACCTCCATAGATGTCTGTTTTGCGACAATACATTCTATGAAGGCATATCTTTAATTATTCTTATTTTCTGTATCTTCTACAACAATTTCTGCTTCAGGTTTTTGCTCTACATTTTCCTCAATTTCAACGCTTTTATCTTTTCTGTGGAAGAAGTCGGATAAATTCTTTTTGAAATTGATTTTATTTTCTTTCCCGTGCACAAGTCGATAGAAGTTCTTTCGATGCGCTATATATACAATTGCTATCATGCACCACATGAGCACAAGTGCGACCCACCAATAGGAAAGCGTCCTTCCAAATGGGATGATAAAGTACAACTTGACAGTTTCAAACACGGTCATATATATAGTTGTAGCAACTCCAAGAAGAGTAATATATGTCAGCGTTACAACTGATGGGATGTTGATTAAATATAGCTCCATAAAGCAAATAATAAAGAGAATTATTCCCACCCACCAAAGTGGACTAAAGAAGAAAACTCCCGCGCAAGTGCCTAAGCCTTTGCCACCTTTAAACTTGTAAATAGCTGGAAAAATTTGTCCGATAACAGCACTGAGGCCTGATACAAAGTAGGCTATATAGAACATTCCTGGGAAGAAGTGTTCCATAACAAGTCCGCTGATTAGGGCTGGGATTCCTCCCTTAATAAATTCAAGAATTAATGTCCAAAGTGCGATTCCAAATCCATAAACTCGAAGCATATTCATTGTTCCTGGATTAAAACTTCCCTTTGTCGTTATATCTTGATTACGTCTTTTCCATGCAAGAATTCTTGCAAAGTTGACGCTCCCAATAAAGTAAGAGGCTATAGCAATGATTGCAAAATATAGATATATCATTATTTCTCCTCCCTTGACTTAAATATTATTTTTATAGGAGTTCCTGAAAAATCAATCTTCTCTCTAAATTTATTCTCCAAATATCTCTCATATGAGAAATTAATAAGCTTTGCATCGTTTGCAAAGATAACAAAAGTTGGAGGATTTGTTTCCGCTTGTGTTATATATGACAACTTAACTTTCTTTCCGTTCCTAGCTGGTGGCTCAAAATTGAGAATTGCGTCTTGGAGAACATCGTTTAATAGTCCAGTTGTAATTCTCTTTGACGCATTTTCATAAACTTTCAAAACTGCTGGCATAATATCCCCTAGTCTTGTTCCCTCTTTTGCGGAAATAAATACAGCTTGGAGATAATCCATGTATGAAAGTTCGTCCATAAGTTTTTCTTTGACCTGTTCTTTCTTTGTTTCCATAATGTCGACTTTATTTACAACGACAACACTAGGTTTTCCTGCTTCATGAACATATCCAGCAATTCGGATATCTTGCTCAGTTAAAGGCTGGCTTCCGTCAAAAACAATTAAAACAACATCCGCTTTTTCAATAGCACTCATTGTTCGTAAAACTGAGTAGCCTTCCACAGAAACATTTTCAACGCTCCTGCTTCTTCTAAGTCCCGCAGTGTCTACGAGCTGATACATTTTTCTATTGTATTTAAATGGGATAAATACAGAATCTCTTGTTGTTCCTTCTACATTTGAAACAACCACTCTCTTCTCTCCCAGCATCCTGTTAATGATTGAGCTTTTGCCAACATTTGGTCTTCCAACAACAGCAATCTTAAGCCCGTTTTTATCTTCGTCATCCGAGATATCCTTGAAATATGATGTGATAACATCCAAGACATCTCCTATCCCCTTGCTCTGTTCACAAGACAACGGATATGGCTCGCCGAGCCCAAGTTGATAGAATTCATAGGTGTCCTCAACGTTAAATTTATCGAGTTTATTGACGATAAGAACAACTGGCTTGTTTGCATTTCTGAGCTTTTTAGCAAGAATTTCATCTGCGAGAGCAATTCCCGACTTTGCATCGACAAGCATAACAATAACATCTGCCATTTCCATTGCGATATTAGCTTGCTCTTCGATAACTTTTTGAAATACATCATCGCTCTTTGGATCTAGTCCACCAGTGTCAATAAGAGTGAATTTTTTGCCGCACCATTCAGCGTCAGCATAAATCCTGTCCCTAGTAACACCAGGGGCATCATCTACAATTGAAATTCTCTTTCCAACTATCTTATTAAAAAATGTGCTCTTGCCGACATTTGGCCTTCCAACAACGGCAACAATAGGTTTAGCCATTCTCACTCTCCGTGTTGTTATTTTATCACAAATATCGGCAAAAAGCAAAGGTTTTCTTTTATATATTTCTATCTTTTGTGACATTTGCCACAAGCGCTGCAATTAAAAGCACAAGTTTTCTTCTTTTTTAAGCGATCGATTACAACAAACACTGACACTAAGACAACGACAAATGCAAGTATGATCATAAGCACAGGTGTGACACCAAAGCTCTCCATGGCCTTAAATACATTGAAGAAGAAAAGTGTGACTATATATGACACTACAAGCTGAATAAGGATTCCAAGCCACGTCCACTTCTTTCCAATTTCTTTTGAAAGAACTGCCATCGTTGTGACACAAGGAGAATAGATAGAGCTAAAGATTAGGAAGGATAAAACATTTGGGATTCCCGCAAAATATACTGGATTATTATGATTTGTGAGGGATGAGACTATATCTCCCTTGCCATTTATCCCATTAAACATCACAATAGAGGTTATGATTACTTCCTTGGCTATAATCCCTGCAAGGATTGACGACGAAACTCCCCAAGAGCCAAAGCCAAGAGGGATAAAAATCGGAGCAATGACTTTGCCGAGAGTCTCAAGCATGCTCCCTTGAGTCGACGGAACATAGTGCATTTTAAATGTAAAGTTGGACAAAATCCAAACAATTACATTCATAGAAATGAGAAGCGTTCCAACACGCTGAATAAAGAGTTTTACATTCTCATATAGAACTTTCCCCACTCTTTTGAACGACGGCATTCTGTATGGAGGAAATTCCAAGATAAAGGATTGCTCTTTGCTTTTTAAGACCGTCTTTTCGAATATATAGCTCATAAAAATTGAAAGGATAACACCAAGGAGATAAAGCCCCATTATATAGAAGATATTATTGACTCCAAAGAACGCTCCTCCGATGACGAGATAAAGCGGGAATTTCGCGCTGCAGCTAATATATGGCGTGAGAAGTGCTGTCTTTACTTTTGCGTTTTTGTCTTCCATGTTCCTAGCCGTCAAAATGGCGGAGGATGAGCATCCAAATCCCATGAGCAGCGTGTACACGCTCTTCCCTGAAAGTCCCACTTTGCCGAAGATGTCCTCAAACATAAATGCTACTCTTGCAAGATATCCGCTGTCCTCTAATATTGAGAGGAAAAGGAAAAGTAGTGCTACTTGTGGCAGGAAGGAAAAGATTGTCCCTATCCCGTCAATAATAGCAGTATCTAGCAGTGACACAATCCACGAGCTTTCGCCAAATATTCCACTCAGCCACGACAAAAGAGGTTGTCCGGCAAGATTTACAAGCTGAACAAGGCTGTCCGACAAAAACTTTCCTATTGAAAAGAAGGTTAGATAAAACACACCCATGAGAAGCAGCAAAAAGATTGGCAGGCTCAAAAACTTGTTCATCATAATCTTGTCAAGCTTGCTTTGTCCATAGACAACATTTGTCGTTTCGACACATGATTCCATGGCGCTAGCTATAAACTCATAGCGGGCCCTAGCTACCATTTCCATAGAATCTTTTGGCAAAAACTCTTCAACTTTCTCCCAGGTCTCTTTTGGAAGCTTTTCAATTACGTATTCATCTCGCTCCAAACATTTTGTGGCGAAATAGTCCAATTTTTTCTTGTCAAAAAATGAAGCAATCTCCTGTTTAATTTTGCTTAGGTTGAATTTTTGGACATATTTAAGCGGCTTACATTTTTCAACAGAAATAAGCTTTTCATTGAGCTCATTTAAGCCATATCCCTTGTTTGCGTCAATTGAAACAAAATCAACGCCGAACTTTTCGCTGATTTTCTTGTAATTTATCTTGTTCTTTGGGACTTTGTCCATATTATTTACTGCAATTACAAGGCGGCAACCGTATTCAATGAGATTAAGCGCGAGATAGAGATTTCTTGCTAAATTGTTGGCGTCGCAAATGAGAAGAATCCTCTTTTCGGAGAACTTGTAGAAATAATCACGGGCAACTCCCTCCTCGTAGCTGAGCGTCGAAAGAGAATAGAGACCTGGGAGGTCTACAAGCCTCATTTGTTTGTCAAAGTAGACATATTGTCCAATTTTTTCCTCAACTGTCACGCCGTGCCAATTGCCCACATGTTCATTCCCTTTGGTCAGTTTATTAAATAGCGAAGTCTTTCCGGTGTTTGGATTTCCGACTAAAAGATATTCTGTTACATCATCCATTCTTTCCTCCAAGAATCACATAATTTGCTATCTTTTTTTGAAGTGATAAGACATATCCCCTAAGTTCCAAAAGCACAACTTTGCTTAAAATCGACTTTCTCACAAGCCTCACTTTTGTGCCTGTAATAAAACCTAAATCCAGAAGTCTGCGCTTTATTTTTACAGGACATTTCTCGCTGAAAGCTTCAATTCTTCCCTCTTGTCCCAGCTTTAATTCGGATAAAATCATATGCGTCCACCTCAATATGTTGTTGTTATAGGACTAATATATTGAAAAAATGCAAAAAATATGGTAAAGAGATAAAAAAAAGTTGAATAAAAAAGAAATTTATGTTAAAATAGCGATGAACAAATAAAGGAGAAATCTATGAAATGTATTTATTGCGGTTGCGAAGAGAGCAAAGTTCTCGATTCTAGAAGCACCGATGAATTAAACGCTATCAGACGTCGTAGAGAATGCTTGAACTGCGGAAGAAGATTCACTACTTATGAAACAGTTGAACTTACACCTATCCTCGTTGTTAAGAGCGACGGAAGCAGACAGACATTTGATATCAATAAGATTAGAAATGGAATGATTAAAGCTTGTGAAAAGAGGCCTGTTTCTATCGAACAAATTGAAAAAATGGCTCAGGATATTGAGAAAAACTTGCAAAACAACTTTAAACAAGAAGTTGCTTCATCTGAAATTGGAGAAATGGTCTGCGATGCACTTAAATCTGTCGACGAAGTTGCCTACGTTAGATTCGCTTCAGTTTATCGTCAGTTCAAGGATATCGAAAGCTTTAAAAAGCTGATTGAAGAACTTTAATTCTTGAATATTAAATATCTCTAGAGATGTGAAGATTTATGTACAAAAAAAAGAGGGGCTATCCTCTCTTTTTTAATACAAAAATTCATACATGCCTATTCGTCTTTAATTGATATATTCTTCAAATTTTACACATATACTACAGCATGGAAACCTCATTTTTAGAGCTAAGATGTAAGGAAGTTATCAATATTGTCGACGGACGCAGACTCGGCCACATAACCGACATTGTTTTTTCGCTGCCCAACGCTTATGTTATGGGAATAATTGTTCCGGGCGGAAATCAAAGTTTGTGGAATGTATTTAAGTCTGGCGATTCCCTCTTCATCCCCTGGCAACAAATAATAAAAATCGGCGAAGATTCAATCCTCGTCGAAATAGCCAATAATGCCTATCAGCCAAATAATTTTATCTTAGGAAACAAAAAACGTTAAACAATTCTCTCTTTCATTGTTTTTAAAGCATTCTTTTCTAGCCTTGAAACTTGTGCTTGTGAAATGCCGACCTCTTCACTGACCTCAATTTGTGTTTTGCCGATATAATATCTCAAAAGCAAAATTTCCCTTTCACGTGGCGATAAATCTTTTATCGCTTCTTTTATTGCAATTCGCTCATATAGACTGTCATCACAGTCCTTTAAATCTTTGAGCTGATCTTCAAGTTCAATCGTATCCCCTTCGCTAGAAATAGGCTCGCTGAGTGAAACCGTTTCACTGATAGCATCGAGTGCAAAAGTAATCGTCTTCACTGGAATCCCGAGATACTCAGAAATATCATCCAAAGAAGGCTCCTTGAAAGAATCCTTTGAGAGTGTTTCCTTCGTTTGTAGCACTTTATATGCCACATCTCTCAAACTTCTTGACACACGGATGGAATTGTTATCCCTCAAAAATCTTCTTATCTCTCCAATAATCATTGGAACGGCATAAGTTGAAAATCTAATTCCAAGCGTATCATCAAAATTATCAATAGCTTTCATGAGTCCAACACATCCAACTTGGAACATGTCATCCGCCTTTTCACCCTTTCCGCCAAACCTCTGAACAATGGAAAGGACAAGTCTTAAATTCGCAACGACAAAGGCATCTCTTGCGAACTCATCTCCGCTTTTAACTTTCTTCATTAAATCTTCAATATCTTGATTGCTTAGCTTCGGAAGCTGTGAAGTATTTATCCCTGAAATTACTACTCTATTAGCCACAAATCACCTCCAATACAGGTAATTTGTCCTATTTGTAATTAAATATACGATTTTGACATATTTCTGCTAAAAAAGACCAAATATGCACGGTTTTTATTTATGTAAAATAATTCATTCATAAAATTTTGACTATTTCTTTTTTCATTTTACTTAATATTTTCTTTTCAATTCTTGATATATAACTTTGACTAATTCCAAGCTTGTCTGCGACTTCTTTCTGCGTCAGTTCATCCCTTCCTTCAAGGCCGAAGCGGAGCATCATAATCTCCTGCTCCCTCTTCTCAAGCTTGCTTAGTACATGCCAAATTACATCCTTCTCCGCGGCACTTTCGATGCTCGTTGCTATCTCATCGTTTTCGTTCGCCATGATATCCGCAAGCACAAGTTGATTTCCTTCCCCGTCCTCGCTGAGCGGCTTTTCAAGGCTGACTTCTGCTCCAATTTTGCTGTTCTTTCTAAGCTGCATAAGGATTTCATTTTCTATGCACCTTGACGCATATGTCGCAAGTTTGATATTTTTGTCATTGTTGAATGTCTTCACTGCTTTGATTAGTCCCACAGATCCAATGGAAATCAGGTCTTCAAATTCTATGCCCGTGGACTCAAACTTTTTGGCGATATAGACGACTAAGCGAAGGTTGTGTTCAACTAACTTGCCCTGTGCATATTCGTCGCCCTGTTCTGCCTGTAAAACAAGAAGTTGTTCTTCTTCGTCTTCAAGGGGAAGAGGCAGCGCCTCGTTGCCACAAATAAAGCAAACGATATTCTCCTCTTTTAAGAAGAATCGTTTCCTAAATTTTCCAAAAATTAACATCTTTAGTTTAAATAACAACCTGTTCATAAAACCTCCTAGTGACATAGTTGTGATGAGTGTAGCAAAATTTCTGAGTGCATAGCTTTTTCAAAGTTTGAAAATGAAAGTCCCAAGCAAACGTTCTCAAACCTCTTCTCTTCCTTTTCATCCCTGACAATAATTTCATCGACCGAAAAGACAAGCATCTTGCCTTTTTTAACAGCAGAATTTACATCGATATAGTGTCCGTTCTTCAGCTTTTTTTCATCGATTTTATTCAAAAAAATATTGATAATATCTCCCCCATATAGCTTGCAAAAAACTTCATGAGTGATTAAGCAAATTGGCTGGGAAGTTATGGGGTCGTAGAGCAGATTTCCGCTATCATAATATCCCGTCTCTTCCACCCTCTTATCCCCGTCAATGATGCAAACTTCTGCAGAAAAGCTGTCAATAACTTTCTTTCTGTTCATCGCCTTTATTACAATTTTTAGTGCAATAAAAAGCACAAAAGTTGCAGCTAGGGCTATCTCGAGTGTAACGCTTCCGATAAGCTGTTTGAGGCCTTCAACTGCTCCCCCAAAGACGAAAGTCATAAGCAAAAATACTATGTAATTAAGAGCAAATCTTTTAAACTTTTTGCTATAAAAACAAACAAGCGTAAGAAGGAGTGATGAAAATATTTTTATGAGCAAACTGCTCCAAATTGTGAGGTTAAAGAGAGGACAAAGAACGGCTATAATACTTCCCAAAAGACTTCCTAACCAGAGCCACTTCCCTTTTTCTTTAAGCAGCTTCCCCGTGCAGGCAAGAATGAAATAATCTATTATAAAGTTTTCAACTAAAACATATTCAAAATACATTATTACCTCTTTTTCTAATTATAACCCCCACCGCCAACTTTTCCTTAACAAAAAAATGACGAGATCTGTCGATCTCGCCCGAAAACAATAATTTTTGTTAGATATCAATTATTGTTATATTTTCCCTTCTTTGAGCATATTCTTTTATTCCGCACGAACTTCCGAGCGAACTTACTCTACATATTAAAAAATCTGAATTTCTTATCATCCATTTATTCCTTTCAATGTATCGATATCTATAAGGGACTTTTTCTAGACTTGGATAATAACTCTCATCAAACAAATAATCTATTGCCCCTTCTTCTTTTTTAAATGAATAGTATGCTATAACCTTGATATTCCTTATAAAATTATACTTTTTCTTCAAATCATAAACTGCCTTAGCACACTCACAGTCAAAATCACCTTTTTTACCATTATAAAAAGTATCTACCCCTTGATGAATTAAATCTTCTATTGTGTCTTTTAGTCTTTTAATATCTTCTTCAGAAAAAGAACATCGACTTTTCCCAATAAAACAACAAACACTCATATTTACGCTCCAACGTAAATTATTTTAGCATTAAATTCTTCAATAAGTCAAACATTTACGCACAAGCGTAAGATATTTTTTACGTAATAGCGTAAATTTGAAGATAAATAGGAGGGTTTTATGTCATTAGATGAAGCTATTAAAACTAGAATAAATGAGTATTTGGTTGAAAGAAATCTTAATTTAACTCAGCTTTCTATTATCTCAAATTTGACTCCTTCAACATTATTTTCTTTAATGGATAAAGATCGTAAACATCCAAAAATTATAACTATCAAGAAAGTTTGCTCGGGTTTAGGGATAACATTATCTGAATTTTTTGACAGAGATTATTTTAATAACGATGACGAAACATATGAATAATAAAATTCTTTTTCTTATTAAAAAAACATGGCGACTGCCATGTTTTTTTTCTAATTATCTTTTCTTATTTCTTAATTGTCTAAGCCATGCTGGAATTGTTGGGTCTACGTCTGCTGGTTTCTCTTCTCTAACTGGCTTCTTTTCTTCTTCAGCTTTTTCTTGCTCTTCGTTTAATTTAGCAAGTCCAGCAAGACCTCTCAAGCTTGGGCCTTCCTTCTTTTTGCCAAATTCACCAACGTCTGCTGGTTTCTCTTCTTCTGGCTTGTCCTCTGGAACAGGGAATCCTGTTGCGATAAGAGTAACTTCAATTTCATCATGCATGTTGTCATCAATGCAGTTTCCGAAAATAACTTGGCATGATGGATCAACAACTTCTCTAACAAGGTTTGCAACTTCGTAGACATCGTCGATTGTTAAATCAGCTCCGCCTTTTACATTTAACAATAATCCTGTTGCACCTTCTATAGATGTTTCAAGTAATGGGCTTGCAACAGCTGAACGAACAGCGTCAAAAGCACTGTTTTCACCCTTTCCAAGACCAATACCCATGTGAGCGATACCTTTATTCTTAAGGATTGTTCTTACGTCGGCGAAGTCAAGGTTGATCATTCCAGGTTTTGCAACGAGGTCTGAAATTCCTTGGATACCTTGTCTTAAAACATCATCAGCATATCTAAATGCTTCAACGATAGGAGTTTTCTTTGGAACGATTTGGAATAATCTTTCATTTGGAATAATAACCAAAGTGTCAACATATTTTTTAAGTTCAGCAATTCCCTTGTCTGCATTGATAGCTCTTTGTCTGCTTTCAAATGCGAAAGGTTTTGTAACTACAGCGATAGTTAAGATTCCTAATTCTTTAGCAATCTTTGCAATAACTGGAGCTGCACCAGTTCCTGTTCCACCACCCATTCCGGCTGTAATGAAAACAAGGTGAGTTCCTTGCAACATTTCTGTAATAGAATCTTTGCTTTCCTCTGCGGCTTTTTGTCCAATCTCGGGAATAGCTCCTGCTCCAAGACCACCTGTAAGTCTTTCTCCGATTTGCAAACGAACAGGTGCTTTGTTGATAACTAAAACTTGTTTATCTGTGTTTACTGCAACAAAATCAGCAGTGTCAACACCAGCTTCAATCATACGGTTAACAGCGTTGTTTCCGCCTCCGCCGACTCCAACAACTTTAATTTTAGCAAATGATAAATTATTTTCCATAAATACTCTCCTCACAATTCTATACTATTATAGCTTATTTCTAAGCAATTAGCAAATGTTTTTTAAATTTTTTATCAAATTATTCTGCTCTTCCTTTCAGTGCGTAGTTAAGTAATCCTAGTGGAACGCTGTACTCAGGCTTATCTCTTCCCGGAACATCTGGAGCTCCAACAACAATATTTCTTGCAATGCACTTTGAAAGATAATCTTTTGCTCCTTTGAGCTTTGTCAACGCTTCTCCAGTTAAGTAGGTTGGAAGGAAGAGGATAAACTCATCAGAGAAATTCTGTATACATTGATTTATTGCCCTACCAATCTCATGAACGCGGTCAATAGCCACATTGTTTGCTTCCTGCAACTTGATTCTCTTGACTCCCGTGTCTGTTATGAGGTCATAGCAATCCCCCCTGTCTCCCTTAACTGAGATAACCATCTGTTTCTTAAGTTTTTCAGCTTCTTTGTAACTCAAATCAAATTCTTCTGTTAAATCTCCAGTTATGTAACCTCCGCCAAGCGGATAAGCTGTTAAAGAAAGGATTCCATTCCCTTTCACAAAGGAGACTGACGTAGACAAATGCCCAACATCTATCATAAGACACTTGTGCTCCCTCTCTTCTTCTGGAATGATAAGCATTGCTTCTGCAAGTGTTTCACTTACATATTCAACTGCTATAAAGTCCAAATCAGAGAACAGATCATTGAGCTTTTGAATTGTTTCTTTCTCAGCTATAATAACTGAAACTTCTGCACAAATTTTCTTTGCCTTTTTGCCAATTGGATCGGATAGGATTCTTCCGCCATCATCGATTGAGAATGATATTGCGGATGTAGAGATGATTTCAATTTCATCCATCGCAACCTTTTCTGCCGCTTGAGCATAGAGCATGTCTATATCAGCTTGTCTAATTTTTTTACTGATATCAAAGTTGAGCTCAGTGTCAACTCTCTCCACTCCAACGAACTCTGCAGGCAAGCCAACATAAATTTTCTTGTTGTATTTTTTCTTTATGTAGTCAATGCTGTCAAAAAGTCCAGCGAGGACAGACTTAAGTTTGTCAAAATCAACAAACTCTCCCTCAAAATATCCATCATATTCAGTTTCAGCACTGTCAATGATGTCAAAGGTATTGTTAATTCCCTCTCTGCCAACGAGAACCTTGAGCTTTGAGGAGCCAATCTCTAAAACTGTCGCTTGTTTTTTATTCATCATACCCCACTCCAATTTTTATAATTTTATTATAATCGACTCAATTTGTCAACACTTTTTTTGAATAAATATGAATTTTTATACATTTTTACTTATTTTTATTCTTTTTTACACTCTCGATGACCTTTCCATCAAGGTAGATATGAACATATAGTTCATTTTCATCAGTAATTTGATTTCCAATTAAAAGCGAACATCTGTCAACTTCTTCATTTGTGTAATCCCCGTTGGTAACGAGGAGGTCGTAAAGCTCAGGAAGTGCTTGAAAGGCTTTTTGTAACTTTCGAGACAGGTTTCCTTCAATGTTTAAAATCTTTATTTCTCTATCAGCAAAGGTTGTAAGTGTTAAGTTTGTTTCATCTTTGTTACTCAGCTTATTGTTAACCCTTTCAAGCTTTATACTCTTGCAAAATCCTAAAGTTTGTGGAAAAGTCTTGTAGTTTTCCGTCATACTTGACAAAAATCTTTCAATTCCTTTTTCTTCCACATTTAAGAAAGTTCCGATCTTAACTTCATTTTTTATTGTAAGATTTTCTAAGAGAATTGGATTTTCCTTCGATGACGAGAATGTTCCCTCTTCTACTTTTAAAACTTTTAAGTCCTTGTCACAGTAGACAATTTGATTTTCCCTCTGCAGAGCAAACAGCTCTCTTCTTTCAGCACAGTGAATTACAAGTTTTGAAGGGAAAACTGTTTCAATGTTGATAACTTCTAAATATGGATTTTCTCTTTCTAGGTTTTCCACAAAGCCTTTCTTTGATAAGAATAGCACGCATTTCCCTTTCTTAATTTTTCCACTTTCAATTATCTCTTCTTCGTTCCACTGAATCTCCGTGCTTGTCCTAAAATCTATATCGATTGTCTTTACAGTAAAGACGGTAAAACACAGGGTTAATGCGATAGCGACTAACCCTAAAAGAACTGACAGACTAATGACTAGCTTTTTTCTCAATCTTCCACCCTTTTAATATCTCCACCAAGTAAAGATAACTCTCTTTCAATATGCTCATATCCACGATCAATGTATTTCGTGGAACTTAAAGTTGTATAGCCCTCAGCAACAAGTCCCGCTAGGACCAAACTTGCGCTTCCACGTAGGTCTGTCGCCATGACATCGGCTCCGAACAATTTATCTACACCTTTGACAAGTGCAATTCGGTCTTTGACATGAATGCTTGCCCCCATTTTAATGAGCTCTGGAACGTGTTTGAAACGTGACTCAAACAGATTTTCTACAATCATGCACGACCCCGAACTTATCGTTTGAAGTGCTAAAATTTGTGCCTGAAGGTCTGTTGGGAAGCCCGGATAAACTGCTGTTTCGACCTTGCCTAAAGCCACCGGCTTTCCATTACTTTGCACCCTAATTTTATCATAATCACAAGTGATTTGACAAGCATATTTGTCAATTTTTGAAATTAAGCTATGTAAAAACGCAGGATTTACTCCTTTTAAAGTAACATCTCCCCCGCACATTGCGCACGCAATCATATATGTCCCTGCAATTATTCTATCTCGAATTGGAGTATATTCTCCGCCATGGAGTTTCTTTACACCTTCGATAACAATCTTGTCTGTCCCCGCCCCAGATATCTTCGCTCCGAGCGTATTTAGGAAATTTTGAAGGTCTACAATTTCAGGCTCTTTTGCACAGTTGTATAGCACTGTTTCACCCTTAACCAACACACTTGCCATCATGAGATTTTCGGTTGCTCCAACGCTTGGAAAATCAAGCACTATATTCGCACTGTGCATATCTTTTCCGTCACAATAAATGTATCCATGACGTTCAACGATTTTTACTCCAAGTTGACGTAGTCCAGATAGGTGTATATCAATCGGTCTAGCCCCAATTTCACATCCCCCAGGATATGCAACTTTTGCTTTTCTAAATCTGCTGACAATAGCTCCAAGTGCAAAAATAGACGACCTTACAACGACAGCAAGTTCAGTTGGAATATCGTAATGTGATAGATTTTCGCAATTCAATAATAAACAATCATCCTGTCTCTCTGCTCGTGCTCCTAGATAAATCAAAATATTGCACATATTGTCTGTATCTGTGTAATCTGGATATCTATGTAAAACAACTTCTCCGCCAGCCAAAATAC
>ERZ808286.769-NODE-769-length-18953-cov-4.603715_pt1 | contig 18953 bp, 14 predicted proteins | sample MGYA00521276_ERZ808286 | MGnify/ENA primary metagenome ERZ808286 (study PRJEB31516, sample SAMN03275607) | gut metagenome | biome: mammalia-associated habitat; material: feces | host: Papio cynocephalus | place: Kenya | collected 2012-08-01 ... | reverse complement strand
AGGTTCTTGCGCTATGTTCTTCGACTCTGCCTACAAGACAGCTTACGCCAAGTAAGGGCTTGGAGCTGCATTTCGGGGAGATATTCATTCAATCTACGTATATTTCGGGAAGATATTCATTCAATCCAAATATATAAAAAAGCAGTGATGGCGGCAGCAAGGGCCTCCCTCTGGGGAAATTTCTCCCGAGGGCGGTTCCTTGTCTGCCGCCTTTTCTGTTAATCGGCTAGGCATAAAAAAGCCTTCCCCCCATGAATAATGCTGAGAGGAAGGCTTGATTGTTATTCTACGGTTCCGTCGCCGTCGCCAGAGCCGCCAGTTCCTGAACCTCCGCCCTGCGAGCCGCCATCGCCGGTGCTAGAGCCGCCACCGTCGCCGCCCGAAGGATTGTTGTCGTCGCCTCCGTCGGAAGGCGTGTCGGTGGAGGTAACCTGCTTCACCACCTTGCCGTTTCGGTCGTAGCAAGTGATGTTGATGGAGGTCTCTTCGAGCTCCTTCTTGATCTCCGTGTTGGGCACGAAGATGATGTAGCGTCGGGAGATGAGGCTGGTGCTCACCTTGTTCACGTCGTCCACGGCGGTGGAGTTGAGGCCGAAGCGGAGGCTTCCGAGACCAGGGATGGCTACGCTGTGGCCCTCGGTGGCCCAAGCTGCTATCACCTCGCCGATGGCGCTCCATCCGGCGTTGATTACCGCCTTTGGCAAGCCGCTGCGCACGGCTGCCTCCTCAATCACCTTGCTTGCGCCGAGCTGGCTGTAGAGGTCTGCCTGCATCACGTAAGCCCACTTTTGCTTTCCCTTTTCGAACGATACGTTGCGCTCGATTGCTTTTACTTTAATTCCCATAGTTCAATTTTCCTTTTTTTTTTTAATGGTTCAACAATCTAGTTTTTCTTCTTTTTTAATGGTTCAACAATCTAGTTTTTTCCTTTTTTTAATGGTTCAACAATCTAGTTTTTTCCTTTTTCCCTCCTCCGTTACATGCAACTGGTTACACCCAGCGAGGTGGCAATTGCCGTCAGCATGCTGATGAGTACTTGCAGGATGGTTTTCCAATTTTCTTTCTTCATACTTTTCTTTCCTTTCTTTTTTTAATGGTTCAACAATATAGTTTTTTTAGTGGTTCACCGCTCAAGCTTTTTAGTGTTTCACCGCTCAAGCTTTTTAGCGTTTCACCGCTCAAGTTAGTTAGCGTTTCACCCCTCAAGCTTTTTAGTGTTTCACCCCCTCAAGCTTTCTTTGCGTTTCACCGCTCAAGCTTTTTAGTGTTTCGACCTTTTATTTTTCACCTATACGGTTGGAATATTCCAATACGCCCTGAAAGGGCAGAAGCACCTAGCCTAGGGCATCGCCCTAGGTAATATGCAAGCCAGCATGTCGCCCTGTAAGGGCAAAAGCCTTCTATTTTATAGGGGAATTTTTAATGCTTTTGCCCTTACAGGGCGCATTTATTCCCGCCATTTGTACCCAGGGCGATGCCCTGGGCTAGGAGCTTCTGGGCTTTCAGCCCGTTTCAATCGTACAGGTCGCTATTTTCTTCGCGTTTCACCGCTCAAGCTTTTTAGCGTTTCACCGCTCAAGCTTTCTTCGCGTTTCGCCCCCTCAAGCTTTCTTCGCGTTTCACCGCTCAAGCTTTTTAGCGTTTCACCGCTCAAGCTTTTTAGTGTTTCACCCCTCAAGCTTTCTTTGCGTTTCACCGCTCAAGCTTTTTAGCGTTTCACCGCTCAAGCTTTTTAGTGTTTCGACCTTTTATTTTTCACCTATACGGTTGGAATATTCCAATACGCCCTGAAAGGGCAGAAGCACCTAGCCTAGGGCATCGCCCTAGGTAATATGCAAGCCAGCATGTCGCCCTGTAAGGGCAAAAGCCTTCTATTTTATAGGGGAATTTTTAATGCTTTTGCCCTTACAGGGCGCATTTATTCCCGCCATTTATACCCAGGGCGATGCCCTGGGCTAAGAGCTTCTGGGCTTTCAGCCCGTTTCAATCGTACAGGTCGCTATTTTCTTAGCGTTTTAACCGCTCAAGCTTTCTTTGCGTTTCACCGCTCAAGCTTTTTAGTGTTTCGACCTTCAAGCTCTCTTCGCGTTTCACCGCTCAAGCTTTCTTAGCGTTTCAACTCTCAAGCTTTCTTCGCGTTTCACCGCTCAAGTTTTCTTTTTTTTAGAGGCTCAACAATGTTGATTCCCCTTTTTGTTGGCTCAACAATTTTTATTTTCTTGTCAAGTCTTTTGGGGTTTAACCCCCGGGTTCAATCCCCAAAAGTTGTTTGAAAGGCTACATTTTTGCAAAGTTTAACGATTGCCTTTTTCTCCCCGTCGCATGCAGCTGATGATGCCCAGCGAGGCGGCAAGAGTCATCGTCGAGTTTTCTTCTGAATGACGATGCAAAGATACAACATTTCTTGCCGAAATGCAATAGTTGTCCCGAATGTCGTGCATCCACCCCCTGTCGATGTCTCTCTGCCATAGCCCCCGTTACTTTTTGAATAGCCTCCCGACACCTCCAAAATTGCGTCCCGACGCAGCCGATGCCACGTCGAGGACGTGCCCGCCACTACGTCGGGACGCGGCGGGGGATGCGTCGCGACGCAATTTTGGAGGTGTCGGAGGCTTTTCCAAGCGAGCCTGTAGGAGATGGAAATCCGAAAAAGGTCAAAAGGTCAACTGGTCAACTGTCACTTTTAGAAAAAATGCAAGTTTCCTGGGTGGATGGAAGGGGAGAGGCTTGGAAGAAGATATATTACACTATTATTAATTATTATATTAATGTTCGCGCGCGTACATTATTATATATAGAATATTATATCTTGTAAAATAATCATCTACATGGGATAAGCCTTGAGAGGAATTCTCCCCCACGAGCCCTGCCGCCTCCCGAAACTTGTGGAACCAACTAAAAGTGACAGTTGACCAGTTGACCTTTTGACCTTTTCCCATTTCTTCACCCTCGTAAGAAAGCTTCTTCTCCAGGCTTCCCAATGTTTAAATAATGATAAAAAGCAAGCTGTGGCGAATAAAAGTTGAGAAAAGTGTTACGACTTTGCAGAAAAAGTCGTACCTTTGTAAGCATAACTAAACACTTAATCAAGCAATGGTCAATTTATTGGATTTTCCACCAGAGCTCTTTTACGAGGGAGGTGCAGACAACGGATATGAGAGGTACATGAAGGATGACCCTACGGGCATCAATCATGTGCTGGATGAGATGTATGGGGCAGTCTTCAATCTAGAGGAAGCAGACTTTGAGGAGTCTGACCCAGCGTTTTATATGGATTGGGCCTATCGCTTGGCGATAGCCATCAAGCTACAGAAATACCCACATCGTTTTTTGCGGATGAACGATGTGGAGGGGTTCTTCGTCGACTTTATGGATGCAGAGCTCTGCTTGTCGGCATGGATGGCTTACGCCTTGCTGGGGCTGCGGGATGATAATTCCAACGACCTGAAAACGTTTCTGGCTCAATTTTGGGAGTATCTGAACGAGGAGGATCCTTATTCTCACACCGGCCCAATCATCGAACGCTTACATGCTATAGTGGAACAAGAAAAAGACAGTGGCAGGGTATATAATGCAATCCTCTGTCCACAACTGCCTGAGGTGGAAAACTTCAAGAAGCTTTATTTCGACAAACAATATCTTACGGTAAAAGATCGTGATGCAGAATACTTGCTCCTCCATGTGGTGAAGCATGATGTGCTGTTGCAGCAAACATTTCTGGATATGATGAAAGAAGAAGGGGTGTTCGAGGGTGACTACGAAAAGCTTTCCCTGCGCATCGGCAAGGGCGAGTTCATCAGCTACGACGAGCAGTGCCATCCCGAGTTGCCCGAGGCTTCGGAAGAGGAACAGCGCATCATGAGAACAGAGTGCATCAACGAGATGAACCTCTGGAAGCAAAAGGCTGCATACTACAAGGCTCAGTGTGAGTGCTACGAACAGAAGGAGAAGCTTACGTCCTTGATAGACGGAGCCGTGGAGCTGGGCAAGGGCATCGACACGCATCTGCAGGGCATGTATGAAACTCTGAAAAAAGATGCCGACGAGCAGAAAAACAAGCTCGGCGACAGAATAAAAGAGCTGGAGAAACAACTGGAGGATACGAACAAAGAACTTCTAGACCTGCAAGGCCAGCTGGATGGCGGCGAGGGAGACACCCACGACTTTTCTTTGAGCCCAGAAGGCTTCGAGATGTTGAGGAAAAACTCAGGTGGTGATTTCACTCTGACGCTTGATGAATCGAGCGGAGGTATACATAGTCAGTTGAGCAATCGAATCCCCAAGATACTAGCTCAAATGTGGAATAGCATCATCGATCCGTCGGTAATCAGTTCTGCCAACTATCCAGGAGCCAAGAAGATGTTGGAAATCATGCTCGATACCAAAGAAGTGTATGAAGCTATCGATACCAAGGATGAAAGAGCCCTGTCGAGAAACCTAAGAAAGGTTGACAGGGTGCGTGAACAGAATGAGGAGCTGTATCAAAACCAGAAGGAAATCAAGCGCATGCAGCTGGCTAGTCTGCATAGTGCACAGAACGTGACCATCATCAACGGCAACAAGGTGGAGCGCAGCTATGGCGACAACTACAACTTGGAAGCTGGCGCCAAGGTTGAGGCCCAGGCGTCACTACAGCAACAACAGCAACTTGACGGCCAGCAGAAATCGCAATGGATATTGAACAATGTTTCTTCACCTCAAACTAGATAGACACGACATGGGAAATATATTGATAAACAATAATTACGGCGACAACTACACCGTGCAGGCAGGTGCCACCGTTGTGGCTGGCGGGGCAAGGGCGGCCATGATGAGGGAGCAAATGTTTGCCTCGCAGCAGGATGCTTCCGAGGCACAAGACTTGGAACCGATAGAGGAAGGAGCCTCTCAGAGTGCTGCTACAGCCGAAAGCTTCCATTTTGCCTTTGAGTCGTGGGAGCAGAAACCGAAGGAGGAGCGCATGAAACAGACCATTGAGGCAATGAAGAATGAGAAATGCCCGCTCTGCAAGAACAATTTCTTCGGTCATGGGCAGGCATGGCAATATGCTTATGTCTTCGAACTCTTGAGAAGTGGTAAGCTGCAGCTACCCCGTTTCTACAAGGTAAATGAGTTTTTGGACTACTTAAACTATCTGGGAATAGATGGATTGCCTACCGACGAAACCATCAACTCGCGCCTGAAGCTCATCAAGGGAGAATTCCCCTCATGGGAAATCGTCAATGGTTCTGAAAATGACAATGTGATAGCCAACAATGTGGGCAAGCGTTTCCTGTCATTGTATCGCAAGGGGCGATAATCTTGCTTAATAGACTGTACCTAACCTAGTATACTAAGGAGCTATATATAAACTTCCTTCACGTGTGGAGCCCATTTAGTTTCTTGAATATCCTCAGGGGGAAGCCAATCTTGTCTTAAGTGATAAGGTTGGCTTCCCCCTTTTTTGTGTGTTTTGCTGCCATTTTTCGGTGCTCTTCATTTGTGCTTCGACGTATGCTTCGACATTTTGTTCGAATCATTCGGTAAACTTTTCGAACCCCCATTTTCCCCCTTGCCATCGACCTCGGAATGTTGTATCTTTGCATCAGAAATTTAAAATTGAAAGTTATGGATACAACATTGAAAAATCAATTTCAGGGAGCGTTGACCGACCCCACGCTCCTGCCTTGGCAGACGGACAAGCACCAACTGCCCAAGGCGAAAGACTTGCCACCCGTTTTCAGAGAGTTGGTGCAGAACGCGCCCAAGCCATTGCAAACCCTCGTCTTCGTGGCGGCCACTCCTGCCCTCGGTACCTACGCCACCCGACTACGGCTCAAATATGTCTACGACCAGAGTCCGTCGGCATGCTTGCTGCAGGTCATCGTCTGCGGCGACCAGAGCTCGGGCAAATCGTTCGCCCGATACGTGCAGCAGGTCATCATGCAGCGACTCCTCGACCGAGACATCTTGCAGCGACGCGAGGAACAGAAATACAACGAGATGAAGCGCCGACAGGGCAAGAAGGACGGCAAGCTGCCACCCGAACCGAAGACCGACATCGTGAACCTGCCGCCTAGCGTGAGCATCACCATGCTGATGAAACGTGCCGACGCATCGGTGGTGAAATATGGCGTTCCTAAGACGCTCTTCATGTTCGCCGACGAGCTGAGCACCATCACCCAGAGCAACAAGCGAGCCTTCGCCGACCTGAAGCAAATCATGAAGACAGCCTACGACCTCGGCTCCTTCTATGGGCAAGACTATCTGAGCGAGACCTCCTACAGCACCGTGGTTGACGTGATGCTCAACAGCCTCTTCTGCGGCACCCCTGCTGCCGTAGACCGCTACATGGACAAGACGGCCATCGAGGGTGGCAACATCACCCGCACCATCCTCTGCCAGCTGGAGAGCCACATCGGCGACGAACCGCCCACGATGAAACCTCTCACGGCAGAACAGCAGCAGACCATCAAAACAATGATAGACAAGCTGATGGATGCCACCTACCTCGACGACAAGACGGTGCAGCCGGAGTATCTCATCGACACCCGATGGCTGGACAAGGAGGTGCAGAAATGGTGTGCCGAGCGTAGGGAGGAAGCCGCCAAGTCGTGTTCCAAGGCGCTCGATGTGTTCTACAAGCGTTCGTCGGTGTCGGCGTTCCGCATCGCCGCCCTCTGCCAGTATCTCTATCAGTTGGAAGGCAAGCGCACGGTGAAGGAAATCCAGCGCCTCGTGAAGCAAATTTACCTCTCGATGGCCGACTATATTCTGAGAGGCATGACCGACAAGTGGGGCACCGCCTACGAGGAAATCAATGCCGACCACCAGCCTTCCACCTATCGCCCTAGCCAGCTCTACGACAACCTGCCGCTTGAGTTTACCCGCGACTTGCTGAAGGTGGCGTTGGAGCGACTCGGACAAACATCGCCCGTGAAAAACGTGATTTCGCGCTGGCTGAAGAAAGGATGGATTGAGAAAATGGACAAGAATCAGTTCCGAAAAACAGGCAGATAGAGAATGCATAACCATTGAGAATGCTTAAAGATTTAGAATGTATAACCATTTGAAAGGAAAGAAAGCTATGATAGAAAAAATGTATATCGACCGCTTGCGCCTGCTGCCCATCGAGGAGGTGGCCGACGCTCTGGGCATGGGCATCCGCTGGCACAGCGCCCTCTGCCCCTTCCACAACGACTCCCATCCGAGCCTCCATTTCAATCGGCAGCACAACACGTACCATTGCTATGTGTGCGGAGAGCATGGCGGCCCCATCGACCTGGTGATGAAACGGGAGAACCTCCAGTTTCACGCCGCCTGCCATTGGCTAGCCGATGCCTTCGGGGTGTATCTCGGGGAGGAGTCGGGGAGGTATTCCGACCGTAGGAGGGCCTTGGGAGAAGCCCTCAGTCGCCCTTCCGACCGTAACAGCCGTCGCCTGGCTCAACTCCATCGGCTGATGGATGAGCCGGTCGATACTCGTCCTGCCGTGGTCGACACGGAATATTTGAGCCTCTACGTGTCTCATCCCATGCTCACGCCCGAGGCTGAGCACTTCCTCTTCGAGGAGCGCAAGCTGAGGCGGGAGATTATCGAGTGGTGCCACGTGTCGAGCATCTCTCAACCTACTCCCTGCACTCGTTTTGGTCGCCCCTTCTACGATGCCCCCTCGCTGCTCATCCCATATTTTGATGCCGAGGGGCGGTTGCAATCGGTGCAGAGCCGCTATCTGGGGGCTTCGCGGAAGGCTTCTTGCGACGACAATCGGAAGGCTTCGGATGGTGAAGAGCGGAAGGCTAGGGGAGTGCCGAGGTTCAGGTTTCCGCGAGGGTCGCAGTGCCACATCTACAACCTGCCCATCCTGCGCTGGGTGCGTCCCGACGAGCCCCTCTTCATCACCGAGGGTTGCACCGACTGCTGGGCGATGATGAGCACGGGGCGCAAGGCCATCGCCATCCCCTCGGCTACGCTCCTCAAGCCCGAGGACATCGAGCCTCTCAAGGGGCTCAGCCTCCACATCTGTCCCGACCAAGACGAGCCTGGCGAACGTCTCTACCTGGAGCTGAAAGACCGTCTGCCGCAGCTACAGAGGCATCAGTTGCCCGAGGGTTGCAAAGACTTTTCTGATTACTATCTCCGGATAGCCAAGTAGAACGTCGTAAATAGTTTAATCCTTTAATAATCAAAAGAATATGAAGTTAGTGTTGATTCGTTTTCGTACAGTTCGTGGCACCGTCATCGGTCGCCTGTGTCAAGAGAAATCAGATTGTCGTGGCAATCTCGTCGAGCGTGAGCGCATCTGCGACACCGTGGAGCGTGAGGGTGGCAACGTGTCGCCCGGCGAGTATCTCGTAAGCGTCGCCAAGTGTGGGGTTCATCAGCGCAAGATGCTGTTCCTGAGCCCGCAGCCATCCGCCACTTGCGAGCTTTGCCACGACGAGCGCAAGCATCACGAGTGTGGTCATCTCTCCCAGCTCCACGCCATCCCTTGTGCGATGTTGCAGCCGGGCAATGGTCCGTTCACCCTTCGCCAGGGCGGCATCTTGGTGGGCGAGGCCTGTCCTCCGGGCTTCGTCATCCACAGCCAGGACACCTTCCTCCAGCTCTTCGACCGCATCAAGAAAGTGCTGGGCCGCGGGGGCGAAGTGAGGGTGGAAGTGAGGGAGAAAATGGCTTGAGTGCCATCTTGAGTGCCACTTGGATGCCACCTTGAGTGCCACTTGAGTAACATAAGAAAATGCAGCTTCTCTTTTGTACTATTGAGAGGCTGCATTTCATTGTATTCTTTATTTTTTGATTTCCCAGTGCCCACTATATCCACTTCCAACAAATTGTATATGAGGAAGTTTGGCAATGTGCCGCTTGATGGTCATAGATGTTCTTTGTGCCATATGCGATTTCTATTTTTGCTTTCATTCCACATAATCCACCTTCACCACGATGACGCGTATCGCCTGGTCGGCACCATCGGTTGCCACCTTGGCGATGTGCCAGTCGCGGGGGAAGAAGATGAAGAATTCGTCGGGGGTGCTGTCGTAGAAGCGAGCCTTTGGGCGGGCGTAGTCGTAATGGATTACGTCGGGACGGTACTTGCAGTTGGGACGGCTCGTGTAGTGGTCGATGATGCCGAAACGCTCCACGCCCTTCACCACATACTGGAAGTCGATGTGATGGTTGTGGCTCTCGCTGCCACGCTTCTCCAGTGGCTCGTTCTCGCTATCCTCCACGCTCACCATGAGCTGGGTGCCAGGTATCGGGTGCTTGCCCTTTGACAGGGCGAGCAGGTCGGTCTTCGCTAGGTAGGAGAAGAGGGCTTTCCACTGCTCGGGATTCTTCTGGTATTGCAGGTAGAAATCTACGAGGTTCACGCTGGGGTGGGGCTTAGCCTTGCTGAAGCCGTTGCGCCAAACGCCGCTCTCCGCCCATTGCTTCGCCTGCTTTTGGAGCTCTGGCTTGTCGCCGTAATACTGGGTGTAATATCCCTTTTGGCAGCAAGCTTTGCTGTCTGTGGCATGGCATTTTTGGCTGTTCCCCTGTGCTGGGGCTGTCAGCGATGCGCTGAACAATAGGGCGATGCCCAAGAAAATCTTCTTCATATTTTCGATTTGTTTATGATGTTGTTTTGGGTCGTGATTGCACGAACAGTTTGTAATTTGTAATCTGAATGCAAAATTACAAAGAAATGTCGAGAAAACAATCGAAAAATGAAGAATTCTTCGTATCTTTGCAAAAAGAAAAGTTGCACTAGGCAATTATTTATTATTTAGCACAGACAATGAAGAAAATATACAGTTTGTTAGGTGGCGTTTTCATGGCTCTTGCCATGGCCTCCTGCCAGGGAGGACGGACGGCGGCTGGCGACCTTGACGCTGGCGACACCGTGAAGATGAAGTATGCCCAACTGCTCACGCTCGTGAAGCATGGGGGTGGTAACGCCGATGACCAAGGCCATGAGTATGCCGAGGCCATCGTCGAAAATCCTTGGAAGAAGGGCTCGGTGTTGCATCGCTACATCCTCATCCCCAAGGGGAAGAAGGGCGACGAGACGGTGGCGGAACTTGCCATCCACCGTACCGATGGCTCTCAGAAATGCGCCACCGACACCGTGCGCACGCCTGTGGACAATAGCGTGGTGTTTACCTCGCCCCATTGCCAACTGATGTACGAGCTCGGGGCGAAGAATGCCATCCGTGGCGTGTGCGACCTCAATTACATCAATATCCCGGACATCAAGAGGAGGGCTTCTTCTGCGAAATCTTTCTCTTCAGAAGATACTTCTTCTGTCAACGCTTCTTCGGAGAAACTAGCCCCTATCGTGGACTGCGGCTCCAGCATGGCTCCCGACATCGAGCGCATCATCGCCCTCAAGCCCCAGGCACTGCTCATCTCGCCCTTCGAGAACAGCGGTGGATATGGCAAGCTCGACAAACTCCATATCCCTATCGTCGAGACTGCCGACTATATGGAAACCTCGCCACTGGGCAGGGCGGAATGGATGAAATTCTACGGCGTGCTTTTCGGGAGTGATGGAAGCGATTCCCTTTTCTCTGCCATTGAGAAGGAATATCTATCGCTCAAGGCGCAGGCTGCCGAGTTGCCGAAGGGGCTCTCCATTCTAACCGAACGGAAGATGGGTAACGTATGGTATGTGCCTGGAGGTCAGAGCACAATCGGAGTCTTGCTAAAGGATGCCAACGCTCGCTACATCTTCGAGGACGATACTCACAGCGGAAGCTTGGCGATGAGTCCGGAACAGATTCTGGCCAAGGGCAAGAAGGTGGATGTTTGGGCGTTCAAGTATTTCGAACCTCAGCCTCTCACTCGCCCTCAGCTGCTTCAGGAATACAAGGGTTATGGGGCATTGCTGGCTTTCAACACCAAGGACATCTACGAGTGCAGCACGAGCAATCAGCCTTATTTCGAGCTAACCAGCTTCCATCCCGAGATACTCCTCAGGGAGTTTATCATCCTCGCGCACCAAGATAGTTTCTTTGGCAAACTGAGATTTTACAAACGGCTGGATGCTCCCGACGATTTACCTTTATGGGGGAAAACAGAAGAATGTAAAGGGTGAAAATCTCGAAGTGGAAAGTTACAATGAAAAGTAAAGCGATTATATTTGTTTTCTTAGTGCTGGCTATCGTTTTCTTGTTGTTGGCAAACATAGCCTGGGGTAGTGTGAACATTCCCTTGCATGTAGTATTCCATGTCTTGACGCATGGGGTGGAAGTTCAGAATTCCGCTCCTTTGAGTTATGCTCCGTTTGAACCGGTGGATACTTACACTTATATTATCTTGGAGTCGCGTCTGCCCCAAGTCATCACCGCCTTGTTGTCGGGAGCTGCCCTCGCCACGAGCGGCTTGCTCCTTCAGACCGCCTTCCGCAATCCCCTGGCTGGTCCTGATGTGTTCGGCATCAGCAGTGGCGCAGGACTTGCCGTCGCCATCGTGATGCTCGCCTTGGGCGGGGGCATCTCCGTAGGCGAATACTCCATCGGCGGCTATCTCGCCATCTTGGTGGCTGCCTTCGTGGGAGCCCTGCTCGTGATGGGCATCATCACCTTTTTCTCCACCATCGTCAGGAGCCAGACGGTGCTGCTCATCGTGGGCATCATGATAGGATACCTAGCGAGCAGTGCCATCTCGCTCTTGAATTTCTTCAGCACGGCGGAGGGCGTGAAATCGTACATGGTATGGGGCATGGGTAGTTTTGGCAATGTGTCGATGGGGGAGGTGAAATGGTTCGTGCCTTTCGCCATCATCGGCTTGCTAGCCTCGCTACTGCTCGTGAAGCCTTTGAACGCCATGCTCCTCGGCGAACAGTATGCCGAGAACCTGGGCTTCAACATCCGTAGGCTGCGACTCGTGTTGCTATTGGTTACGGGAGTGTTGACCGCCGTGGTCACCGCATTCTGCGGTCCCATTGCCTTCATCGGTCTTGCCACGCCCCACATCGCCCGTCTACTGATAGGCACGGAGAATCATCGCCGACTCCTCCCCATGACGATGCTCCTGGGCTCAGCCGTCGCCTTGCTCTGCAATGTTCTTTGCACCTTGCCAGCCGATGGGGGCATCATCCCATTGAATGCCGTCACGCCGCTCTTCGGTGCTCCGGTCATCATCTATGTGTTGATGAAAAGAAAATAAAATTTTACTTGTTCACCACATTGATAGGGTTGCCCTCGATGAAAGCCTTCACGTTGGCAGCCACCTGCTTGTTGAGTCGCTCGCGAGCCTCGAAGGTTGCCCAGGCGATGTGAGGGGTGATGTAGGCGTTAGGCTCCTTCCACAGAGGGTTGTCCTTCGATGGAGGCTCTGATGCCATCACGTCGGCGCAATAAGCTCCGAGCTTGCCCTCGTGGAGAGCCTTAGCCACGGCTTCCTCATCAACCAATGGACCACGACCTGTATTCACCAGGATGGCGGTGTTCTTCATCTCTTCCAGGCTCTCGGCATTGATGAAGTGGTAGGTGTCGTCTGCCAATGGGCAGTGGAGGGAGAGCACGTCGCTTGTGGCGAGGAGTCCTTCCTTGCTCACCTTCTGGATCCACTCTGGCAGGTCGGTGGCATTCTTGCTGGTGCAGGCGCACACGTCCATGCCGAAGTCGCGGGCTATGGTTGCCACCTTCATGCCGATGTTGCCGAGGCCCATGATGCCGAAGGTCTTGCCGGCGAGTTCCACGAGTGGGGTGTCCCAGTAGCAGAAGTCTTGGTTGTAAGCCCAGCGCTCGTTGCGGTTCTCCTGGGTGTAGTGCTCCACACGGTTGGTGACGGTGAGGATGTGGGCAAAGGTCATCTGTGCCACGCTGTCGGTGCTGTAGGCTGGGATGTTGGTCACGACGATGCCCAGTTCCTTGGCAGCCTTGATGTCCACCACGTTGAAGCCGGTGGCTTGGATGCCGATGTATTTCAGGTTGGGGAGTTGCTTCAGCGTGTTGGCATCCATCTGCACCTTGTTCAGGAGGATGATGTCGGCATCCTTGGAGCGTTCCACTTTCTCTGCGTCTGATGTGCGAGGGTATACGGTCACCTCGCCGAGCTGCTCCAGCAGGCTATAATCCAAGTCGCCCGGGTTGGCAGCGTATCCGTCTAAAATTACAATCTTCATAGTTCTTTCTCGTATATTACAAAAGTTTATATTCACAAGAAAAGCCTTCCGCTTGTTGAGGGAAGGCTTTTCTCTTGTTATTTTCTCTTATCAAGCATCTCAATCTGACGAAATTCTCATATCAAGCATCTCAATCTGACGAAATTCTCATATCAAGAATTTAAGTTTCTAAATTCTCTAATTCTCAAATTCTTGATTTATTCGTTCATCAAGAAATTCTTGAATGCGGCGAAATCCTTGGTCATCTGGATGCTCTGCTTCTTGCCCTTCATGAATTCGGCGAGGCGAGCAGGTATCTCGATGTCGGCACCGAGGATGCTGTCTACCTTCTCCTTGAACTTGGCAGGGTGAGCGGTCTCCAAGAACACGCCAACCTCGCCTGGCTTCAACTGCTCCTTCAATGCACGGTAGCCGCAAGCTCCGTGAGGGTCAAGCACATACTTGGTCTCGTTGTAGCATTGCTTCATGGTGTCGGCAATCTGCTCGTCCTTGTAGGTGGCACCGCTGATATAGGCAGCGATGGCATCGTGGTCGCCCTTGTAGAGGTCGTAGATGCGAGCAAAGTTGGATGGGTCGCCCACGTCCATGGCGTTGGCGATGGTCTGCTTGCTAGGCTGTGGGTTGTACTTGCCAGTCTGTAGATACTCGTAGAAGATGTCGTTGGCATTGTTGGCAGCGATGAAGCGGTGGATAGGCAAACCCATCTCATGGCCGAAGAGTCCGGCTGTGATATTACCGAAGTTGCCGCTAGGTACACAGATGACGAGCTTGTCGGCCAATCCCTTCTCCTTCATGCGGGCGTAGGCATTGAAGTAATAGAATGCCTGAGGCAAGAAGCGAGCCACGTTGATGGAGTTGGCAGAGGTCAACTTCATGTGCTTGTTGAGCTCCTCGTCCATGAATGCCGACTTCACGAGTGCCTGGCAGTCGTCGAATACGCCGTCCACCTCCAGGGCGGTGATGTTCTTGCCGAGGGTTGTGAACTGACTCTCCTGAATCTTGCTCACCTTGCCCTTAGGATAGAGCACATACACGTGGATGCCATCCACGCCGAGGAATCCGTTGGCTACGGCACTACCGGTATCGCCCGATGTAGCCACGAGCACGTTCACTTCCTCCTTGCCCTCCTGGCGCACAAAGTACTGCAAGAGGCGAGCCATGAAGCGGGCACCCACATCCTTGAAGGCGAGGGTAGGACCATGGAAGAGCTCCAGGGAGTAGATGTTTGGCTCTACCTCGACCACAGGACAGTCGAAAGCCAAGGTATCGTATACAATCTTCTTCAGCGACTCTGCGTCCACGTCCTCGCCGAAGAAGGCATCAGCCACCTTGTAGGCAATCTCCTGGAAACTCAATTTCTCGATGTTGTCGAAGAAGTCCTGAGGCAACTTCTTGATGATTTCTGGCATGTAGAGACCACGGTCTTCTGCCAAACCCTTGACTACCGCCTTGTGAAGGTCGGCGATAGGCGCTTTCTTATTTGTTGAATAATATTTCATTTTTTACTTTGAACTTTGAATGTTGAACATTATGACTAGCCTTTTTCTGGGGGCTAATCGATTGCCATGAATGTATTCATGAAGTCTTGCAGCTGGATGAGACCATAGCTGCCACGCACGCAACTTACCTCGTCGTACTTCTCTACGTCATCTGCCTCGATGCCAGGGTAGTAGATGAGGAATGGCACAGGCTCCTTCACGTGGGTGCGAATCTCCACAGGAGTAGGGTGGTCTGGCAATACGGCGATGCAAACAGGCTCGTCCCATTTCGACACCTCATCGTAGATAGGCTTGATCAGTCGGCTGTCGAGGTTCTCGATGGTCTTGAGCTTCAGCTCCAAGTCGCCGTCGTGACCAGCCTCGTCGCTTGCCTCCACGTGCACATATACAAAGTCGTCGCCATCCTTCAGAGCTTGGATGGCAGCCTGCGCCTTGCCCTCATAGTTGGTGTTGGCGAGACCCGTGGCTCCCTCGACGATGATGTTGCGGAGTCCGGCATAATGACCGATGCCTCGGATGAGGTCTACGGCAGAGATGACGGAGCCCTTCTTGATTTGTGGGTACATCTGTGAGAGGGTGAGCATGTGGGGGCGATAACCGCCTCCCCAAGGCCAGATGAGGTTAGCCATGCGTTCGCCACGCTCCTTGCGAGCCTTGTTGAAAGGGTGGTTCTCCAAGAGCTCCTGGCTCTTCAGTATAAGCTCGTTCAGAAGGTCAGCGGTTTGTTGTGCGCTCATACGATATTCATCGGCTAGTGGGTCGATGGCATTGCCGTTGGCGTCCTTGTCGTGACCAGCGAGCAGAGCTGCCTCTACATTCTCCATAGGTTTTACCAAGAGCGGTTTCCACTCCTCGTTAGGATGGTCGTGAGGTGGAGCGCAATCCACATATTTGTTGCCACCCTTGATAATCAGAAGATGACGATATTGGATGCCTGTGATAAACTTGACGATGCCTGGATATTGGCTTGCCAGTTTTTCGTTAAGATACTTGATGAGCACATCGGCGTCTTCGGTCTCCAAGTTACCACCATTGTGGGTAACGATGATGCCATCGTTCACATTGATGATGTTGCAGCGCAGGGCGAAATCGTTAGGTGCCATCTCATATCCGATGCTGGCAGCCTCCAAAGGTCCTCGGCCCTCGTATACCTCGTTCTGGTCGTAGCCCATGATAGAGCTGTTGGCAACCTCCGAGCCTGGGTGGAATCCGTCAGGCACGGTTACTAAACGTCCTGTCTTGCCCTTCTTGGCAAGCATGTCCATATATGGTTTGTTGGCGTATTGCAGGAGAGTCTTGCCACCCAGTCTTTCCACTGGGTGGTCGGCCATTCCGTCGCCAAGTATGATGATATGTTTCATGATGATTATCCTTTCTTTTACTTATTAGATGTTTGCGATACTCATGATGTTGGCGAATACACCGGCTGCGGTTACGCTGGCACCGGCACCGTATCCCTGAATCATCATCGGGTACTCCTTGTAGCGCTCGGTGGTGAGCATCACGATGTTGTTGCTTCCCTCCAGGTTGTAGAATGGGTGCTCAGGACCCACTGCCTGCAAGCCTACGCTTGTCTTGCCATCTTCGAGCTTGGCAACGAAGCGCCAGCGTTTGTGTTCCACATCGAGTGCCTTGCGCTTTGCCTCGAAGTCGGCATCGAGCTCAGGAAGTTTCTTCCAAAACTCTTCCAGGCTTCCCTTGAAGAATTTCTCAGGTACGAAGAGGTTCTTCTCAACGTCTTCTTGCTCCACACGATAGCCAGCCTCACGAGAGAGGATGACGAGCTTGCGAATCACGTCCATACCGCTCAGGTCGATGCGTGGATCTGGCTCGCTGTAGCCTTTCTCCTTGGCGAGACGCACCGTCTCGGAGAATGGTACCACGCCTGAGATAGCGTTGAAGATAAAGTTGAGCGTACCCGACAGAACTGCCTCAATCTTAAGGATTTTGTCACCAGAGTTGCGGAGGTCGTTGATGGTTCCGATGATAGGAAGACCAGCACCTACGTTGGTCTCGAAACGGAACACTACGCCACGCTGGATGGCTGTCTTCTTCAACTTCTCATAATTCTCATATTCGCTGGAAGCCGCAATCTTGTTGGCGGCGATGATGCTCACGTTGTGCTCCAAGAGGCTCTGGTAGAGGGCTGCCACTTCCTTGCTGGCGGTACAATCTACAAACACGCTGTTGAAGATGTTCATGGCCAGGATGGTGTCTCGCAAAACCTCAGGGGTACTTGGCTCCGATGCCTTCAGCTCCTCACGATAGTTCTCTAGGTCGAGACCGTCGCGGTTGAAGATGGCGTTCTTCGAGGAGGCGATACCCACTACATTGAGCTTCAACTTGTTGCGCTCCATCAACTCGGCATACTGGTTCTTGATTTGCTCGATGAGTTTGCCGCCCACGGTACCTACACCACAGATGAAGAGGTTGAGCACCTTGTATTCTGAGAGGAAGAAGCTATCGTGCAACACGTTGAGCGACTTTCTCAAGTAATCGCTCTTCACGACGAAGGAGATGTTGGTCTCCGATGCACCCTGAGCGCAGGCGATGACAGAGATACCACTACGACCGAGGGTTCCGAAGAGCTTGCCGGCGATACCTGCGGCATGCTTCATGTTCTCGCCCACGATGGCGATGGTGGCAAGTCCTGTCTCTGCGTGCATAGGGAACATGGCACCATCGGCAATCTCGTTTCTGAACTCATGGTTCAATACGTTGACAGCTTCCTCTACATCTTGCTCACGCACACCGATGGAGGTGGAGTTCTCTGAGGATGCCTGGGAAACCATGAACACGGAGATGCCTTCATTGGCGAGGGCGGTGAAGATACGGCGGTTCACGCCGATGACGCCGACCATGGAAAGACCGGTCACAGTGATGAGGGCAGTGCCGTTGATGGAGGAGATACCCTTGATAGGCTTCTGGTCGCCGTCGATCTTGTTCTTGATGATGGTGCCAGGGGCATCAGGGTTGAAGGTATTCTTTACCTTGATAGGGATATTCTTGACACAAACTGGGTAGATGGTTGGAGGGTAGATGACCTTTGCGCCAAAGTTGCAAAGCTCCATCGCCTCGATGTAACTCAGTTCGTTGATGGTATAGGCTGACTTGATAACACGTGGGTCGGCAGTCATGAATCCGTCCACGTCGGTCCAGATTTCTAGCACCTCGGCGTCGAGGGCTGCTGCGATGATGGCGGCTGTGTAGTCGCTACCGCCACGTCCCAGGTTGGTGGTGCGCTCGGTGTTCTTGTCGCGGCTGATAAAACCCGGTACGAGAGAGATGCGAGGCAGCTCGGCGAAGGTGTCCTTCACCAGTTTGTTGGTCAACTCGCTGTCGAGGGTGTGCTTGCCCTTTCCGTTCAGACGCTCGGTCTTGATGAAATCGCGTGAGTCGAACCACTTGGCGCCACGAATCAGGGTGGCTACAATCTTGGAGCTGAGTCTCTCGCCATAGCTCACGATGGCATCCTGTGTCTTCTCGCTCAAATCGTGGATGAGGTACACACCAAAATAGATGCTCTTCAACTGTTCGAAGAGGGCATCGACCGACTTAAAGAGGTTTTCCCTGTCTGTGGTGTCTGTGATGATGGTGTCTATCATCTTGTGGTGGCGATCAACCATGGCGTCGAATTCGACTCTCCATTGTTCGTCACCCTTGAGGGCAAGCTGAGAGGTCTGCAAGAGTTTGTCGGTGATACCGCCAAGTGCGCTCACCACAACCACTACACTCTGTTTCTTGGCCTCATTTTCTACGATACGTTTCAAGCTGAGGATGCTTTTTACGGAACCAACAGATGTTCCGCCGAATTTTAATACTTTCATGTTATTGAATTTTTACGTTGGTAATGTAATGCTCCCCCCGAAACGACCGGGGCCGAAGCAGAACTTGAGGGCAAAAGTACAAAGATTCTGTCAAACTGCCAAGGATTTTAACGAAAAAGTATCATTTTGTTGCTGAAAATACTCAATTCGTGGTATGAGTTTCCTTGTTATTCCAACTATACCTTATTATATATGATGATTTGTGATGATTTGTTGCTGAAAAGTTTGGAGAAATCAGATAATTTGCTTACTTTTGCAACTGATATGAATTAAATTTGCGTATGGTCACAGAAGTCAATTCTAAAAATCAGCTCACGGAGCGCAATTTCAAACGCAATGAGATGCTGGCTGACTACTTCTTCGGATTGTCGAAGTTGAGTTGTAGTGGTATTGGTATAGGCGCTTTGTCGCCTCTGTTTACAGGGACAGCGATGGGGATAGCTAATTATGCATGTATAGTTTTTGCTATTATTGCAGCTGCGTTTTTTGCCTATGCTGGTAATTATTTATTAAAGGTTGAACTTAAAAAGAAGTAAA
>ERZ808286.768-NODE-768-length-18959-cov-3.954930_pt1 | contig 18959 bp, 16 predicted proteins | sample MGYA00521276_ERZ808286 | MGnify/ENA primary metagenome ERZ808286 (study PRJEB31516, sample SAMN03275607) | gut metagenome | biome: mammalia-associated habitat; material: feces | host: Papio cynocephalus | place: Kenya | collected 2012-08-01 ... | reverse complement strand
TTTATTTTCTTGACTTATGTTGTTATTTATATTAAAATAAATAAAGTAAAATTTACTTAAAGTAGCGAGGTAACAATGAATAAAAATTTACAAGTAAAAAGTAAGAAAGGAATGGTTAAAGGAACTGCCTTAGCTTTTGCTGCTGTTATGTCTGTAGCATGCTTCCCAGCTTTCTCTGTTAACTATGAAACTTCTTATGCAGAGGCATCAGTCGACAATACAATTTATCTCTTGAATGCTGGTGATGGAACTGCTAATGTTGGTGGTACATACACAATTAGAACAGCAACATTCGGAAATAACCCAAATAGCGGAACAGCAGTTACTGACGTAAAAGTAACATATCTTTCAACAGGAGAAACAGTTCCTGTAGAAGATGGAGCTTTTGAAGTAACAAACGTTGGAACATACAACATTTGCTATACTTATGTTAACGCTGGAAAAACATATACTTTGGACTATGAAGTTACAGCAACAAGATCAAACGCAACAGTATCATTCGATTCAAATCTAGATGCTGTTTTGCCTAATGTTTACGATCTTAACTATGCTGGGGCAAAGAGCGGAGATAACTACAAATCTGTTAATCTTCCACTTCCAACAGTTTATGATGAAAGCGAAGAGAAAGTTGAAAACGTTGCTTTCTACACAAAGGCTGAATCAGAAAGAACAGCTAATGACTATGTTGTTGTTAGCGTAAGAAGCCCTAAGGGAAATGATATTGGATTAACACATGAGAACAATAACATCTCAATCCCTGGATCAGTATTTGGTGCAAGCGATGTTGAAATTGGTGAATACACAATCACTTATGCTTACTATGCAAAACAAGTTGGTGCTTCAAAAGACCAATGCATTAAGAGTGTAGAAAAGACCTTCACAGTTAAGAAAGGATACTATGTTGACTACGAACTTAAGGCAAACGTTGGATCACTTCCTACATTTGTAACAGGTGTTGAGGCAGAGATCCCAAGTGCAACAGCAACAGCTTCATTCAAAAACTCTGTTGGAGCATCAACAACTGAACAAGTTAACGTTAAATACACAGCAAAGATTTTATACAAGAACGGATCAGACTATGAAGAAGTTCCAAACGCTGTAGTAGATGGAAAATTCACACCAGCTAAAGATGGCGAATACAGAATTGTTTACACTGTAGAAGATTTCTATGGAAACAAGAAGGAAAGCCAAGCCCATATATTCAAAGTTGAAGACACAAAAGCTCCAGAAGTATTTATGTACGATGCAAGTGATGTTTCGAACTATACAGATGGAGACCTTTCAAAGGGAATTAAAGAATATATAGATGCATCATCAAAATTAAAGACAAAGACAGGAAAAGATAACGTTGTAATTTATGCTATTGGTGCTAAAGATAACGCTTCTACTCTTGACAAGATTTCACTCAACAGAAAGATCAGAAATTCAAATTCTGCAACAATCGATGTAAGCGAATACAATGCATATAACTTGATTTTCAATTACAAATATTCAAACTTAGACGCAACAGATCTTCTTGGAAGAGCTATTGCAGGAAAGAGTGAAACAGAAGCTGATACATGGCTTAAGAATAACAAATTCTTGAAAGTTATCAACACATTAGATGCAGTTAAGACAGCTTTAAACGACACAACAATCACATCAGAACAAATTGAATCAAAGAAAGATGAATTGGTAGCTGCCGGATATGCATACGTAAGTGCAACACATGAAATCACAACTGGAACATATACAATCAGATATAGTGCAGTTGACGAATCAGAGAATGAGACAATTTCAGATTCTTATACAATGACAATTGAGAGCGCAAACGTTGTAAGCGGAGGAACTCCAAAAGTTACAACAACAACTAAGTTTGCTGACTCATACACAAGCAAAGAAGTTATCGAATTTGCTGAACCTGTTGCAACAGATGAAATCGACTCAAGAATGGATGTTGTTACAACATACAGATACTTGGGTAGCGACAAGACAACAACAGTTGGTGATGTCGTAACATTGAAAGACGAATTTAAGATTGATCTTTCAAAAGCACCAGAAGGTGCAACATATGTTGAAATCAAAGCAGAAGCTACAAACGACTTTGGTGAAACAGGACGTTTTGTAAAAGTAGTTGCAATCGCTGACATCAACGATACAGTAGTTCCTACAGTTGTATCAAAAGTTGAGCCAGAACTTGGCACAACATTCAAACAAAACGAAGAAATCGATCTTCCTATCACAGTTTATGAAGATGACTATGTAGCAGTTATGACTACAAAAGTTAAAGTATTCTTGCTTGACGCTGACGGAAAGAGAAAAGAAGAAATTAGCACATTACCAGGAAGCTCAGACTACTCAACATGGGGTGGAGTAAATAGATTCACTTACAATGCAGGAAAAGTTGTTCCTCCATTCGCTGGAAGATACGAAGTTATGGTTCAAGCTCAAGACCCAGCTAACAATATCGTTTCAACATACTATTACTTCACAGCAACAAGCACAGAAAAAGATTATCTTAAACTTAACGTTCCATCATCAATTAATGGAGACGGAAAAGCTACAGTAGGTGACAAGGTTACTCTTGAAATTCCATCAGTAACATCAAGACTTACAGAAGGAAAGAAAATCTATGGTGTTGACGAAGACGGAGTTGCAAAATTCTACTCAGTTTCAGTTAACGGACCTACTACACCTAAGAAGGATACAGCAACAACATATACTTTTGAAGTTGCAGGAAAATATACTTTCAAATATACTGCAAAGATTGCTGTTTATGATGCAAACAAATTGAGCGCAGATGAAAGTGGTGTTTACTATGAAGCTAGCGGAATTAAATATCGCCCAGATAACAACTCTTTTGAAGAAGCTTCAATTTCAGATGATATCAAAGCTGCATTGAGAGAAGCAAAAGTTCAAGACCTTACAAGTGATGAATATGTACTTGAAGTTTCTGAAAACTCATCAGCTAAGACATTTGAAATCAACTATGGTTCAGGTGAAAACTACAGCAGTAGCTATAAACTTGATGAAGAAATCGTAATTTACTCAGCTGGAGCAACAGGTGAAATCGATACAGAAAAATCAATCGTTTCAATCGTAGATCCTGATAACTCAACAAAGGAATACAAATTATCTGAGTTCACAGAAACAATTAAATACAAATTTACTAAGAACGGTGTTTACACAATCACTTATAAAGTTGTAGATAAGAATGGACTTGAATACTCAGCTAAAGATGGAGTAAAGAGTTTCACAATCAAAGTTGGTGATGCTGAAAAACCAGAAGTTGCATTCAAAGAAGATTTCTTGAAAGATGAATATAACTTAAATGAAGAACTTACACTTGATATTTCAAAGATTGTTCTTTCAGACAATGGATATGGTGCTGGAACAGAAGCTGCTGACACAGAAATGAGAAATAATCTTCTTGCAAAGATGAAAGTAGTTTTAACAAGAGTTGACGACAACGGAAACACTATTGAAATCGAAAACCTTTTGAAAGATGAAACAAATGCTTACAAGTATAAACTTGACAATGCTGGAACATACACATTGAAAGTTACAACAACAGACGCTGTTGGAAATGAATCAACAACTGTAACTAAGACATTTGAAGTTTCTACAGAAGGAAAGAAAGCAGGAGTATCAACAAAGACTGTTGGAATTATCTTAATCGTTCTTGCTTGCTTAGTTCTTGCAGGTGTTATCGCTTACTTCGTGATTTCTAGAATTAGAATGAACAAGAAGGGAACAAAGCTTGTTAAGAAAAACAAGAAGGATGTAAAGAAAGACTAAAATTAAAAAAGGCATATCTCAATGATATGCTTTTTTTTGTTGAAAATAGTTTAGTTGAAATAACTAAAACCCTTGACAAAAAGGCGTAATTATGTTATATTATCGTTGTATCCGCATACGAGTGGTTCCAGAAGTTCGTAAGACACCTTTGCGTAGCGAGTTTGGATAGAGGAGGTAAAAAGAATGTTCGCAGTTATTCAATGTGGTGGAAAACAATATAAAGTTACTGCTGACGAAGTAATCAGAGTTGAAAAGCTTGATGCTAATGTTGGAGATAAGATCAATTTAGAAGTTCTTCTTGTTTCTGATGGAGACAATACTATCGTTGGAACACCTGTTGTTAAAGATGCTGTTGTAGAAGCAGAAGTTCTTGCTCATGGCAAAGAAGACAAAGTTGTTGTTTTCAAATATAAGCCAAAGAAAAACGTTAGATCAAAGCAAGGACACAGACAACCATACACAGAATTAAAAATCTTAACAATAAAGAAATAATAGTTATGACAAAGATTTATATCTATAAGAAAAATGATTTGTTCACAGGTTTTGAATTAGACGGACACACAGAAAAAGAAATTTTATGTGCAGCTATTTCAACAGCGACACAAATGACTGTTTTGGGAATTAAAGATGAGCTTAAATTAAAGCCAAAAGTTATTGTTGGCGACGGATATCTTAAAATGACCATTAGGGAAAAAGATATCGCAAACGATAAAGTTCAGCTTCTTATGAAAACATGTTATGATTCGCTTACTCAAATCATAAAAAATGAAAAAAAATATGTTAAATTGGAGGTAAAAGAGGATGTTTAATATTAATATTCAGCTTTTTGCTCACAAGAAAGGTGGCGGTAGTTCTAAGAACGGAAGAGAATCTCACAGTAAGAGATTAGGCGTTAAAGCAGCAGACGGACAAAGAGTTCTTGCAGGATCAATCATTATTAGACAACGTGGAACAAAAGTTTATCCAGGCGCTAACGTTGGACTTGGAAAAGATTACACACTTTTCGCTATAAAGGATGGAGTTGTTAAATTTGGAACTTCAAACGGCAAAAAGATCGTAAGCATTATTGAATAATTCAAAAACGCAGAATATCTGCGTTTTTTTCTTGCAAAAAAGAAACGAAGATGATAAAATTTAAGCTATGAAATATGAATTAAAAAAGAATAAAATAATAATCGAAGGAAAGGAAGATTTTAATATCTCACATATTTTAGAATGTGGGCAAATCTTTGCATATGCTGGAAATTTAGTTTATTCTAGTAGCGAAAAAGCTGTTATAAATGAAACTGAAAAGGGCTTTGAAATTGATTGCACTGATGAAAAATATTTTGAAAACTTTTTTGATTTAAAGACAGATTATTCAAAGATAAAAAAAGAGCTTTCAAAAAGTGAGCTTTTGAAAAAGCCTATCCAGTTCGGATATGGAATTAGAATTTTAAAAAATGATATATTTGAAACACTAATTTCCTTTATTGTTTCTGCTAATAATAATATTAAAAGGATTCAACTTATTTTAAGTAGAATGAGAGAAAAACTTGGAGAAAATAAAGGGGATTATTTCGCATTTCCGACATATGAAAAATTACTTTCAGTGAGTGAAGGGTTTTTTAAAGATATAGGGTGCGGCTACAGAGCAGGTTATTTGTATAAAGTGCTTAGACAAATGGATATAAAAGAGATCTATGAGTGGAAAAATCTTCCAACAGAGGTTCTTAGAAATAAACTAATTGCACTTTCAGGAATTGGACCAAAGGTTGCAGATTGTATATTGCTTTTTGGCTATGGCAAGCAGGATGTTTTTCCAGTAGATACATGGATAAATCAGATGTACAATCAGTATTATCATGAAGAAAGCAACAGAAACATCATAAGAAAAGAGCTCACAGAGGAGTTCGGAAACTTAAGTGGATATGCACAACAATATCTTTTCTACTGGCAGAGAAGTGCAGAAAACAAGGAGTGAGAAATCACTCTTTTTTTTGACAATAAATTTTTAAAACAGCGCTTATACGCCCTTTTTTCAAATTAGGTATTTACAAATGCATCCTTTTGTGCTAGAATACAGTCAGAAGGAGACAAGAAAATGGAGTTCGTTCAGTTTTGGACAGAAATGTCATGGATTGTTATCTTGCTATTTTGCTTAGCTATTGGATTCGCTATTGCAGAGGGACTTATTCCGGGCTTTGGTGTTTGCGGAATAATTTCAATCATCTGTACAGTTGGCTCTTTAGTGGCAGAGGGGATTATAACTCAATCTGTGTTCTGTGTTCTGTTTTTATTAGTTTTGATATTAATTGTTGCTATAATTTTGTTCTTTATTTTTGTGCTATCCGCGAAAAAAGGACTACTAAAAAAGACAGCGATAATTGAATCACAAAGTTCTATTCCAGAAAACTATGGAAAGGACAGCAAGAAAAAACTTTTGATCGGAAGAGTTGGGGAAGTCGTTTCAGAATGTAAACCTGTTGGGAAAGCAGAGTTTGACGGTGAAACTTATACAATTATTTCAAGAGAAAAAAACATTCAAAAAGGAACATTAGTTTTTGTTCAAGAAATCAAAGATAATTTAGTCTTTGTGAAACAGCTCAAAGGAGGAGAAAATGAATAGTTTACTTTTAGCATTATCTGGTGGCTATATCGCGCTTATAGTTATAGCATCATTGTTACTATGCTTCATGATTATCATGTTCATTCTTGTTCCAATCAAACCTTGGTTCATGGCCCTTGTATCAGGCGCCCATGTATCAATGGGAAGATTGATTGGAATGAGACTAAGAAAAGTTGATACGAAGAAAATTGTTTTGACATACATCATGGCTAGAAAAGCTGGACTTACAATTACAGTCGTTGACTTAGAAACACATTACATGGCTGGCGGAGATATCGACAAAGTTGTAAAAGCTTTAATTGCTGCACACAGTGCAAAGATTGACCTTGATATTGAACTTGCTAAAGCAATCGACCTTGCTGGTAGCGATGTTGTAGAAGCCGTTGAAACTTGCGTTACACCTAAGATTATTGAGGTTAACGATATCGCAGCTATTGCTCAAGATGGCATCGAAGTTAAAGTTGATATCAAAGTTACAGTTAAAACAGATATCAAAGAATTGGTAGGAGGAGCAAGAGAGGATACAGTTATTGCCAGAGTCGGCAAAGGAATTGTTAGTTGTATCGGTGAAGCTCAAACTTACAATGACCTACTTGAAAATCCATCAGCTATTTCTGAAAAAATCCAAAGCATGGGATTAGACGACGGAACAGCTTATGATATTATCTCAATCGACGTTGCCGATATTGATATCGGAAGAAACCTTGGAGCTAAACTTGAAACTGAAGAAGCTGAAAAGAACAAAGTTTTAGCTCAAGCTCAAGCAGAAAGAATTAGACAGATTGCTGTTGCTGAAGAACAAAAGATGAAAGCTAAGACTCAAGAGATGAAAGCAGCAGTTCTTGCAGCAGAAGCTGAGATTCCAAAGGCTATTGCTGAAGCAATTAAGAAGGGCAACTTTGGTGTTTTAGATTATTACAAACTTCAAAATCTTCAAGCTGACACAGCAATGAGAAACTCAATCGCAGGATCAGATACTAAATCAGAAGACGATGACTAATTAAAAGGGGGATAAACAGTATGCATGTTGGAATATGGTATGCTTTAGGTGCAATGGTATTCTTGTTAATATTGTTTATCCTTTTTGATAATAGAAAGAAAATCTTCAAGAAGCGTGCAAAGAAAGTTAAAGAAGAGGTTGAGGTAAAAGATTCAAAACCTGTTGAAAAAAAAGAAGAACCGAAAGTGGTAAAAAAGATTGATAATCCAAAAATGTCACTTGCAAAAAAAGTTAAGAAGGAGCCAGATCCAGTTCCTGAGGCTGAAGTTGAAGATGCAAACTTGGACGGCTTTGACGAAGAGCCAATCACTTATCAAAAGACTTCTGACATGGGATCAGCCCAACGCAGAAGGCCAGCACCTTTGCAGTTTGATCGTGCTAAAGTGCAACGTGAATTAATGGCGAGAAACAGCAAAAAGAAAAGCATAAAGGAACAAATCAAAGATTTAAGTCCAGAGATGAAAGCGATTTTATTTACTGACGCACTTGGAAAACACGATGACAAATAGTCTTTTTAAAATTGAATATGCATATGTTATAACTGAGGTATGCATGTTCAATTTTTTTAATGAAATAAAGAGTAGTGTAAAGAAATTCAAAGTGACCGAGCGATACAACATTATCAATATCTCAGGGCAGATTGTATATGTTGAGGGACACAAGGGGATTACTCTTTTGTCGAGCGACGTTATTGCATTCAGAGTTAAAGCCGGAAGAATCAATATCTATGGCAAAAATCTTTCACTTTCAGAACTTGCAGACGACACCTTAAAAGTATCGGGGATGATTGATAAAATTGAGGCGGATAAATGAAAAGTTACTGCAAGTTTGAAGTAAAAGTTTTAAGGACAGAGAAATTCGTGAACGAGCTTTCACATGATTTTTTGATTAAGGATATTGAGCAAAAAGAGGGGAATATTTTATCCTTTAAAACAGAGCCAGCTAGCGAGCGAAAATTAAAAAAATATCTTAAGAAAAAGGATATTGAAATACTTTTAGTTGATAAAAAAGGCGCATATTATGGCTTTTTGAATATAATTAAATCCTGGGGACTAATTGCGGGGATAGTTTTAGGCTTAGCTTTTTTCTTTGTACAAACTATGTTTATAAAGCAAGTTGAAGTGTGGAGCGATGGACAAGTTAGCGAGCAAGAAGTTATGAAGTTAGTTGAGTCCTATACGATAAATAAATTAAAGAGCAGCATAGATACGAAAGATCTTGAAGTTAAGATTTATGATGAGTTTGAAGACCTTAGTTTTGTGTCGGTCGCTGTCGTTGGACAAACAGTAGTTGTGAATGTAAAAAAGGAAGTTAAGCCAAGCGAAATGGAGGACGAATTCACCGCTATAAAGGCGAAAGAAGACGGACGAATAACGAGTATTGAGCATGTACAAGGAACGCTTTGCGTCAAGGTGGGAGATATTGTTCGAAAAGGGGACGACCTTGTTCTTCCTTACGTGCTAAATGCACAAGGCGAGGAGCAAAAGATTATTCCAAAAGCAAGAATTATGGCGGATGTGTGGATTACTTCTGAAGTTATGCACAATTCATATTACAAAGAAAATTTTAGGACAGGCAATAAAGTTACTAAAAATGAAGTGCTGCTGTGCGGGATAAAAATCTATGATAATAACAAAGTTAATCCTTTTGAAAATTATGATACAGTTATAAAAGACAAGCATATAGCGGAAAATAATATACTCCCATTTATTTTAAGAGAAACAACTTACTATGAAATCGAAGAGAAAATTGTTCAGCAAAGCTTTAGTGAAGTGAAAGAAAAAATTATAGAGCAATGCAAGCAAAATAACTTGCAAAAAATGGGGGATTGTGAGATAATAAAAAAAGAAAATACAATAATAAAAGAAGCGGGGAATATCACAACTGTTATTCACACTTGCGTTGTAAGTAGAGATATTGGAGGATAAATGAATCTTTATACAAATAAAGTTGGCTTAATTGCTAAACATAAGATAAAAAGAATTTATGAAATTGCACTTGAGGAGCTAGACTGCCGTGAACTTGTTGGCGTTTGTGTTTCATTTGTAGGCGAAGAAGAAATTAGGGAGCTAAATAACAAACATAGAAATGTTGACAGAGTGACAGATGTCCTCTCTTTTCCAATGCTTGAAATTAAGCCAGGCGATGATATCAAAGATTTTAGGGAAGAGCAAGAAGAAATCTTTTTGGGGGATATTGTTATTTGCACAAAGAGAGCAAAAGAGCAAGCTAAGGAATATGGCCACTCATATAACAGAGAGTTGTGTTTCCTTGCATTACATGGACTTCTTCATTTACTAGGATATGACCACATGACAGAGACGGATGAAAAGGAAATGATGGGGCTTGCTGAAAGAATTTTAGAAAGAGCGAAAGTTAGGAGAAAATAGATGTACACTTGTGGATATGTTGCAATTGTTGGAAGGGCGAACGCTGGGAAGAGCACACTCCTCAATGCTTTGATTGGAGAAAAAGTAGCTATTGTGTCAGATAAACCCCAGACGACAAGAAATAATATTTTGGGAATAAGAACGGAGAAAAACTCGCAGATAATTTTCGTTGATACTCCGGGAATCCACCATTCAAAAAATCATCTTGATAAGTTCATGATGAAAAGCGTCAGGAGTGCACTTGCGGGAGTTGATTTGATTCTCTATCTTGTTGACGGCTCAAAGCCAACTGACCAGGAAGAGAAAGACTACATAGAAAAACTGAAAAGTGAAGAATGTCCAATTATTGTTGTTCTCACGAAGAATGACAAGCCAATAAAAACCGATGTGCAGGGAGATTACTCAATTTCTAGTGTCAAGAATGAAAATTTGGATATCCTTTTGAAAGCAATTTTGGAGAAGCTTCCAAAAAGTGCGAAAAAGAACTTCATTTTTGACGAAGAATATTACACAGATAAATCAGTTAAATTTTTAGTTGCGGAATATGTGCGTGAAGCTGCTCTTAGAAAGCTAAGCGACGAAATTCCTCATGGTATTGCCGTGGATATAACTCGATTTGACGAAAGAGGAGACATAACCACAATCGAGGCGGATATTATTTGTGAGCGTGACTCCCACAAAGGGATAATAATCGGCAAGGGTGGACAAACGCTCCGAAAGATCGGCGAGGATGCAAGAAAGCAAGCGGAAGACCTACTTGGAACGAAAGTTTTGCTAAAGCTCTTCGTGAAAGTGGAAAAAGATTGGCGCGATAAACAATCCCAGCTTAACAGCTATGGATATACGGATAAAAAATAGTATGAAAAGATTTAAATGCAATTGCTAAAACAATGCAATATCTCACGATGTTTAGTATGCAATACTGATAGTGCAATATGCCATAAAATAAATCCTGGGCTCGCACGAAAGTGCGAATTTCATTTGCTTTAGCAAATATCATTGCGTTAGCAATTTCACTGAACCGTCAGGTTCAATTTCATTGCAAATAAAAAAGAAAGCCTTCTCGACTTTCTTTTTTCTTTGCTTGGCAGGGGTGGAAGGGGCGATGCGTTAAGAAAAGTTGCCAGTGGCAAGTTTTTAGCTAGAGAGCTAAGCGAACGACAAGCCGGGGAGCGACTTGTTCGCGGTCTGGCTCCGACAGGAGCGAACCCCTGGGTTCGATTGCTTCCACCCAAAAGAAAAAAAGCCCAAGAGGACTTTTGCTTGGCAGGGGTGGAAGGAATCGAACCCTCCTCTGGAGTTTTGGAGACTCTCATTCTACCGATGAACTACACCCCTAAATGCTTCTTTATTGTACAATAAAATTCGCTATATGTCAATTATTTTGTGCAATACATTTTGAATTAATTTTAAAAAGTGTTACAATTTTTAGTAAATATGGAGGAATGATGAAGGTTCAACAAGTGATCTCAGACAATTTAGAAAGCAACGTTTTTGTCGTAACTGAAAAGGGCGAAGCTCTTATCATTGACGCAGGCGCGAGATTGGAAGAGGTTGAAAAAGCTGTCATGAAAAATAGAGTAGTGGGGATTTTATTGACACACGGGCATTACGATCACTGCTTCTATGTGTTAGAATATGCTAAAAAATTTAATTGCCCCGTCATAACAGAGGTACATGGAATAAAAACAATGGGCGATCCCAAGCTAAACTATAGCGAAAGCATTTCCATTAAAGCAGATAGCCACTTTGTTAAAATTAGTAGGGATGAAGATATCAATCTTGGACATTTTGTTATCCACGCGTTCATGACTCCAGGGCATTCGCCATGCGGTGTTTCATACTTAATCGGGAATGACCTTTTTGCTGGAGATACTGTCTTTTATCGTGGAATAGGGCGAACAGACCTTGCGGGGAGCGATGAAAAAAAGATGCTTGAAAGTTTGAAAAAAATAATGGGCATTAAATTTAAAACTTTACACAGTGGTCATAGCCTTGATTCAACCTGGGAAGAGCAGCAGAGAAATCTTGGCGCATATATTAGATTTTTATCTAGAAAAAATTAGCATATATGCATATCTGCACAGTTTTTGATATTTAGTAGTTTTAAAAAAGAGCATTACAATTTTTAGCAATACTCTTTTTTTGTTTACTTTTTAGAAGAGAATCTTTTATCATCTCCCTTAAGCTCTAAAACAATCGAACTTGTCCTATCCATAACTCTAGAGAAAATTCTCTCGTCATATCTATCTCTTAATTCAGCAGGTGAGAGGTTGGATGTGATGACGGTCCTAAGATTTTTCATTCGTCTTTCGTTGATAACAAGATATGTATATTCGCGTGTGATGTTATTAAAGAAGGGCTCTGTTCCAAGGTCGTCGATAAATAGAACTTCACATGATAAGATATCATTTAGTGCTTCTTTATCTTTAGATGAATGATATTTGATAAATAATTGTGACAAGTTAAAAGCAGTTGTTAAAATAACTAGTTTGTTCTGTTTAATAAATTCATTTGCCATGCACCTTAAGAGATGAGTTTTTCCTGTCCCAGTTTGACCTAAAAGATACACTAGGTTTTTATTTGTGTCACTTTTATTGCACCACTGATACATAAGGTCATAGATCTTTTTCATTTCCTCTTTATTTTCGAAGATATTGAAATCGGAGCCTTTAAAATCTTCCAGCTTTCCAAAGTTACTTTTTTCTAAAAGGATTTTTGAAATTTCCTTTTTAAGGCAATCGCAATATTGTTCGCCAACAAATCCGGCGTCCCTGCATTTTTTACAAGAATAGTTTGCTTCGATTGAAGGAATATTTAATTCTTTTAATCTTTGCATATACTGGCTTTTTAAGTTTGCCACTTCGTTTGGATCAAACTTTTCGCCGAAAGCTTCTTTTCTTGCATTTTCTATTAATGTGTTAACATATTTTTTGTACATTTGTGCGAAGGATTTATCTTGCATTGCTTTAAGTTTCTGATTATATGCTTCGTGTTCAGCTTTTTCTTTTCGATTTCTAATAATATTTAGTGCTTCGCTAAGCAAGTCTTGTTTCATAAATCCTCCTTTTAAATTTCTACTTCATCAATTGATTGAATTAATGCGGCGAGCTGGTCGCTCTTATATGATCTTCCTTGGAAGTTCGCAGGCTTTGGGGCTGAAACGGCAGGTTTCTTCTTTGCCTCCTCAACGCTTCTTACATCCGAGTTATGCCAATTTGCTAAAATTGAATTTAAGTACTGCATTGACTTTCCAGCAGCAAGTTCGCTTGCATACATGATAAGCTCTTTTGACATATTCCAAGCTTTCCAAGTTTTATATAACTCTCTATCAATAAAATTAACTTTTCTTGGGAGAGCAAGCTTGTCTAAAATCTCTTGAATCTCGTTGTCAGTTTCGATAATCTCATTTAAATATGAGTGTAGTGCTTCAACTGTAACTAATCCTAGTTTTGAGAACTTTTGAATTTTGTTATCTAATCCCTCAAGACTTCTAACTGATACTTTTCTGCAATATGATGCGATTTCGAGAATTGTTTCCTCGTCAAGGCCTAAATTTATCCACTTTGAAATATAGTTATCAACAACCATATCTAAATTTTCATAATATACACCTATTGCATTATTTACTTGTTTAGCAAGGTTATATAGTTTTTGCTTATTTTGTTCATAGTTTTCAATTTCCAAAACTGAGAATAAACCAAGAGTGTAATATTTCATGAGAATGCCGTCTATTTTGTCAAATGTTGGATGAGTTTTTGTTTTTATCTTATTTGCTACATAAAGAATTACGTCAACACCAAAACCAAGTTCATCTGTCCATTTTTTGTAGAGAGTTTTTTCTTCAATATATGGCTGACGTTTAATTCTTAGAGCAGAGAGGAGAGCCCCAAGTTCAGAAGAATTTTCTTCAAACTCGCAGAGCTTTTCTTCAACTTGCTGCGCAGTTAAAATCCCTTCATTTGCCCAGTTTCTTGCGACAGTTAAAATATATGTATATCCCACATTTGCTTTCTTTGTGTCAATGCAATATTTGATTATCATTAAAAGTGCTTCCTGCTCCATGTGATATCTTTCCATGAAGTCATAATACTCAGCATATTCTGATTTTGAGATTTCTCTTTTCCCTTCAAAGAGCTCTTGAGCTTGTCTATTGAATACATCATATTTATCTGTTTTATATAGCTTAGTTCCAGAGCCAATATTTTTAAGAGGTGTAAATCTGATTTCGACTGGATACGTGGAAAGCACTTGAACGAGCCCTTGTTCTTGCCAGTACATAAAGCAGGTGATAACTTCATCTTCGTCTAAGCCCAAATGTTTTGAGAATTTATCCAGTGCATTGTCGATTATCTCACCAGAGTTGCAAAGAAAAAGTCCGTACAAATATACCTTAACGCAATTGTCTGGTGCGTCAGGAAGATATTCGTTTATGAACAAGTTGTCAACTTCTGTTTTATTGTTTGCTATATATTCTGTTGAAAATTTACAAAAAGCCATTGTCGTTTCTCCAATTACAGATAGTTTATCACAAAAATTTGTTTATGACAATTATTTTGTCAAAAAAGAATTATATAACTTTACATCGAATATTTTATAACATGAAAAAGTGTGCATTTATTTTAATTCTTTTACTTATCTGTCCTTTGTTTGTTTTTGGCTGTTCAAGTGAAACGGTTACTTTAAACGAGTATGATATAAAAATCGAATATGACAATCTCACACATACTGCGTCTGCAAGTGAAAACGTGACATATTACAATGTTTCAGATGACGAACTTGATAATATCTGTTTTCACCTTTATCCAAACGCTTTTAGGGAGAACGCAAAAAATGAAGTTGTTGTTCCTTCGTCTGTGAGCAAAGCTTATCCAAACGGAAAGAGCTATGGCGGGATAAATATTGAAAGCGTAAAAAAACAGGAATATGACCTAAATTACGAAATTACGGGCGAGGATGAAAATATTTTAAAAGTAAATCTTGAAGAAAAACTTAAACCCGGTGAAAATATCGTAATAAGTATCGATTTTAACCTTTTACTCCCAAATATCAATCATCGATTCGGATATGGTGACAACACGGTTAATTTTGGCAATTTTTACCCAATAGCGTGCGTATATGAGGATAATAAATTTACTGCAGACCTATATTCTGCAAATGGAGATCCGTTTTATAGCGAGTGTGGTAAGTATAACGTTGAAATAACGTATGACAAAAGTTTTATTTTAGCGTCAACAGGGGGAGAGTATTCCACTGCGGAAGAAAATAACTTAAAAGTGACAAAGCTAAGAGCGGAGAATGTGAGAGATTTCTGCTTTGTTTTATCCGATAAATTTAACGTTATTGAAGGAAATGCGGGAAAAACGAAAGTTAAGTATTTCTATTATGGCGATGAAGATCCAAACAATTCTTTGCAAACAGCGATAAAATCCATTAATACTTTTAACGAAAGCTTTGGAATTTATCCATATGCGCAGTATTCTGTCGTAGAATGTAATTTTGTATATGGAGGGATGGAGTTTCCAGAGCTTGTTATGATCTCGGATGATTTAACAAATAAGGAAGACTATCAGTATGTCATAATTCACGAAACTGCACATCAGTGGTGGTATGGAATAGTTGGAAATAACCAATATGAAAACGCATGGATTGATGAAGGTCTTGCTGAATATTCAACAGCTGTCTTTTATGATAAAAATCCTGAATATGGTGTGAAATATAAAAATATGATTCGTGCGGCGCAGAGAAATTATGATATCTTTGTTCAAATTTTTGGGGATATTTATAGCGAACTTGACACATCAATGAACAGAAGATTATGTGATTTTAAAACAGAGCCGGAGTATGTAAATTGCACCTATACAAAGGGCATGCTCATGTTTAATCAAATTAGAGAAGAGGTGGGAGAAAAAAAACTTGAAAAGGCTCTCAGAAAGTTTTTTGATGAAAAAAAATATAAAAATACAACATATGCTGAGTTTTTAAAGATAATGGCTAAACATGCGGGAAACAAGGCGGAAAAAATAATTTTAATAAATGTCGAAAAATAAATAAAATTCATGAAAAATGACGTCAAAAGTTTGACTTAAATTTTAAAAGCCACTATCATAATAATGATAATTGATTTAGCGAAAACAATTGGTTTTACTTTTAAAGAATACAAATCTCGTTAATTGATATCATAATTATTAAAAGGTGGTAAATGATGAAGAACAAAAATGGTAAAAAGTTATCCATTCTTGCTGTCGCTGGACTTACATGTTTAATTCCGGGGCTGATAGTAGGCTGTGGAAATAAGAGCAGTGACACTGACTTATTTTTTACTAGAGGAATCAAAGTTACCTGCGGAGAATCTTTAGCTACGCTCAGCATTGATGGTGCGAAGTTAAAAGATGATTCAGGCAATTATTATTTGTTCCTAAGAAACGAAGCAGGGGAGGCAGTTGACTTAAGTGAGACTGGAAATCACGAAGTTGTAAATCCAACAATTGCACCAAAGAAAGGAACGGAGGATTATTTCTTAAGAGTAAAAATCCAGTACATCGGGGTTACAGGAAATCAAGTGAGAGAAATTGAGGACGTTGATGACTACTTCACAGTTGTTCCAACTTTCACAAGTGAGTGGTTACTCTGTGACGATGGCTATTATTATAATGTTAAGGATGGCGTTGTAGAGTGGAACGTTGAAAACAAGAGTTCACAACTTAAAGTTGGAAATGGCAATTCTCAGCAAGTAGCATTGTTTGGTTCTAACTCAAGAACTTATGCCTTGTCTGACGCAGCATACATTTCATATGATTACATCGGAGCAAGAGTTGTTGTTGAAGCTGTAAATAGCAAAGGTGCAACAGACAGCTCTTTAGCAAATCAAGGCTGGACATTCCAAACAGACAAAGTTACAGGTCTTAAACTTATCTATGACATGAATGGCGGATCTGAATCTGAACTTAGCGATGTGGAAAACTTAAGAGAGGGAAATAAGGTTACTATTTCTTCAACAGTTCCAACAAGAACAGGTTATGAGTTTGTAGAATGGAATACAAGCAGCTCCGGAAACGGAAGAGCATATGCTCCTGGCGATAAAGTTAAGATGGGACAAACTAACTTAACTCTGTATGCTCAATGGAAAGCGAATACATATAGCGTTGAGCTTAATGCTAACGGCGGAAACTTCACATCAACTGAGGTTTTAACTGAATATACATATGGAAAGGCTGTAAATCTTCCAACACCTGTAAAAGAGGGTTACACATTTGACGGCTGGTTTGACGCTGAAGACAATAAATTAGATTATATAACAGAAATAACAGAAGGCAACTTGAGCTTAACAGCAAAGTGGAGCTTAAAGAAGTATAGCATTACACTTTTCACAAATGGTGGAACAATTCAATCTGGAAATGTTAGTGAATACAGCATTGAACAAGGTGCAACTCTTCCAACAGATGTCAAGAGAGAAGGATATACTTTTGACGGTTGGTATGAAAGTTACGCTCCAGCAACTGGCTCAAACCCAGAAGTTTGGGCGGGAAAGAAGACTGAAGTTGTTAGCACCGAGAAGGGAAACAAAACTTTCTTTGCTAAATGGACAATCAAATCTTATGTAATTAACCTTGACCTTCAAGACGGAATTTTAAATGGTGGAAATATTTCAGGTCAAACAAAGGAATATGGTGCATCTCTTCCATACAACTTGAAGAAGGACGGATATGACTTTGCTGGATGGTCAACATCTGAAGAGGGTGGAAAAATCTATGACAGAGTTGGCGATTTCGGAGACGTAACAGAAGTTACACTCTATGCTCAATGGGTTGCTCAGAAAATGAGTATCTACTTTAACAGCAATGGTGGAACAATTGATGGTTCAACTAGTGAAGTAGTTAAGAGAGTTGACTTCAACTCAGCAATCGGTGAAATGCCTATGCCAGTTAGAGCTGGTTATGAATTCAAAGGTTGGTTCGACAACAAATATTTTGAAGGCGATGCTTTGACAGAAGATACAATCTGGATTGAATTTACTTCAAAGAGAGTTTATGCTAAATGGGAAGCTCTTCAAACAGCTTACACAGTTGAATACTATCTTGAAGGATATGACGGAACATATAAGAAACACTTAGTAGAAAACAAAGAGGCTGCAACTGATAGCGCAGTTTATGTAGAACTAAAATCATTTGCAGGATTTGTACATGTTGACAACGAAAAAGACATCCTTCAAGGAACAGTTGCTGCTGACGGAAGCTTAGTATTGAAGATCTATTATGCAAGAAAATCTTTCTCAATCACATATGAGCTTGACGGAGGAACTTTTGTTTCAGAGGCTGGAAAAAGCACATATAGATATGGAGAAGTTTATGAACTACCAGCTGTATCTAAACATGGATATAGTTTCCTTGGATGGTACAAGAATGCTGCATTTGCAGGCGAAGCTGTAACAGGAACAACAGCCACAGACTTAGGCGACATCACATTCTATGCTAAGTACGATCAAATTCTATTCAACGTAAAACTTAATATGTTAGGCGGATCACTCAAAGAGGGTGAAACAGATGTAACTGAACATACATATGGATATGAAACAAAACTTCCAATTCTTGAAAGAGAAGGATGTGAGTTTGGTGGATGGTACGACAATGCAAAATACAATGGAAGTCCAATTGAATCTATCCCAGCAGATGTAAAATGTGACACAGAATACTTTGCTAAATGGACAGGTCTTGAATTTGCAGTATCATTCGAAACAAACGGCGGAACAATCCAGTCGAATTGGATTTCATCATATCCTGCTCTTCAGACTACAGAACTTCCTGTTGTCACAAAACCTGGATACAAATTCTTAGGTTGGTATGATAACGCTGAGTTCGATGGAAATTGCTATGAAGCAATCACTGAAGATGTAATGGGAGAGAAGACTTTCTACGCTAAATGGGGCGACGGGGAAATCACTTTTAGTGCTCAAGGTCCAGACGGAGTTTCAGTTGGTAGTGCCACATTGCCAGCGAACTACACAAATACAGATCACGCAGAAACATATACAATTCCATCATTGGAAGATAGAATGTTTAACGGCAAGAATCTTGCTGTAAAATACGTTAAAGTAAATGACTCAGGTGCAAAAAATAAAATTGGCTCTACATTTACAATCTATGGCGACACAAAAATAACTTTTGTTTACGATTATGTAACAGAC
>ERZ808286.766-NODE-766-length-18965-cov-5.212745_pt1 | contig 18965 bp, 22 predicted proteins | sample MGYA00521276_ERZ808286 | MGnify/ENA primary metagenome ERZ808286 (study PRJEB31516, sample SAMN03275607) | gut metagenome | biome: mammalia-associated habitat; material: feces | host: Papio cynocephalus | place: Kenya | collected 2012-08-01 ... | reverse complement strand
CACTTTAAAGTGCTAAAGTGTATGAAGTTGTCAGAAAATTGGGGACAATTTGTATTGTTAAAAAATTAACACTTGACAAGTAAGAAAAAATGTGTTATACTCTTTTTAGAGAAGTTCGCCCGTCGGTTAGTCGAGGCTAACTAGTAAACAAAATGATAACCGCTATATATTTCTACATAGCGGTCAGCGGTCACGTCATTAAGTTTTCCGGTACGTTCCACTTTGTCGGAATCTCTGGCTTCCAATCGCAATCACACAGTAGTTGTAGCTCCTTGCTGGTGACTCTGAATGGGTTCTTTAAGTCGTACAATACAGTTTCTACGATTCTATCGCGTCTGGGGTATAGCCATGTAATGCGTATTGCGTTAAGCATCTTTGCCGCTTTGTAAATGTGTTTCACGGTCGTATGACTATAAGTCCCGAACACGTATAGGGCGGCCGTGTCGCGTTTGTAAATTCCCACCAAAGTATCGTAGCTTTGCAACAAATCCACGCCGTATGCGTTATAATGATAAAGCGTTGATTTTGCGGTTACTGCTGTTTCGTGCTGATTGTCAAGCCAATTGCTACTCCAAATTCTGTGCGCCATTCTTATAAGTTCACGTCTTGTCATAATTTTTCCTCCTTATATAGCTTTTAATGTGCTTTCCTTAACTTCTGTCTATATTATAATATGTGGAATCGTAAAAGTCAAGCGTTTTTTGCATTTTTTTAATTGAGTTTTCGCTTTTCTTATGGTAGGATTGCGATTGTAGTAATCGGGAGTAGAATATTTTAATGCTTTAGAGTTATAAAACTAGAATGCGCTAAAGCGCAGACGCTTTAAAGCACTGATTCTGCAATGCGCTAATTTGAAAATCGTTTTTAGATTTGGGTTCTTATTCGCTTGAACTTCGCCATATATGCATTTGCACGCGTCAGACAAAAAAAACAGGAAAAGCCTTTTTAGCATTTCCTGCCTTGCCTGCTATGTTTTGATTCTTTTTTTGGATTTTTTTTTTTAGCCCCCCCCCCCCCCTACGGGGCGTGGGGGGGCATAGTGAATTAATAGTTTCTATTTGGATCATATAGAATTGCTGACCATTTACTAGCATCATATGGCTTTTCCATGTAATCGTACGCGATTCCGACTAATTCAATTGTTTTTCCTTCTGCATAGATTCCTGTATGCCCATTCCTCCATGCTATCATACCATCTTTCGGAGATCCCTTCCATCTGGAATATTTCGCCAAATATTGACTCGTTCCGATTCCGTGGTTTCCGGGGCTCGCGATACCGTACGCATAATTCACTAGGTAACTACAGTCTCCAACCCTTTGACCAATGTCTGCCAACGCTGTGTTATAATAACTCTCTGTCCAAATGCTAGGATATTTTCCTCGGAGTGTATCAGCTAATTCCTTTGTAGCAATTTGCCCGGCACCGCCATACCAGTATTTGTAATTAGACAATGATTTTGCCCTTGCTACAATTCCGTTCGGTTCTGTCGTCGGAGATTCCCAATAAAAGGCACTCCTGTCCCAAATGAAGCCATTTGTCCGAAATGCAAATGTGCTCCCTGTCTGCGTTCCGGGCCATGAGGTTTCAAGACATTTCTTTCTTATCTTATTCGGATATCCCATCATCATATTATAAGTCTCTTGTTCTATGAATGGCTTTGTGCTTAATATTGCTGTCCAATGGGAGTTCGGCTCTGTGCCTTTCCATAAAGCATATCCAGAGTATGCGCGATTCGCTTTTCCGATATCAGCGCGCCATAACGATTCATAGCTTGATACAGCGTGTGCAAAACTACCATCTTTATTACAATCAATGAGTCCGAATACGACATCTAATATGCTGTCTGGTAAATCTCGGTGATAATTTACAACGAAGCGATAAACTGTTCCGTCTTCGTAGACAAACGGCGAACTGATGAATGCCACATCTGATAGAAATTCAATTTTTTCTTCTTCTCCATCTCCATCATCATCATCGTAATAATAGTACCATCCGCGTCCTTTATAATCAATCACCCAGAAATTAGGTATTTCGCCTTTCCCTGCGTCTGGAATATTTGGACTTGCGTTACCCTGCCCGTAGGCGGTCGCGAAACTTGACCAATGGCGGTTCTGCCAGTTTAGAATATATCCGCGCTTTTTCATTTTACTCCCACTTCCATTTCTTAAAATATCCACGGTAACACTCCGGCATTTTTACTATTTTTTCTTCACCAGTCTCCTTCGCCTTTCGGATTAACTGCATTAAGTTAATTCCAATAGGCTTCACCATATAGAAATAATGGGGCGTTTCAGTTCGATAGTTGTTTTTTAGGTCGTATAAGTTTCCATTTGATAATTTAGTTGCCATGTGTATACCTCCTTTTCTTTTTTTTATTTTATCACATAAACTTATTTTTGTCAATAAAAATCCTCCCCCCATTTCTGGGAGGAGGAGGGGAATTTAAATAATTTAGTCCGTGACGGTTACAGTCAAAGTGCCACTCTTTGAATTATCCAAATGAGATGTTCCTGTGATTGTAAGTGTCTCAGCCGTTTCGTCTTTCGCTACAAACAGAAAACCTGTCGCAGGATCGAGATAAGTGTGGTTGGAAGTTGATCCTTCTAAACTGTATTCACAGAATGCATCTGCTACTTTTCCCGCCACCGGAGTGACTTTTGCAATGCCTAATTCAAGATATTTACCTTTTTTAACTGTCGCAGATGTCTTTCCATCTTTTGTAAAAAGTTCTACTTTCGATACGCCAATGTCAGCAGGCTCTACAAACGCGATTGCATTGGATGCATAAGAGAAGTTTACCATTTTCCAGTTATGAAGCCAACGCTTTTCTTCTAAATTATCTCCATTTTCCCACATTTTGAGCTTTGGGAATCCTTTTGCTGGATGAATACGAAAATAATCTTCATCAACGTACATGCCGAAGACTTTATTTCCCGCAAACCCGTTCGAGTCGGTCACGATAATCTGTCCTTTTTTAAAGAGGTCGAGAAATCCGCGATTGAACGCCCACGCCAAATTATATGCGTTCTGTGTCGCGATAACATCGCCGGACATAATCATAATCGCACTATCTTCTGGAGTTTTTGTAGAGAGTCCCTGCAAATTGTATTTTCTAGAACGCCTGAAACTCAAATCTCTGGAAATCACGTCAAGCTCTTTCGAGAAAGCAAGCGCGGTCTGAGAGTCAACCGGGCGCGTAAATGGTACGATGTAGCAGTTACCACCTTCAATCACACCATCAATCGCCGTCATAATTTCCTCCTTATCGTCCTCTTCCATATCGGCGTAGAGCCGATCCATGCATTTTGTGAAAAAGCTTCCGAACTGCGCTTCGCTCTGAAGTGCAGGGAGGAGTAAGTCCATGTTGAAAGTAACAACGTATTTCTTCCTCAGGCAGTTGCAAAGAAACTGAATCTTTACTTTCGGCGGCTTACTCTCAAAGAAACGGTTAGCGTCCGGGTCTTTTTCGTATGGATATGGAACGAACTGGTCGATTGCTACTTCCGTAACGTACTGTCCACCATCCGCGCTCATTGGTGTTTCCTCACGGTAAAGTTTGCGAAATGGATTTGAGGCAGTGTAAACTTTCTTGACTAATAAGTTACACATGAGATTGCGCATATTGTCGATATATGCGTTCTGGATCTGAGTCGGAGCATTGATTAACGCCGCCGCCATCGCTTTAAATGTGGAAGAGGTTACAATTGGGAATTCGTAATCATACATTCCACCTGTCTGAGCATTTACTGCATTAACGATGTCTACATAATTATAATTAGTTGCCATGAGTTGTAGTTCCTCCTTTTATATATAGTCATATGTCATGTTGAATTTAATTGTTGCCGCGCTCGTTAGAGATATCTGCGAATCCGTGGTGTTCCCGATGTCAATAACCGGGCAGTCGTCACCGTCAGGCGTTGTCATTATACGCGTTCCGAGGATCTTGATTCCACTGCCTAAGGACTTGTCATAGAGCATACATCCTCCTATACGGATTGATTTACCTGTCGGTTTTTTGCTTGTAAATAACTTCCACGCGCTAGGAACAAGTTCTTCGAATCCTACTGCCACTTCTGCCCCCGCCGCTACGTTATATCCTGCTGGGAAAATGAAATTGTAAGATTCAATTTTCGGAGCTGAAGTCGAAGTTACTTCCGCTACTTTGTTATCAACGTATTTCTTATTTGCGGCATCCGTATCATTAGTCGGGTCGGCTAAGCCCCTTACGCTCCCGCTTGCCTTATCCGGGTCTGTGAAAACTAATGATTTTACCTGCAATGTAGCGACATAAGTCTTACTGTCCTTGGATCGTGCTATCTGTAGTGTGGTGGCATCTAGTGCAGATACATAACCAGCCTGAGTGTCTGAAAAATTGATACTGTTTCCGTCCATTTGCGCGTGGGAATCTTCCGTTTGCGCTACGAATTTAGTATTTGAAGCAAAAAAGCCGTTCGGATCCATATACACTGTCCCACTACTATCTGGGTCTGCCCCCGTTGAACCAATGCCATGTCCGTTTAAATCCACACTTTTTGTAGCATCAGTATATGGTACAAGCCCGGAAACGTTAGGAATCGCCGGAATGTTTGCGATCTTATTCGTAACAACGCTAACACCGCCGACTTTTACATCATCAACTTTTCCGGCATTCGCAACACTTTCTTTTAGATTAGTTATTTCCTCGTCCTGCGTAGCGTTTTTTTCACTGATTGATGTTACACTGTTTTTAAGATTGGAAATTTCTTCATCCTGCGAAGAGGTCTTTGCATTAATGGCTGTGATGCTCTCTTGTAAATTAGAAATTTCTCCATCTTGTTCTGTGCTTTTTTTGTTGATGTTGTTTACATCCTCTTGTAACTGCGAGATATCTTCGTCTTGTGCAGTCTGCGACTTTTTAAGTTCTGTAATTGCCCCTTCATTGGCCGTTACGCGTCCGCCAATAACATTTACTTCATCACCTAATTCAGAGATAGAGTTTTTCGCTTCTGTAATTTCTTTATCCTGCACGGTGTCTTTCGCTTCAATCGCATCAAGACGCTCGTCTTGTGCGGTGTCTTTCGCTTCAGTCGTATCAAGACGCTTGTCTTGCGCGGTGTCTTTCGCTTCAATCGTATCAAGACGCTTGTCCTGTGCGGTGTCCTTCGTTTCGACTGCATCAAGGCGCTTGTCCTGTTCCGCATCTTTTGCATTGATTGCGGCAATTTTTTTGTCCTGCTCTTCATCCTTTGCGTCAAGTTCCTTGTTTTTTGCAACTTGTTCTGTCTGGAACTGTTCTAGTGAATCGATCCGCTTTTCGTGATCGTTCACCTGCTTATCAATTTCCGGGACAGTTTCCTCAACCAGTTTTTTATCAGCATCAGTGAAAGCGTTTGTATTCTCGTTAGACTCATACGCCGTTTTAATGTCCGCCGCAGTGATATCTGCCACTTTGTTGATAACGATCGTTCTTCCGTTTACTTTTACATCATTAACTTTGTTTACTTCCGCGTTTTCTGCAATGTTCGAAAGTTTCTGTTTTTCTGCATTAGTAAAAGCGTTCGTATCGTCATTAGACTCGTAGCTTGCTTTAATCTTTTCTTTTGTTAGCTTTGCAATTTTTTCCTCAACGACTGTCACGCCGTCAAGCGTAACGTCGTTAACCTTGTTCACTTCCGCGCCTTCCGCGATTCCATCGAGCTTCGCTTTGTCTGCATCGGTAAAAGCGTTCGTGTTTGCGTTCTGTTCGTACCATTCCTTGACCTGCTCCGGTGCAATTGTAATTGTTGCTATCTTGGTTTCTGGGTCGAGAACGGTTGAACCGTTAAAGATAACGTCAAGGATTGCGTTTACCTGTGCACCCTCTTCAATTCCGGCAAGTTTTTCTTTCTCTTCTGCTGTGTAGTTGTTGTCCGTATGGACATACTTTTCATCGCTCACGTAGTGATGCTCTGGTAGATACTTTTCAATAAAAGTATTCGTCTCCTTTTCGGTGAAATATCCGAAGCGATCCGTTACCATCTTAATCATATCTGCTGTAATAACGATCTTTCCGCCTTTGATCGGCTGGTTGGCTCCATCGAAATCAAATCCCTGCACAAGTCCGTGTTCGATAATGTAGTCAATTAACTGAGTCTGTAACTTCTGCAATTTTACGTCCCACTCGTCAAGCCGTGGCAGTTTTGTTTCCGCCGATCCGGGGGAATCGTTAATACAGTCCGTCATTCCTGCCCCAGACACTACATTTTGGTTGAAGCGTTCTCGGGCGGCTGAATTTTCCGCCCGAATGGCTTCAACGTGTTCCCAGTTAAAAGCCATAGATATGGATCACCTCCTAGTTTTCTTTCAAGCTATCCGTAAGCTGAGTGATTGCAATTTTCAGCTCATTAATAACGTCCTTCATTGCGTTAGTCTCCTCTTTATGTGCGTCATTCTGTTTAATCATGTACCAGAACATCGCCCCGCACATGCAAATTGGAAAACCAACCGTACTAATTAAAGTGCTTACATCGTTAAGTGTCAACCTTTTTACCTCCTTTTTTTGTGCAATTGAGGTTTGCCTAAATCAGAAAAAACAACAACAAAGGTCGCAAAGTCACGAGACTCATATGAATTGCGACTAAAGAAAAAAACGGAGTCCCTCCTTTCTATTTCTTTATTTTTTATTATAAACGCCGGGGAGGGCGTTTATTTCAGAAATGCATCATAGTCTGTCACTGCGGGAGCTTCATACTGCTCCTCTTTTTTCGGCGGTGGAAGCGTTGGGTCGGTAAGTCGAAGGATCAAAGCCATATTTGTCTTGTTTACTTCAACATTCTGTTGAGTAAGCTTGAGGTTTTCAGCCTTTGCGTCTTCTAACGCTTTTTTCAAGTTGTTAATTTCAATCTCGTCTTCGTCTTTGTACGCGGCTATTTGCTCCATAACGGATTGGTCAGCGTCACCCCATCTAGACGTGATATAGTCCCATGCTTCTTTTTTCATGTGGAAGTTTCCTCCTTTATTTTTATTATAACACAATTCACAATTGCTGTCAATCGTCTATTTAAAAAAGTTTAAGCAGTTAATATTAACGTTTACAGCTACGCTTTCGCCCGGAACCGGAAAGCGCATGGCATTAGTTTTATAAATAGCTCCTGCGAGAGATAGGGACAATGCCGCTACAGCCACGGTGCCAGAGTTAACCGCGCCGCGAGTGACTGTTAAAATAGCATTGTAAGTCTCTCCGTCTTCTGCAATCTGTCCAGATGCAACAATCCCCGATACCATACCTACATCAATGATAATTTTATTCGGCGTAAAGCTGTATGTGATACCTTTTTCTAATAAGCAAGCTTCTGTGCTTTTTACTGGGTTCCATGTTTCGCCGCTCTGAACAATACATGGGACATTGACAGATTGACGCTTATTAGGCGTAAAGGTAACAATTTTTGTATCTGCATCAAAAAAGCCGCATGAAATCATGCCAAAAGTGTGCATTTCCTCTCGTAGTTTTATATCAGCTTCATTCCTCTCACGTGCTTCGTTCTCGATGCCTATCTTGCGACTTACCCGCTCCTCTGTTTGTAGTCGAAAACCTGCGGCTTCTGACTGGGTTAATTCTGGAATGCGAGTTTCATCAATATTTTCCTTTGGAATTTGGAATGCTCTTTCCCAGCTCACTCTCTTAAATCCTCCATTTCTTCATCTTCTAAGCGGACTGTTTCAAAACAGATAGACACCTGCTTCACTAATTTCAAAAAAAAGTTTGTCGTTGGGAGCTGTTCGATTAACTCCATTGCAAGTTTGTTTAAGTTGTCCGCCTGCCTGCGTTTCGTTTCTGTCCAGTGCGTTGCAGTGTCCTGATCGCGAGTGCTGTTCATTGTCTGGTTTTCGTTTGTTGATTGCTCTGTCTTTGTCGTAGAGTCTGTTGCTCCCTTACTAGTCCCCTCTGAATGTCCAGTGTTTGTATACTCATCCGTCCCACTGCCACGGTCGGAATGTGTTTCGTTTGTATCGGTTTTTGATACTGTATCGCCCTGCGTATCAATAAACTCTACACTTGGATTATTATCTAGGTCGTACGGGATAACTCCACCTTGATAGTTAGACTCTGGGTAATTAAAGGTGAATGCACGATTTTTTCCCATCGCTGTACTATTTGACTCGCCAGAGTTCGCATTTTCATACTCGCCAGAATGAGTTGTCTTTGTGTCTCCACTTGTTTCACTTGTCGACTTTGACCCAAAAACTGTGTTAATTGTCGTGTTTAACTCGCGGATTAAGTCCTGTTTTGTTTTTTCGTCTAGCGAAAAGGTGCCGTCATGGGTAACGGTTTCGTCCTTGTAATTATCGAAAAACCACTTTTCCGCTTTACGCGCTTTCCACATGTCAAGTTCTTGTTCGTAAATCGGATAAAACAGGTTTAACCTCCGTCTCCAAAACCATAGAAATTTTTTTTCACGGTCACAGAGTCGGTCAAAAGCGAAGAAAGAATCCAACGCCTGTTTAGTTTCAACGTTTACCGCGGTTCCCTTATAAACTTCTGTATCGCCTAATTTTGCAATTAGCTCTGAAAAAGTAATTTCATGGCGTAAAATTGGGTCTGCGTCATATGGGAAAAGAAAAGGATAATACACTACTCATCACCGCCTTTCGGTTTGTTATTTGAATTAGATTCGTTTTCATCAATCTTCTGTCCACTAGCATCGTACAATGGAGTTGAAACATCAAAATTGTCCATCGTAACTCTTACGCCCTTCAGGCCTGCTTTTTCAAGCTGTTTGCATGCTTTCTTGCGCTGTTCGTACGCGTTATTAAGAATTAAATCAACATTCTGTCGTGACTGCACAATCTCGAGCGGCGTAACGCCGGACTTTTTGTCTACTTCATTGTTTGCACGGATGCCGATAGACTGTAAAAAGTCAGCGTGAATCTTGTTCTGAGCTTCGTAAAGCGTCTTTAATGCCTCAGCTGATCCATCTGTAGCTAAAAGCTGTGTTCCTTCTCCGGACTTATAAAGCTCATCGTATCTCACAACCCACGGAACGCCGATCTGTGCCGCGCGACGCTCTTTTAAAATCTGCTTTTCCTGCTCCTTTGAACATGTAATAATTGTTGTGCCTAAAATATTCTGGATTGCGGCGTTGATGGAAGTTTCTACCATGGAAAGTTTTTCCGCGTAATAAAAGACATTTAAGATTGGAACATCTGTAAGCGATGAATCAAAAGCTAAAACGCACATATCCTCGCGATCTAAAACATCTCCGTCCTGCTGTACGAGACAGTAGCCATAGCTAGCGCCGCTGAAATCATTCAAGTATGCGCGATTTGGATAGCCATAAAAACTTAAATTATCAAGTCCTGTAGCTTTAAATAAACGCCATTGGAAATCTACGTCTCCATATCTGCCTTTCTTATCGACTAATGGAATTAACTGTCTCCTCTTCAACTCTTCTGTAGTTATTCTTCTGAATGCGGCAACGCCATTAAAAAGAATTGCTCGCTCAATTAGTTCTGGAGCAATAGCGCAAGTATTTGACTTTGGAACATCCCATTTAAAACGGGAAATCCATTCGCGCGCTAATTGGTTGAAGATAACTGCATCCCCACGGCGTTTTAGCGCGCGCGCTCGTGTATAAGTTCCGTCTCGCGGCCTCGTTTTTGTCCAAGCCATAAATTCATTTAGGTAATCAAACAATAAAAACCCTCCTTTTTTTTCTTTTATTTTATCATAAAGAATGAGCTTTTGTCGAGCGCATCTCGCTATGATGTTTTATCTGGATTATTCGCAAAAAGTGCTTGGTTCGGACGAGTGTTCCACAAAAATACACCGCCCTCTAATACCGCCGCCGCTCTATTAACAACGCGCATGGGATAGTATTCATGCCTGAGTACGACACCTTCCGCGCGAATAAAGTTTACATTTTGCTTCACACGGACTTCATCCCATGTTAAAGGCTTATAGAGTCCGTCATACCCGAAACGCAAGAAATAATTGCGTAAGCGCTCGCGATCCTTTGCAGACGTATTGACAACATACACTCCGAAAGTGTTTGGACGAAATGTCGCGACATTTAAGTCTGGAATGAAACTCGTATACGGCGCTTTCATTTCCTGCTGCGCTAGTCCCGCGTTAATCTGGGACTGTGATTGTTCCAATGCCTCTTGACGGAACCGGCGGTTATATCCCTCAGCCTGCAAATCGACACCGTAGTTTGCAATATTTGCCACTGCATTAGTAAGTTTTTCAACAGATTCCCATGACTCTTTACCTCCGGAGAACCAGTTCTTAACAGAAATACCACTAGTTCCCAATTGTCCGGCCGCAATAGCCGTATCGACTGCGGTTTGTGCACCGCGAATTGCAAAACGTTCTGTACTGACAAGATTTGCTTTATCGTTTTGTGCAACTGCACGATCTTGAGTTTGTTGTGCAAAGGCGTTATTTATCTGGTTCCACATACTTCCAGACGCACCCTGCATAACAATAGCTTTCTTCATCCACGGCATACCTGCGACTGTTTTATCGTATGGATAGCTGTGCCCTTTGATTTTTTTGAATCTCGCAAGTGGAGAACCGCCCGGCGTTGGAATAGCCCACGTCAAGACTGTAGAATCTGCAACTTCGTAGAATTTTTCAATATCCATGTTGCCCGTGGAACATGAGAAGAGAACTAATTCCCCGTGGATGTAGTCAGCTTTGCGCGGATAGCCTTTGATATCCGGAGATACAGGACATTTGGTTTCTTTCGTAACATTATGGAAATCGTTCAAGATTCCGCTACTGCCTTCGCTCGCTGATAAATAGCCGCGCGGAATGCTGTAAGAATCCTGTAACTCCAGCTGTCCTGCGGAATAAAGCACAGAAAGTCCATTTTGGACGATAGCATTGTCAGCATTGTAAAAACCATAATCTTTAATTTCTATTGTGTCGGACTGCTCCCCAGACTCAGTAGGTGTTTTTAATTCCATTGTAGTAGTATGCTGAGTTGTAATAATTCTCGGAATTGCCACACTCTGCCCGGTTGAAATCTGTGCTACCAATGCCGGAATCTCCTGTTCATTTGAGTACTGTGTTAAGTCAGCGGCTGAAACAATGATATTGTAATTTCCTGTTACACTCCACCCCGGTTCAATGTAGCCAATGCTTTTTACTTCCAGTGGCTCAAGTAAGCCAATTGAAGTCGGATATAAATTGTAAGTAGAAGCGTCTTCCGTTTCTGTAATATGTCCAGAAATCTTAAACCCGGATTCAATTTCTAATTCGTCCGCCGCGCCGCAAGTTGTCCAATAATCCATAGAAAGGTACAGACGAGTAACATTCCGGGCTAAAGGTTCCATGCCAGTAACAAAATAGTAACCGACAAAAAGCTTTGCACCCTCGTGAGGCGTATTCCATGGATCGTGCTGGTTACCGGAAACATCCACGAAATCATCATCTCCGGGATAACCCGTACGAGTAATTCGGATATAATCAATTTCCTCCCATGAATAAAACGGGCCTCTCGGGCCATGCGCGCCTGTTGAATTTGGTTCATTTTGCTGAGTGCCACGAATGTCTTTTACGGATCCCGGAACTTTCAGAGTTACTAGGCCCTCCATGGTAGTACGCCCTAGGGCGATTCCGTCTACTTGCACATAGACGGAACCCCCTAAAAATTCATCGTTGTTAAGGACATCGCGAGAATATGGGCGATTCAGCGGATTAAAACCAGTTCGCTTCCAACCACAAATGTTATAATAATTTGCCATGCTGACCCCCTAACCCACGAATAATAATTGATAAAAAATAAAGCCCAATATACTGAAATTGAATAACATAACGAACACAGCTATCACCATTGACGCTTTCTGCGAAAAACGATTCGCACGCAGAAGTTCTAATATTTCATCATCCTCCATTCCCAGTTCTCTGGACATTCGAATATTCCTTCTTTCAGCTGCATTACGCGGTTTTAGTTCTTCCCACTTCGTCATAATTGTTACCTCCTAGTGAATGAGTTCGTAAGCTGATAACTCGGTCGATGTTTCATTTGCGGATTTTAAAAGCCCGTTCTCTGAACTGCAATAACGTTTATTTCTAACTTTGAAATAGCCCGTAACCATGTTGCACTTATCATTGAAGTAATACCAACTTCCATTGATTTTTAAAAACTCGTTGCATGCCAACGCATTCGGCGCTTTCTGGTACTGCCAATAATCCCCGGCTTTCCTCCAATTACCAACCCAGTCCTTGTACGTCACCTTTGGGTCGTAGAGAATTTGAGTGAATCCGCATTCATTGAACGTTCTATTCGTCCGAAAGTCCCATTTGATACCTCGCATCTCAGCAATGTGTCCGGCTGAGTCAATGATAATTCCACAATGTCCTAACTTCCAACCAATCATCCCCGGAATGTAGGTCGATCCATTATAGGCTATAAAGCGATCGGGCATTTTATATGTGCTAATATTTGGTATCTGATAAGCCGCGCAAACTAATCCAGAACAATCACAAACCAACTTGCCACTTCCGATGTCAGCAAGTGCGGTATCATAATATGAAGCAGTCCATCTTGTCGGGTAAGCCTTCCTTAATCTGTTTGCGAGTGCTACGGTCGGCCTTTCCATCTTGCCGCCATACCAATAGACACACTTACTGCCTAATTCTTTTGCTCTATTGACAATATCAATGCCGTACATACTCAATTCTCCTTTCGTGGGAAAAAGCTATTGACGATAGCTTCTACTTCGTCAAGGCCAGAGCGTTTCATCAAGCTAGTTCTCATAAGTCTTTTAAGAACTTCCTCGCGATTTATCTTTAAAAGTTTCGCAGCAATACAAAAATCCGTCAAAAAAGTCTCGTCCTGTTTAATCATACTGCAATCTCCTTTCTCTTTATAACTAAATCATAATACTTTTTTGCGTTTTTGTCAATACCTTTTCTAAAAAACAGAGGAAACACATGGCACCCGGAGACTTTGATTAAATCAGTTCTGCCAAACCTGCACCCGGTGGAAGGTTTTACCTTTGCGCCCACATACGCCATAGGTGCGACTCCGACGAGTTGCGTGTTTCCTCTATCTTTATTATATCTTATAGCCAGCCAATTGTCAAGGCTTTTTCCTTCGCATTCTTCTGTATTCTTCCGCTGTAGGAAGATCGGGATAAGTGCGGTAAAGAATGTCTTTTTGTTTTTTTTGGTTATTGAAAATTCTAAAATCATAACCGGGAACTAATAATTTCAATTCTTTTCCTAGGCTACTGATCCTCCGTGACGTATCAAAATACAAACAATCAGCATTTACAGCACCATGTTTAAAATCCCCATAAATTGCATACATCAATTTTAAAACATTCAAACATTGATAGGATCGAATCGCCAGCATTAGAAGTTGGTGATTTTGATATTTATTAACAGCATACGCTTGATTATTGCCGTTTTCATCAAATTCAATTCGCTCTAAATACGGACGATCTGCTAAACCATAATGGACATACTTTATGAGTTGTTTTGATTCTATTGTTTTGTAAGCTTGCTCATAAAGCTTTTTGCCTATGTCGCTGCCTTTTTTACCCGAGGAGCTCCCGATATAATAAAATTCCGCCCATTGTTGCATTTTTTCCTGCACGAAACGAACAAGTGCTCCAGTAACAATACAGCCCTCCGGGAAAAGATCGCAATATGAAATATACCAATCCACCATTCCAGTACAAACAGACGTGTGAAACTCGTTATCTTGGAATCCCTTTTTACGAGGGTAAAAATAAGATGCTGTAGGGAGGCGTTCATTGTTTAAAATGCACGGATAAGATGCGCGAAAGTCCACGCCATACTTATACGAATCGCGCGGGCGAATGCATTCATAATCGTCAATGCTAGGGAAAGGTGTATCTGCATCTCGCTCTTGCAATATAATGTTTGCCGGAATCAAAATATCTTCCGTAACACCAGCGCCCGGAAAGCGGTTTTTCTGTACGGATTCAAATACGCGATAGAAGTCCGGCATATATTCATAGCTGAAGTCAGGCTCTTTTTGCAAATATCCTAGCATCGTTGGAGCATTGCGAGGTTTTTCGTCGCCTGAGTCGGTATAATTTCGACGAATAATCTTACCATCAAAAAGTACAGCGTTACGATTATAGTAAATATCGCCAGACGTTGGAATTTTTTCAAGTAACCTCACTATGTCTTTATCCTCCAGTACGACATCTTTCCCCAGTGTTTCGCGCGAAACATCAGAAAGCTTTCTCCCATCGGACAGTTCTATATCGCCCTCAAACTGATACCACGCCGTATTTTTAACGGGTTTCCCGTTATACTCTGTCAGCGGCTCAACCTTTTTTACGTCACACCAGACAATTACTAAATTATCCAGTGACCATAAGCGTGTAACTGCTGTGTACCATTCACGATTGCTTACCCAGTCAGATCGTCCAACAAGAAAGTACAGTGTTTGTCGGTTTGTGACTTCCGATCCTTGATATCTCGTAACGCTACCAACGTTTACGGGCTGTAAATAGGCAATATTAGCTTTCGGAGTTTGGCATTGCGGAATAATTGGATATTTTTCGACTTCAAACTCCTCTTTCCGGGCAATACTTCCTTTTGGCAACAGATCCGCCGCGTAATCATGGTAGATATCCCATTCGCGATAGAGCATAAGTTCAATGTCGTTAGAATGGCAAATAAAAACATCATTATGATTATAACGCATATCTTTAAACTCAATCTGAGGAAACCGCTTTGCGTCTGCCTTAAAACGATTAAACTTTTCGTTTACAAAAGAATAACAAATGTTAAAATATCTTTCAGTTTCTGTATCGCGTGCGCGATAGGTTTTTGACAATTCGCGATAGATAACAAAGTCCTGTTCGCATAACCACTCGAAGCGAGATAATAAAGATTTTCCAGTATCAGAGTTGAGCATTTGTCGACTATCAGTCGTTATGATAATATTTACAGTCCTGTAGTTTTGCACGATCCAGTCAATTACGCGCTCGTCAGTTTGCAATATCTCGTCCACTACAATATTCTGATAGGTTATTTCCTTTGCGTCAGCAAAAAACTGTCCATTATCCGTATAGAAAAGCCCTCCGGCGATAGTGTCGCAAAAACATCCATATCTATCGCGCGCGTCACGCTTCAATTTGTTTGTAGAAGTATATCTACCATATTCAATATTATTTTCCCGAAAAAACTTATCAATATTACTGCTTTTCGCGCTCCCGGCGATGCCGCAAATGATTTTTATCTTATTCGGATTGAGCATATCGGCCGTAGAAATGTTAAAAAAACTACTGTTTTTTTCTATACTTTCTGGATTCTTTCCAATCTGGGCTAAGTTCTTCAACGCTTTCCCACTCCTCACGATAAACCGCTATTCTACTACCAGAATTATCCGGGTCGATCAAAATATCTCTCCGCCCATTTGCATATAAAATTGTGCGTACACCCATAATTACGATAAATTGGCGCCCATCAACACCCGAATAAAGTAAGCGACTCATGGATATTTTTTCTGGATTATCCCAGAATATGCCGGTATTTTCATATAAAAAGCCACCAGAGCGCCGTTCCTCGGCGGAAGATCGAATAATAGATGGAATGTCCCACCAACGAAACGATGGAAGTTGGACAGAAGTAAAAAGATCTGGAAACTCTTCCGTAGCTTCGGATGATTGATCTTCTGTGGTTTTCTCTTCTGTTTTTTCTATCTCATAGCGTTTTACTGTCTGTTTCGGCGTTAAGTAGCGTAAGTCTGCATATTCAGCAGGATTAATATCTCGTCCAACAAGTTCACGAAACGCCGCAAGGCGTTTTTCGTATATTTTCTGGCTTAAATTCTGGGCTTTTAATACTTGTTTTGGCGTGTATTTAAGCAGTGCACGCTTTTCTACATCGGACAGGCGTTTCTTACCGCTAAGCTCTTTATAGCGATTAAACAGTTTTGCGGCTTTCATTACTTCCTTTGGCACATTGCTCATTTTTGCCGCAGATTTAAATCGTCCTTGCTGTTTTAGAACTTTTTCAGCTTCTCTGATAATCCTTTTCAACTCTTTATCAGCTTGCTCCACGACTTCCACCTCCTAAATTGATATACTCGAAAAATAATCCTTTTGACTCCTGCGATTGAAATGTCATTTGCCCGTTCGCGTAAATCTCCTGCAACATCATTCCCCATTGATTGGATGGGTCAAATTCTGTGTGCTCTGTATGGTTCGCAACATCGTTACATGTGCAGGGAATCCGGGCATCGCGATTGATTTTAGAAATGTGCATCCCTAGAGATGTCCGAAACACGCCTAACGTGTATTCCCTCACGGCTAGCTGCATAACACAATTCTTAAAATCTAATCCAGCAGGAACAACAAAAGCTTTGTTATCGAGGAACATATTATTCTGATTTGCTTCAAATTGAGCCGCGCCGGAGATCGAATTTTTCATGACCTGTCCCATGAGAGATTCTGTCACCGCTTTCGCCGCAGTCTTGTTATTAACAATTTCAATATAAATCCCCTTTTGGCAAGTACGCTTTGTATCTGGACGGAAGAAAGTATTGACACCCAAATCGTTGAAAATCCAATTATCACGCTCGGAAACGTTAGCGAGGAAAATGATATGGGTTAAATTAATGGCATTATCCCAGTTCCTAGCGACTGTCTGCCAAATATCAAAGATCCTTGCCATAGCCGGACGCGCGCGAACACCTAGCATTAAAAGTCGCTCCCCGGTCTGATACGCTTCGTCCATCAAGAGAGTCGCGCACCTTGCGCCGCCGAAAGTATCCTTCATTTTCGCCGACATAGAAATCGGGATGCAGTAACAAAAATCCATACCATCAACCGTCATCTTTTCAGCCGTAAACTGAATATCACGGTTTCGGAATGCTTTTATCTTGCCTTCATAGTCATCAGCCGGAAAGATTTTGGAAGTCCACCATTTTTCTAGATAGCCACTCTTCATATCGTCTTTTGTCCTAACCAAAAGAGCGGCTGTATAGCCGCTCTCATTAAACAGGTCAATAAGTTTAATTGCATGACCAACGGTTTTCCCGGCTGTACGGTTTCCAAAACAGCAGCCAATAATTGCTGTGCCCTCGATTTTGCCCGTCTTTTTATTAATATGCGTCAAATGTTCGTACATTTCATCGGGATAGTAATAACCGTTGCGAATCAATTAAAATCATCTCCTTTTACTATTTTTGGTTCTTACATCATCTCCACGGAGGCTCGGAGTCTCCCCCGTCTACAAAATCATCACCGGGCCGCGTAGTCTCTGTTTTAGACTGGCAAATTTCAATATTTCGAACAACGACTTTCGTAAAGTATGAACGAGGCTTATCTTTGTTATCTACTACGTCAATATTGAGAGAACCACTTACCGCAACTCTGAGGCCTTTTCTAAAGTGCTTTTTAATAACTTCTGCTGTATTAGCAAATGCAACGCAGTTAATAAAATCGGTTGTGTCTTTATCACGATACACAGCAAGGGTAAAGTTTGCAATCAAGGTCTTGTCTTTATTCTTTGCCATTCTGGTTTCCGGATCCGCCGTTAAACGTCCTACTAAAGTAATGCTATTCATAAAATATCTCCTTTAAATAATAATTAGATAAGTCCACCCTCGGCTTTTGCAATCTGTAAGCCTACATCCGTCAGCATCTTATTAATTTCACGATCCTTGGTCTCTTCATTCCATTTCTCTTTCTTAATCATAGCACAGAGAAGAGAAGCGCGTGCGTTAAGCATCTTTACATTTGTTCTTGCGTCTTCAGCTTCATACGGGTAATGGTGTGAATCCATAAGGGTTTTCTCTGTAAGGTAACTGTCAATATACTGCTGTCTTGTCATATATCAATGACCTCCTTTTTATTTTTTTTTGCATCCGGCGGTTGATCCGCTGTTTTTTATTTACAATGTAATTATATCAAATAGATGCCTATTTGTCAAGTAGTTTTGTAAACTATTCTATTTCTTTTTCGCTTCAATTCCACTAGTTCATCGGGGCAATTACAATAAATGTCACAATACAGAATCAAGCCATCAATAACGCCCTTCTCATACTCTGTACGATGTTCGTCTAGTGCATACTCACACAGAACGGCATCAACAGCCGACAAGCACAGTTCATACATCTTCGTATAATTGTTCATATTGTCATGCAATTCTGAATTTTCCGCCATATCCGATAACGAGAGCTTCTGAAGCTGAATAGCGAGCAAATCCCAAAGAAAAGCAGCTTCATCAATAGAAACATCTGGGTCAATCATAGATGCGCGAACAACTCCAATACATTCTCCTACAATAAAATTACGAGATGCACGAGACTTTGAATCAACGTTATTTAGGCGTTCATTTAATAGAGCTTCATAATTTGAATACAGCATAGTATATTCCTCCTTCCTTATAATATTATTATAACAAGAAAAGATAAAAAAGTCAAGACAAGTATTGACTTTTTAAACAAATAATGTTATAATAAATGTAATAAAAAAGAAAAGGAAGGTAAACTATTATGACGAAAAGATGCGTTGCAGTTATGGAGCTTGCAAATACATTTTACGATGAATATCTTACTCACGGAGATCTGTGGTTAGACGTGACAGAAAAATCGCTAGTCGCTTTACTGGAATTCATCTCGTGCGATGTATTGCTTAACAAAAATGAAAAAAACGACATGCGTATATACGTAAAGACGTATTTATTAAAATTGTCGATAAAAAAGGCGGACAAACTGCTCGCCGAAATCAAAGCCGCTCTTTAGCGGCTCTTTTTTGCACTATATCACTTTAGCACGTTAAAGTTTGATCATCAAACTATGTTGTTAATTTTTTAACAGGATCGTTAGTTAATAAATTAACAATGTATGTTCAATTTCATATATCACACCCAGGAATTGAACAGCCAACCAATTAAATTGGTAGGTTGAAGCCTAAACGTATATTTATGCAAAAAACATGCATAAATGTATATTTATACAAATTGTCCCCAATTTTCTGACAACTTCATACACTTTAGCACTTTAAAGTG
>ERZ808286.765-NODE-765-length-19022-cov-4.928929_pt1 | contig 19022 bp, 8 predicted proteins | sample MGYA00521276_ERZ808286 | MGnify/ENA primary metagenome ERZ808286 (study PRJEB31516, sample SAMN03275607) | gut metagenome | biome: mammalia-associated habitat; material: feces | host: Papio cynocephalus | place: Kenya | collected 2012-08-01 ... | reverse complement strand
CGGGCGGATAAGAGCAAACCCATTGTCTGCTTCGGCTCTTTTCAGGACTTCCTCGGCGTGAATAAAGCGACCGGTGGCATCAAAGCCAATAACGAGTGGGTGCATACGACCAACTGGGATTTGGTGATTTTCGATGAGTATCACTTCGGCGCATGGAAGGACAGCGCGAAAAAGCTGTTTGAGCAGAACGAGGACAGCTACGACGAGGATCTGAGCAAATACGATCGCGGCAATGCCTATGATGAAACGTGGCTGCCCATCACACCGACCTATTATCTCTATCTCTCCGGCACACCGTTCCGCGCTCTGAACTCCGGTGAGTTCATCGAAGAACAGATTTACAACTGGACGTATTCCGACGAACAGCGTGCCAAAGAAAACTGGGTGGGCGAGGATAATCCCTATGCAGCCTTGCCGCGAATGGTCATGCTGACCTATAAAATTCCGGACAGCATCCAACAGATTGCCAAACAGGGCGAGTTTGACGAATTTGACTTGAATGTCTTCTTCTCCGCCGAGGGCAAAGGCAAAGACGCGCATTTCGTCTATGAGGACTATGTGCAGAAATGGCTCGATCTGATTCGCGGCTCCTATCTGGAAACGACCATCGATGAATTGAAGCTGGGGGCGCAAAAGCCGCCTATGCCGTTTTCAGATACGCGCCTTCTGAATGTGCTGAGTCATACGCTGTGGTTCCTGCCCAATGTGGCTTCCTGCCACGCCATGGCCAATCTGCTGGCGCAGAAACAAAATACGTTCTATCATGATTATCATGTGAATGTTTGCGCCGGTACAGAGGCGGGCATCGGCGTGAAAGCGTTGGAGCCGGTACGGAAGTCGATGGGCGATCCACTGGCTACCAAGACGATCACACTTTCCTGCGGCAAGCTGACCACCGGCGTTACTATCAAGCCGTGGACAGGCATCTTTATGCTCCGCAATCTGTCCAGTCCGGAAACCTACTTTCAGGCGGCATTCCGCGTGCAAAGTCCGTGGGAGGTTACAAACGACAGCGGCAAAAAAGAGATTATCAAGAAAGCGTGCTACGTCTTTGACTTTGCGCTGGATCGTGCGTTGAAGCAGATTTCCGATTATAGCTGCCGATTAAATGTGGCGGAGAGCAACCCCGAAAAGAAGGTTGGGGAGTTCATTAGTTTCCTGCCGGTGCTTGCCTATGATGGAAGCGCGATGCGGCAGGTCAATGCCGCCGAAATTCTGGATATTGCGATGGCCGGCACCACTGCTACGCTGCTGGCAAAGCGTTGGGAATCTGCGCTGTTGGTGAATGTGGACAACGAGACGCTGGCGCGTCTGCTTGCCAATCAGGACGCTATGGACGCGCTGATGCGCATTGAAGGCTTCCGCAGTCTGAACACGGATATTCAGACCATTATCAACAAATCCAATATCGTTCGGAATGCAAAGAATGCCGGGAAGAAGCTTTCCCAAAAGAAGAAAAAAGAACTTACAGAGGCCGAAAAGGAGTACAAGTCTAAACGCAAGCTGATTCAGGAAAAACTCATCAAGTTTGCAACCCGCGTTCCAGTATTTATGTACCTGACGGACTACCGGGAAAACAGCCTGAAAGATGTGATTACGCAGTTGGAACCGGAGCTTTTTAAGAAAGTAACCGGTCTGGATGTGAAAGACTTTGAGCTGCTGGTATCCCTCAACGTGTTCAATGAGACATTGATGAACGATGCCGTTTATAAGTTCAAACGCTATGAGGACGCGAGCCTTTCTTATACCGGCATGGATCGCCACGCCGGGGAGGGCGTCGGCCTTTACAGCACCGTGGTATCGCGTGAGGATTACGACAGAATGGCGGGGCAGCTCCAGACCTCAGAGGTCGCATCTGCTCCCCGCGAGGAGGATCTGCCGGACAAGCCTTATTTCTCTGTGCCGGATGACGAGGACGAAGAAATTCAGGAAATGCCAAAGAAAAAGGCTGCTCCTCGCCCAGAATCCAAGAAGCCGATGATGCCAACAAGCAGGACTGCCCAAGCGGTGCCTACCTATCGTCCTGCCTATGTGCCTCCTGCGCCGGTCATTCTGAAGCGGCCGAAGGCTGAGCCTGTGGATGTTTCCGGCATTGTTCCCGGCGTCAGCGTAAAACATAACGCGTTTGGAACCGGAACCGTGGTCAGCATAAAGAAAGGGATGATTGTGATTTCCTTTAGCGGGGAAGAGAAAAAGTTCCAATTCCCCGGGGCGTTCCGGCAGGGCTTTTTACGGAAAGCCTGAGCCGGCGTATCGGGGATGCTCTGCCGGGCGCGCCTGAGATGCCGGCGCCGGAGGAGAACAGCGCCACAGATGCTCAAGTGCTTAAATGGAAGTCGGCGCTCCGCCGAACGTCAGCCGTGCCGATTAAACCGGGGGCATGCCCCCGGAGCGGACGATGTGCCGGGCGGCGCGTTCATGGCGGGCGGAAGAAATGCTCCGGAGAGCAGGTGCGGCTCCCGTTCTCAGGGAAGAAGCACGAGGCCGCCACATAAGCTGCCGCTATGGCGGCGCCATACTTTTTGCTTGCGTGTGCGCCTGGGATTCGCTATGCTATGCGCAGAAAGATTGTGATATGAGAGCGATGCATCGTTTCTTCTTGGCTGCGAGTGCGCTGGGCTGGGCTTGGTGTGCCGGGGCGGCTGTGTCGCCCGGGAACTGGCTTTCGCCGGCCTGTACCAAGGCGTCTCCCTATACCTTTTCCGGGGCGGCCGGAGGGTCGTTTGCGTTTCCTTCGGCGGCGTATCCGGAGTGGTCGATTTTCAATGCCAGCGCAAGTGCTTCTGAGCGGGAGCGCGCTTATACCGTTTCGGCGGCCGGCGATGCGGAAGGCGCAGGCATGCTGCGTTTTAATGACGGGCTGGCGGCAGACGATGCGGCCTATCTTGCGCTCGCGGTTCGGAACGCGGATGGCTCGGAGTTTACATTGGAGCCGCCCGCAGGCAAGCTCCGCAAAGACAATCTGTATGCCACCGTGCGCTTTGAGCTTTCAGATACCGCGCCCGATGCGGACGCACTCAAGGCGATGTATCCCTCCTATGCGGATCGCTCGCCCGATGCCAGCGGTCAGTTGCCTTTGGCCACTGCCGCCAAGCTGGGCATCTGCGTGCTGCAGGATGGCTACTTCTATGTTTCGCGCGTGCGCACCGGCACGGCCGGAAGCGCCGGCACCGGCACGCCGGAAGACTTTACCTTTGAATTCTGCAAAACCAAACACACCTATGCCGAAGTCGGAAGCGGCGCGGTGGTGATCCGCATCGAGTTCCAGAGTTATGTGGATTCCGCTGAGGGGGCAGTGGCGCGCGCCTTCCGCATTTTTGCCCGGAATGCCAGCGCCGCCGAGGGGTCGCCCGAAGGGGCTGAAATCTGCCTGACCGAAGGGCGCGGCTATCGGTGGATCGTAACCGAAGAAAAGGGGTATGCCTTCGACTTCTCATCGCTGGAAGACGGGGACGACTGCCAGTGGTTTTATGCGATTGACAACGCTTGGGCGGCTACGGGGCCGGCCAACTTTGCGGCCGATGGTCTGGATGCCATCCGTCAGGTGGCCTTCTCGGCCACGGCGGGCGGTTTCTATGACGCGTGGATGCTGGCCAACCGCTCGGTTGACGGCGTAGAGCTGCTCACCACATATGCCTTGGGCAGTTTCAAACCCTTTGTTTCTGACACGGGGCATTTGTTTGATTTGTATGCGGATTGGGCTGCGGCTTACGGCGTAACGCTTTCGGATTATCTGGAGCCGCTCGAGGGCACCCTACGCCTGCGCACCGCTTCGGGGGCGGATATCACAGAAGCGGCGTTTAATGCGTTCCTGCTGAATATGGACCCCAGTGAAACGGCCGGCAAGCCCCTGGCGCTCACGGTTACCGGCCTGGTAACCGATCCGGAAACCGACAGCGTTACGCTGACCGTGCGCGGGCCGGAAGGCTGCGCGTTGGCCACGGCCAAAGCCGCACAGGTGTGCGTCCGCCGCGCCGCCACGCCGGAAGCGCTGGCCGCCGCTGAGCCGGTGGTCTATGCCGCGCCGGTGGCTGATGCGCAGAACAATCTGATTTTGGTGCTTCCGCGCACAGAAGCCGGGGTAGGGGAGCTGCCCTTCATGCAGGTGTCGCTTGTGCCGGTTTCGAAATAATCGGCCGGGGCGGTGCAGGGGATAATAAGGGCGCGGATGGTTCGTGCTAGGTCTTCCTGCGGCCAGACGGGCTCTGAAAATCGGGCTCGGCTGAAGCAGGATAAGGGGCGTCCCCATCGAGACGGAGGGGCGCCCGTTTTCTTTTTGGGTAGCCGTGCAGGAACGTTCTGATTCCTGCTGTATGCAGGGATCGTGTGTGTAGCGGTTTGGCTTGCACGGCATTTCGGCTTATGAGACACTTGAACGTATGGTTAAAGGATGGCTTCAGATGATGGTTGCGAGCGGGCGCGGGCTGGCGGCGGCTTTGTTGGCGATGACGCTTTCACCGCTGATGTGGGGTGCGGAAGATCCGTTTCGGCCGGAGATGGCCTTTCGGGAAGGGGTGGTGTCGGCGACATTTTCAATGATGCGTCCGGATCAGCACCTCTATGATGATATGTTGGTCTGCTCCCTGGGGGAGCCGTTGACGAAACCGGAGCGTCCGTCTAAAGATGGCGATGGACGGGTGATTTATGAAGGGCTGGCGGAATTTGCCTGGCATGCCCGCCCGGGGCAGGTCTTTACGCTGGAGTATCAGGGGTGCGACGCGGCGCAGTGCTATATGCCGCAGAGCCTGACCTTTACGGTTACGGCTGAAGGCACGGTGGTGGAAGGGGCGGAGCCTCAGACGCCTGCGGGGAACCCGGCCGCGGAGCCGCCCCCGCCTCCGGTGCCTGCCGTGCGTATTCAGCGTTCGGCCAGCGGGTTTCTTGCCCCGAAGGATTTTTTGGCCTTTTTGCGCGGCGCTCCGGTGGAGACCTCTGCGAATGCTGAAGCAGGATCCTTTCTGGAGGATCCGCGCGGTTGGGTGCAGGCGCATGGTTTGTGGCTTCTGGTGGCGATGGTTTTCTTAGGCGGGCTGGCACTGAATCTGACGCCGTGTGTGCTGCCGATGATGCCCATCAATCTGGCAATCATTGGGGCGGGTGCGGTCGGCGGTTCGCGGCTGCGCGGGGCGACGCGGGGCGGCGCGTATGGGCTGGGAATTGCGCTGGCCTACGGCGCACTGGCATTGATTCCGGTGCTGACGGGGGCGGCGTTCGGTGCCATTCAGTCGGCCTGGTGGTTTAATGCAGCCATTGCGGGGGTGTTCGTGGTGTTGGCGCTGGCCTTGTTTGATGTGATCATGATTGACTTTACGCGCTTTTCGGGCACGGGCAGCGGACGGCAGGGAGCGGCGGCGGCCTTTTTTGCCGGGGCGGTGAGTGCCGTGCTGGCTGGGGCGTGCGTCGCGCCGGTGTTGATTGCGGTCTTGCTCTTGACGGCAGATTATGTGGCGGCGGGGGCGTATTGGGCGCTTTGTCTGCCGTTTGTCCTGGGCGTGGGGATGGCTGCGCCGTGGCCGATTGCGGGGGCAGGGCTTTCATTTCTGCCGAAGCCCGGGGCGTGGATGCTGTGGGTGAAGAAGGCGTTTGGTGTGGTGGTGCTGCTGTTTGCTTTGCATTATGGGTGGACGGCCGTTCGGGCGTTGCTTCCCTCGGAGGGGCTTGATGGTGCAGACCTGCCCGCCGTGGAGGCGGCCATTGCCGCAGCGCAGGCCAAGGGGAACCCCGTGCTGCTGGACTTCTGGGGGCCGGCGTGCAAGGCGTGCGATGAGATGGAGGCCAAAACGTTTCCGGATCCTGCCGTACAGCAGGAACTGAAGCGCTTTACGCTGCTTAAGGTGCGGATGGATTTGGCAGATCGCGCCATTCGCCCGGCGCAGGCGCGGTTCGGCATCCGGGGTTTGCCCACGTATCTGATTCTTGAATAATGACTCAACGAAAGGTGAAGCGATGAAGCGGTGTTTTGCAATGATGTTTGCGCTGGGGCTTGCGGTGTGTCCGGTTCTGGCGCAGACGGTGATTCCCAAGCCGGTGTCGTTGGCGCCAATGACCACGGAAAACGGACAGCCTGCCAAGCCGCTGACCTTAACGTGGGGGCAGACGGTGGGCGGCGACAGCCGGTTTGCTGATGCGTTCCAAACGCTGCGTGAAACGTTGGCGCCTGCCTCGGGCATCTGGCTGAAAGTTTCGGAGCAGAACCCGACTTTCCGCTTTGAGTATGATGAAAAACAGCCGCAGGAGGGCTATGCCCTTTCCGTTACGGAAAAAGGGGCGGTGATCCGTGCCGCTTCCGGCGCCGGTGCGTTCTATGCCATTCAGACCTTGCGCCAGCTGCTGCCCCCGGCGATCTTCGGCGCCGCGCCGGTTCGGGCCAAATGGGAGATTCCGGCCGTTTCCATTCAGGATGCCCCGCGCTATGCCTGGCGCGGGCTGATGCTCGACCCCGCGCGTAACTTTATCCCTGTGGAGGAAATCAAACGCCAGATTGACGCCATGGCCGCGCATAAGCTCAACGTGCTTCATTGGCATTTGACCGATGATCAGGGCTGGCGCATTGAGATCAAGCGCTATCCGCGCCTGACCGCCGTAGGCGGCGGCCGTCCCGGGACGCCCCGCCCCTTCAACCGGCTCACGCTCGATGGCGAGCCGCAAGCCCCCCGTTTCTATACTCAGGCGCAGGTGCGTGAGGTGGTGGCCTATGCCGCTTCCCGTTTTGTAACCGTGGTGCCGGAGATCGAAATGCCCGGCCATGCAGTGGCTGCCATCCGCGCTTATCCGGAGCTCGCCTGCGCTCAAAACCCCAACCTCACGCCGAATTGGGGCGTGCTCAAAGAGATCTTCTGCGCAGGCAATCCCAAAACATATGAACTTCTTGAAGGCGTGCTGGATGAAGTCGTAGAGCTCTTCCCTTCTGCTTACATCCACACCGGCGGCGATGAAGCGCCAAAAACGCGCTGGAATGCCTGCCCCAAGTGCAAGGCCAAGATGGCCGAGCTCGGGTGCAGGAATATGCACGAACTTCAAACCCGCTTCACCGAACACTTCGCCCGCTATCTGGCCAAGAAAGGCCGCAACCTCATCGGGTGGGATGAAATCCTGGAAGGCGGTCTCCCCAAGGGCGCGGCCATCATGAGCTGGCGCGGCACCGCCGGCGGCATCACGGCCGCAAAAGCCGGCCATAAGGTGGTCATGACCCCCAAGCCCTATTGCTACATCGATTATAAGCAGCAGGTTCCCAACGACCCCTACGAGTATATTCCCAACAATACGCCCAACCCCATCTGGAAGACCTACGAGCTCAATCCCGATGCCGGGCTCCCTGATAACGCCAAGCCTTATATTCTCGGCCTTCAGGGTAACCTGTGGTCGGAGTATATCCGCGCGCCGGAAGATTTGCAGTGGAAGGCGTGGCCGCGCGCCTGCGCCATCGCTGAAATCGGCTGGACGCCGCAGTCCGGGCGGGCCTGGGCGGACTTCTCCCGCCGCCTGCGCGAGGGCGGCGCCGAGCGCCTGCGCAAGATGGGGCTTCATGCCGCCCCCATAACCGAACCGCCCGCCAAAAAGGTCGGCAAGTAACCTGTGCAGCGCAATCAGCACACGCTGACAACTTTTTCTGCCCGCAAAGATCTGGCGGACGACCCGGCCATCGCCCAATTCCGCGATTGGCTTCTGGGCGTCCGCCGCGTGAGTGCTCTTACATGCGAAAACTATCTGCGCGATATCGGGCAGTTCGCCGCATTTTTCTGGCCGCCGGAAGCCAAGCCGCCCTTTAACTGGCTGCTTCCGGCACGTTCCGATGCCAAACGCTTCCTCTACACCTATGCCCGCACAGGCGCCAAGCCCCGTTCAACCGCGCGGAAGCTCGCGGCGCTGCGCACGTTTTACCGTTTTCTGGTTCTGATGAAGCAGGTGGATCATTCTCCATTTGCGGCTCTGCGCCCGCCGCGGCGCGATCACCCGCTCCCGAAAGTGCTCTCCGAGGCCGAGGTGGTTCGCCTGCTGAATGCGCCTCTGGAGGCGCTTCACGCCCTGCTGCAGAATGGAGGCGTGCCTTCCCCCTGGGCGGTTTATGCCCATCTGCGCGATGCCGCGCTCTTCGAAATGCTCTATTCCACCGGCGCACGGATTGCCGAGGCGGTCAAGCTCAACGTGGGGCGTGTGGACTTTGAGCAGGGCACGTGCCGTCTGCTGGGCAAGGGCAACAAGGAGCGGATAACCTTTCTGGGCGGCCCTGCGCGCCTTGCGTTGGATCGGATGCGCGAACAGGCGCGGCGGCTCTGGGCGGGCACCGATGCGCCGGATTGCCCGCTCTTTCTCAACCGCCACGGGGGGGCGCTGACGAACCGCTCGGCCGAGCGGTTTATGAAACATTGGCTGGGCATGGCCGGGCTCCCAACGGATCTCACGCCCCACAAGCTGCGCCACACCTTTGCCACGCATCTGATGGCGCATGGCGCAGACCTGCGCGCGGTGCAGGAGCTCCTAGGGCACACGTCGCCTGCCGTTACCCAAATCTATACCCACCTTTCTTCAGAACATCTCACAGAGGTCTATCACCGGGCACATCCCCGCGGCTGAAGATCCGGCTCCGCGCCGATGAAACGGTTGCATCACGGATCTGCGCGGGCCGAATCACCTTGCAGATGGATGGGTTGGCGAACACAATCGCGCGGAAGAAGCACTTGGCGCGGAAGCCCTATCAACCGGTGGGCAGGGAAGCTTGTTTGACTTTCCCGGCGCGGAAGGGCATCTGTCGCTGCGGAGGTGTTTGTTTTGATTGTCGATATGAAAGCGGCTGAGACAACCGCGCACGCGGGAACCTTCTCGGCGGTGGGGGATTCCTGTTTTCGCCTGCTGAGACCTGGGGAAGCCGGGGCGGGGTGGCCTATCCGTTTTGAGATGACGGCGAGGCGCTGGTGCGGCAGACTTGCTGGATCGGCGGTGACGAAACTGGGAGCGTCATCTTCTCGGCCCGAGGAGATATTCGGCACCCGCTTCAGGTTTGACATTGCGGTAGGAAAGGGCTATGCTAACCCCAATGATTTGGGCTAGGCACTGTGTCTGGACGCAGGGTTTCGCTCCGGGTAATGGCACGATTAAGGAAGATACATGATGAGCACCGTTTCGTTTTTCTGCGCGGCGTGTACAGTTTTTTACGCGGCGGTTTCTTCGGCTGCGGGTTCTGCTTTTTATGCCAAGCCTTCCGGCGACTGGGCGGCCACGGCGTGGTTCTCCGACAGTGCGCTGAAGACTGCCGCAGAGGGCGCGCCCGGTGCGGAAGACAGGGCATACTTGGGAGGAGGCACGCTCACTGTAAAAGCGGGCGAAGATATCGCCCTCTACAGTTTGCGCCTGGATGCGATCGCGGTTTCTCAAGCGCTTACGCTCAACCAGAGCGGCGGCACGGTTGACCTTGGAAGCGCCTATCTGCCCTCCGCCTATAGCGATACCTCCGATTCGCCTGCGCTCTATATCGGCGTTCAGGGCGGAAGGAACAGCTCGGCCATTTATAATCTGACGGGGGGCACGCTTTCCGCCCCGAATGGGTATATTTATGTGGGCGGCGGCTCCTGGACAAACCAGCTGAATGTGAAGGGCGGCTCGCTGCAGGCCAAGGGCATCACGGGCTCAGGAAACCAGGAGTTTGTCTATAACCAGAGCGGCGGCACGGTTGCCCTCGGTGCGGGCGGCCTTGTTGTCCCCGCCACCACGAATACCGGGCGGACGCTGACCTTTTCCGGCGGCACGCTGCTTTTCACAGACGATGCTGTCTTGGACGCAACCTGCTCGAAGCTGGGCGCGGTGCCGGTTTCCAATACCCCGGTCTTTGCCGCGCTTTCCGGCAAGACGATGACGGTGAAGGGCACGTTTTCCGGCACGGGCACGTTGTGCATCGGCTCGGCCGCGGCCTATGATGGGGCGGCTTGCAGCGGCACGGTGGATCTTTCGGCCGCGGCGCTTTCGGTGGCCGGTGTGAAGTTGGCAGCCGGGCAGGCGGTGCTGGGCGCCAACCGCGGGATATCCCTTTCTGCCGCTGAGGGTGCGGCGGATTATGCGGCAACTGTGCAGCTGACGGCCGCCGAAGAAACCGCGGGGCTGGCGAATAATCTGGCGGTGCTGGATGCTTCGTTTGAGACTTCCCGCCTGACGGTGCTGGGCTCGGACGGCGCGGAAGCGGAGGGAACGCTTTCATGTTCTTCGGCAGGCGTGCTTACGTGGTCAAAGGGCGGGCTGGATGCAGTTTCGTTCACGGTGCCCGAATCGTGGGGGCTGAGTGCGGCGGAGATTCCTACCCTGGCGCAGGCCTTTACGCCCTCTGCTTCGTTTGCTCTGGAGCCGCAGGCCGCGGCAAAGCAAACGGTCGGCAGCCGAACGGCCTATGTCGGCACGGTGGCTTCTACGGCGTCGGTTCAGGCGTTTGGCGGAAAGGCCAAGGCCACGAAAGCTGTTCCGGCCGGAACGGTGGCGGGGGATATCTGGCTGAAGACCACCGGCGGGCAGTATACTGTGTTGGCAGGCGGCTCGGATGCATCGGGGTGGAATAAGAACGATGGCGCGGGCAAGTCGCTGATTCAGGGGAATGTGCTCCTGGCTATGGAGGGCGGAAGCGCCGATCTGGTGATGGGCGCCTTTTACAAAGATGGCGCGGCGATTGCCGAGGTTCAGGGAAATGTGGCGGTGGTGGTGAGCGGCGAAGCGGTGCTGGCCGGCGCGGCCACGGGCGCCGGGCTGCTGGCGCATGGCAACGGTCAGCGCATCACCGGCTCCTCGCTCCTGTGGATCCGCAATATGCAGGGAGTGCCTACGGTTACGACAAGTCAGATTTATGGCGATAATTCCATTTTCTGCGGCGGCCCACTGTATAACACCAATACGATATCGGTCAGTGATGTGGAGGGCGGAAGCGCGGTGGTAGTGGAGCTTCCGCAGGAGGCTTCCGGAGTCTTCCCGCGCACGCTGGTGGGCGGCGCGGTCTCCGTCTCGCCCGCGGAGAAGGCTTCGCATCGAGCCGGGGACGGCGTGGTGCTGACAGTTTCCAAAACATCGGAAGTCCGCATTTCTGCCCCGGACACGGTTACGTTTTCCGGGGATATTGTGGGCGGCGGCATGGCCGGAACGGATCTGAACAACGTGAATGGCGGCCACGCCAATGTGGCCGGGAATACGGCCGTGGTGCTCAATGGCGGGGTTTACACCGGCACGATCACCGCCGGCGGGTTGGGGAACCACGCCGCCGTTTCCGGTTCTGCCGCGCTCACGCTGCAGGCGGGCGGCTTCTCCGCCGCAACGCTGGCGCCCGGGCAGGCGCAGGCCGGCTCCACGCTCACCGTGCAGTGCGCGGCTGAAGTGAAGGCGCTCACCGCCTTTAATACGATCGATCTCTCTGCCGAGGGCGCCGCCCTTACGGTGACGGAAAGTTTCACGCTCCCTGAAAGCGGTCTGATCACAGTGTGTATTCCTGCGGGGGCGGCGGTTGGCGCGGAGATTCCGCTCGTGCTCCCCGAAAGCGCCAACACGGAAGAAACCGCTGCGCGGCTGAGCGTGCTGGCGGGCAACCGCCGTTATGCGGCGCACGTTGCGGGGGGCAGGGGGGTAACGGCGGGAATTCGGGCCGTTTTGAACCGCCCCGCCACGGAAGCCTGGGCAGATACGGAGCTGACGCTCCCCGGGGTTCTGTCGCAGGAAGTATCGTCTGCAGCGTGTATGAACGGCGCAGAAACCTACGATTTGGCATTGGGGGATGCAACGCTTTCGGCAGGGCAGTTTGCTGCCGCTTCGGGTAAAACGGGCTGTTCTTTGTTCGGCGGTGCGCCGCAGAGTGTGCAGACCGAAATCCGGAAGCCGATCCGCATTCAGGTAACGGGGGGGCAGTTTGCGCGGATTGGCGGCGGAAGCGATTGCGGTAACTGGGATGGCGGAAAAGCAAAAACCTCCTTGTTTACGCAGGATATTCTGGTGGATATGGCCGGCGGGCAGGTGGATTATCTCTCCGGCGGCAGTTACAATGATGGCGCGGCGCAAACATTTGAAGGGAATCTGGCTGTGGTTCTTTCGGGCGATGCGGTGGTTTCCGGAACCGTACTCGGCGGCGGAAGCGCCTCGCATGGTAGTACATGTGTTTATGGCACTTCGGAGTCCCCGGTGGAGCTGAGCGTAACGGTGCGCAATGTTCAGAACGACAACTCGTCTGCGGTGGATTATTACGGGACGAGTACCGGGCCGCTGGTGGGTGCGATTGTGGGCGGTTCGCTTTTCAGCGCGGCGACCAATCCGAAGCAGACGGTTTACGGGGACACTGCGGTGGCGGTGGAGCTGGGGAATGACGCGGCAGGCAAAACCTTTTCCAAGCAGTTGATTGGCGGTATGTGGCTGCCGAAGGTGAAGAATGGGAAAGTGCCGGGAAGTGCCTCGGTGATCACGGTGACGCAGCAGGCTTCGGTATCTGTCTCGGCACCGGCGGATACGGTCTTCTCTGCCGATATCACCGGCGGACATTGGGCGGATGCCTCGTTTACGGTCTGCCCGCTGAAGCTGGGCTCCTCTCTTGTGGCGCTGAACGGCGGTGTGTATAACGGCACAATAACGGCCGGCAGCCTGGGCGGTAAGAATAATGGCTTGGGCGCCGCGGAGCTTTCGGTTGGTTCGCAGGGCGCGGTCTTCACCGGCACGGTGCAAGGCGGCGCGGCTTCGGCCGCAACGCTGGCGCTCTCCGGGCCCATGACCCTGCAGGGCGGCACGTTGAAGCTGAGCAGCTTCTCTGCCGTTTCGGGTGAAGGCGCACTGGCCGTGCCATCGGGTGTCGTGGAAGTGGGTACGCTCCGCGCCTCCGAGGCATTCGGGCTGCTGCACGTGTCGGAAGCCGGCGCGGGAACCTTCCGGGTAACGGCAGATCCGGCGCAGGGCTTCACTGTTAAACTTCCGCTGGTGGGTGAAGCCCTTACGCGCGAGACCTTCACGGTCACCACGGCTGAGGGGGGCGAGCTCACGGTTACAGACGTGACGTCGGATGAGACCGGCGCCACGCTCACGCTGGCTTCCTTTGAGCCGCCGCTGACGGCTTCCGATGTGGCCGGAAGCGATCTCTCTTGGCGCACACTCCCTTGGAAGGGCGGTGATGGGGCGGAGGTAAGTGCCGCGCTTTCGGATGTTTGGACAGGGGAACGGGAGATCACGCTGGCGGGCGATGCCGCTGTGGCCATGGCGCAGAATGAAACCGCATCGCCGCTCACACTCGGGGGCACGGGCACGCTGACCCTCGCTTCTGCCGGGGGTCAGCTGACCGCTTCTACCGTGGCCGTGAATACCGATACGGTCATTCAGGCCGGCGCTGCCAAGCTCTCGGGCGTAACCGTGGCCTCCGGTAAAACGCTCACCGTCCGCGACACCGCCGCGGTGCCGCTGAATACCACTGGTGCCGTGAAAGGCTCCGGCACCCTTCGCATGGAGCAAGTCTCCGTTACCCGCAATCAACGGCAGGTCTCCGGGGAGGCCGGGCTGGACGTGGGCACAGGCGCTGCCGTTTCGCTGGAAGTCGCCGGGCGGGATGATTCCGGGAATCCGATGGCGCTCCCGCTGGCAGTTTCCGGAACGGGCATTCTGACGCTCAATGTCAAGGATGCCGTGGGCTGGAAACCCTCCTCCTCGGAAGTTCGCAACGTGATGCTCTCGGCTCGGGACCAGGGCGTCATTCGCAACCCGGACAACGCTGTGGCCGGTGTGGAATCCATGCGTTATGCCATTCAGCTGGAAGATGAAGCCCGCCTGGAAGTGGGGCGGATTTTCCCGGATGCGTCCTCCTATTCTGCCGGGTGGGCCATGTGCAAGGGCTCCCGCGTGATCGTCCCCTCCGGCGCGCCCGCCATTGCCGCGCTCGCGGGAGTTGAAGGCGCCGCCATCGCGTTGCGCGACACCGCCACCGGCACGGGCATTGTAAAAGGCACCGACTATGCCAACGCGGAGTTTGCGGTTGCGGCGGGCGCATCCCTCACAGTGGATGTGATCCTGCGCCACTATGCGAATGGAACGAATAGCGACTTTGATGTGCTCAAGACCGGCGACGGCGAGCTGATTCTCACCCAGGCCAACAGTACGGCCGGAAATCCGCTGCTGGTCAAGGCCGGAAGGCTCCGCCTGAAAATGGGTGCCTGTTGGGACGCCGTAACCCTGAACGGCACGCTCGCTGCGGAAGGCATCGGCGACGCCGCCATCACCACGCTTACGCTCGGCGCGGGTGCAGTCATTGATGCTTCCGCTGGCGCGGTTACGGCTGGCTCCGTCGTGTTGGCATCCGATGCCGCCGCGGTTCCGGTAACCCTTTCGGAAGGTGCAGCTGCCGGAACGGTGGTGATAGCTTGTGCCGAGCCTTCGGCCGAAGTCGCCGCCGCGCTGCAGGCCGAAGGCTTTGCCATTCGCGCCGTGGCAGGCACGGGCTATGTGCTTGCTTCCGCTTCTGCGCCTCAGCCTGCTAACCCAGCTGCTTTTGATGCGGCGGCTCTGGCCGCCCTCTCCGAGGCTGCCCAAACGCTGGGTCTTGCCGATGGCTTTACTGTGGCGGTGCGCTCGCAGGGCACGCAGTCTATTGTGGGTGCTGAGCCTCTTGCCGCCAATCTGCTGGCCTGTTTCAGCGGATTCTCCCCAACGGCGGAAATGGCCGAAAATGTGCTGGTGCTGGCGTATGACTTCGGCATCTCGAGGGCTGAGCCGGATACGGAGGGTACGGCCGTAACGGTTACCCTCACGGTGGCTGGCGGCACGTTCCGCTCCGGCACGCAGGTGGCGCTGGTAGCGGCTGATGATGAAAGCCGCGTGTTGGTGTCCCGCACGGTGGAAGAAGCGGAAGACGGCCAATCGGTGCTGACGCTCGATCTGCCTTTGGCCGATACGGCGGCGCCTTTCAAGGCTGTCGTCTCTACGCCCTGAAGGGGCGTTCGCTAACAAGTTCTCAACGCGCCGCGCCTGCGGCGCGTTTTTTTTTGGCTTTTATCTGAAGGGTGGCGGGTTAGCGGAAAGCCCTAGCCGGAGTCCTCTCCCGTTTACACCGTCTTGTGAACGGAAATGCGGGGATGTTTCTCTTTCTGTTGGTTTTTGGGCATAACCTTCCAGGTGCCCGGGTGTTTTTACTGCGGGTGGGGGCGGGTCGAGCTGAGGGGGTGTTGGGCGGCCTGGGGCTCAGGGAAGGAGCGCTCGGGCAATGGGTTCCCATTGAAACGCGGCGCGGGCATGCGCAAAAGCTTCGGCAAAGGCCGCTTCGCGCGCGGCGGGAGAAAGATCGGCCAGGCGGCGCATGGCCTCGGCCAGAGCCTCCGGCGTCGGCGGCACGCAGAAGCTGCCGAGGCTCGCCCAGGGCGTTCCGGTGGTGGCGATAGCGGGCGTGCGGCACCAAAGCGCTTCTGCCACGGCAATGCCGAAGTTTTCACTGTGCGAGGGGAGCACCAGGCAGGCGGCGGAGCGGAGAGCCTGGGCTTTGGCTTTGCCGAAGAGGGGCGGTTCATCGGAGAGGCCGGGGCGTGCGGGCACGCGGGCGCCGTCTTCCGGGCCAATTAGGCGGAGGCTCCAGCCTTCGGCGGCCAGGCCGGTGCGCTGCCAGGCTTCAACCAGAAGGTCAATGCCCTTTTGCGGATGCTTGCGCCCCAGGAAGAGAAAGGTGCGCGTGCGGGGCGGCGGCGGGGAGAGATCCAGTGCCTCGCCATCTACGCCGTTGGGGACGAGGCGGATGGGGGGGCACGCCTCGCCGAGGGCTCGGCGCAGAGCATCCGCTTCAAGCGGGGAGGCGGCGTGCAGCCAGGCGGCGCGCCGCAGGAGCGTGCGCCCGAAGAGCTTCCAGAAGAGCCGTTTACGCAGGGGGAGGGGCGCTTGTGCGCAGAGAGCGCCGTGGGGGGAGACGGCGTAAGGGAGGCGGCGTCGGCAGGCGGCAAAGGCTCCCCAGACGATGGGGAAGCTCCAGAATCCGTGCAGATGAAGAAAGCGGGCGGTGCGGAGGCGTTTGGGCAGGGCAAAGGGGAGGCGCAGCGAGACAAAGAAGGGGGTGCGGGCGCGGTGCGGAAGCGCCGTAACGCGCACCCCGGCTTGGCGGCAGGCCTTCAGGAGCGGATGCTCCGGGTGGTCGGCCAGAAAGAGAAGTGCCGTTTCCGCGCCGAGGCGGGCTTGGGCGCGGGTGAGCTGTGCGAGAGCCTCGGAGAGACCGCCGCCGCAGGCCCAGCAGCCGGCCGCCAGATGCAGGATGGCGGGCGGGGGAGAACCGGGCGTGTTGGGTGGAAGGGCGGGCATGAGAAGAAATCGCGGATTTGTGTGCGATTTTAGCATAAATGCGCTATGATGTGGCCATGATTCGCGTGTTGGAAACGGCGGCAGAGCTGGAGGCTTTTCGGGGAGACTGGGAGGCATTGGAGCGGCGTGCCGCGCAGTCGCCTTTTCAGACGTTCTGCTGGGCGGAGCAGGCGTGGGGGCAGGTTTTGGCGCGGATTCCGGGGAACCGCCTGTTTGTGGTGGTGGCGGTGGAGGCCGGCGCGGGGGCGCAGGTGATTCTGCCGTGTTATCTGGCGCGGGGGGTGCTTCGCTTTTTGTTGGATGTTCATGCCGATCATGGGGATGCGCTGGCGGCTCCGGATGCGCTTCAGAGCCGCCATTGGAAGGCGCTCTGCGCCTTTTTGCGGAGCGATCGGCGGGTGCGGGGCTTTGATTTGCGGCGGCTTCCGGGGGCGTCTCCGCTGTTTCAGGCTCTAACGCTGGCATTTCCGGAAGCGGCGCTCTCCAAGATGGGGGGATATGCGGTGCTTCGGGCGGCGCAGGCGGAGGACGTGATCGGAACCTTTCGGCATTTGACCTCGCTTCAGCGCAAGGCACTGCGGCGGGCACTGCGGCGGACGGAGGGGCTGACGCTGCGCCGATTTTCGGCGGCGGGCGGGAAGGCTTTTCCGCGGGAGGCACTGGTGAGCCTGCGGGAGCGGATGATTGCGCAGGGCGTGCGGCAGCGGGATTTTCTGCCGGAGGCGCTTCTGGCCGTGGCGGAGGGGATGTTCCGCGCGGGGCTGTGCGAGGTGGCGGGGCTGTATGCGGGGGAAACGGCGCAGGTACTGAATGTGCTGCTGCGCACAGGGGGAAAGACGTTGTTCTGGTTGGTGGCGGCGGAGTCGCCGCAAATGCCCTCGCTGTTTAATGTGCGCTATGTGGCGGAGGCGGCCAAGGCTGCGCCGCTGGCAGTAGACTTTGGTACGGGGGTCTATCCCTATAAATGCCTGGCGTTTTGCCCGGAGGTTCACAGTTCGTTTGCGCTCTATTGGCGGCGCGGGGTGTGGGGGCTTGCGTGCATGGCAGCGCGGGGGCTGCTGCGCTGGGCACGGGATGCGGCGCGTGCGCCGCGGGGGTGGTGGGCGTGAGAGCCTTTGTGCTGCTCATGGAGCCGGCGGAGTATACGCAGGCGCTGAAGCGGGAGGTGTTTGACCGCCTAGGAGTGGCGACGGCCTATCTGCGGCGGGGCTCCTTGGCGGCGGCGGATTCGGCGGCGCAGGCGGAGGCCTGGGAGGCGCGGAGCTTCTGGGGGCAGGCGCGGGCGGTCTGGCGCGTGCTGAGGGAGTTTGATCTGGTGGTAGTAAACAGCTACAGCGCATGGCTGTGCGTGGGGCTTTTTCTCTTAAATGCACTGTTCTTCCGGCGGCCGGTTGGGATCGATGCGGATGACACCTATCGGGTGCCGAAACGGTGGAGGGTGCGCTTGCTCAAAGCGGGGTATCTGCGGGTGCTCTTTACGCGCCGGTGGTGTTTCGGCATCTCGCCGGGTGCGGGGGCGCATCGGGAGCTCTTCCGCCGGGGCGGAATGCCTGAGGAGCGGATTTACTCGGTGCCCATGTGTGCCGATCAGGCGCCGCTGGCGCGGGCAATGCCGCCGCAGCGCCCGGCGGGGCGGCCGTTGCGCTTTGGCTATTTGGGGCGGCTGGTGCCGCATAAACGGGTGGATTTGCTGTTGGCAGCCTTTGCGCGGCTGGAGCCGGGCTCGGCGGTGCTGGAGGTGGTGGGTGCCGGACCGGAGCGGGAAGCCCTGGAGCGCTCCGCCCCGGCGGGCGCGGCGTTTTTGGGGCCGCGATTTGGGCAGGCCAAGCGCGCGTGGCTGTGGAGCGTGGATGTGTTGGTGCTCGATTCGGACTATGAACCGTGGGGGCTGGTGGTGAATGAGGCGTTGGCGGCGGGGGTTCCTTGCCTGGTGGGCAGCCGCGTGGGGTGTGCGCAGGAGTTGGCGGCCGCTTCCGGCGCGGGGTGGGTGATCCCGGCGGGAGATGCCGCCGCGCTGGCGCAGGCCATGCGCCGGGTGGTGCAGCTGCCGCCCGCGCAGCTTCAGGCCATGGGGGCGGCGGGCGCCCGCTTTATGCGGGAGCGATGGAGCGTTGAGATCTATCGGGAGCAGTGGGCGGATATGGCGCGGCAGGTGATGGCATGGAAACGCTGAGCCACGGCCGCAAAGTGCTCGGGTGGGGCATCGCGCAGGGGTTTCGCTGGGCGGGGGTGCGCGCGGCTGCGCTGCGCCGGTATGACCGCCCCGGCGCGCTGCTTTCCCTGTGCGCACACGATCCTTCCGCCGCCGTGCTTCGGGCACTCATTCGCTGGCTGAAAGCGCGGGGGTTCCGCTTTGTTTCGGAGCAGGCCGTGCTGGCCGGGGCGCAGCTGCCGGGGCGCACGGCGTGGCTCTCGTTCGATGATGCCTGGCTGGGCTTCCGCACGCAGGCATTGCCGGTGCTCGAGGCGGAAGACGTGCCCGCTACGCTCTTTGTGGCTCCCGGGGAGAGCCGCCGCGGCTTTCTGTGGAGCAATGCCCTCATGCCCTGCTGCTCCATGAAGGCCATCCGCGCCTGGTATACCCGCCCGGCAGAGGCGCGGATTCAGGCTGTGGCCGCGCAGGTGGGCACGCCCCCGCCCAAGATGCTTCTCGCGCCGGAAGCCATTCAGGCACTGGCCGCTCATCCGCTCATCACGCTGGGCAATCATTCCCTCACGCACCTCTCCTGTTCGCACCGCCCGCTGAGCGAGGTGGTGGC
>ERZ808286.763-NODE-763-length-19047-cov-3.556708_pt1 | contig 19047 bp, 14 predicted proteins | sample MGYA00521276_ERZ808286 | MGnify/ENA primary metagenome ERZ808286 (study PRJEB31516, sample SAMN03275607) | gut metagenome | biome: mammalia-associated habitat; material: feces | host: Papio cynocephalus | place: Kenya | collected 2012-08-01 ... | reverse complement strand
GTTCTGCCGTTCGACGGATATCCTCCCCGCTACTTTATGACCACCAAGCAAAACTGCATGCCTTGCGAAGGCACGTTTGCCGTCGGCGAAAAGGTTTATTCCTTCGACAAGCAAAACACTTTCTGCTGTCTGGACTGGGGACGCGTAAACACTCCTTACAAGCTCTGCTGGTACTGGGGCAACGGCGCGCACCGCGTGATGGACGAAAACGGCAAGGAGCATATCTTCGGTTTTGAAATCACCTGGGCCATCGGCAACGAAACGGGCGCCACCGAAACCTGCCTGTTCTGGGACGGCAAAGCTCACAAAATCGGCGCGGTTGACGTCGAGGTGTTCCCTAAACCAGACAAATATATGCAGCCTTGGCACTTCGTGTCCGAGGACGGCCGCTTCGACATGACCATGACTCCTTACTACGACAACCACAACGACACCAACGCTCTTATCCTGCGCATGCACTCGCACCAGGTTTACGGCAAATGGAACGGCACCGTGGTTCTGGACGACGGCCGAAAGATCGAAATCAAAGATATGGTCGCGTTCTGCGAATACGTCGAAAACAGATGGTAAAAATCACGAAAACGGAGGGCTTTTCCTCCGTTTTTATTTTCGCCAAAGGTTTGACTTTTCGGCCTATATATGGTATTCTAATTTACTAAAACGAATTTGGAGATAACTATGCACGAAGCTTTGGAACTTTTGAAAAATTATGACACCGTCATCATTCATCGCCACACAAATCCCGACGGCGACGCAATGGGAAGCCAGATCGGTCTTAAAAACCTTCTGCTGGAGAACTTCCCCGAAAAAAAGGTGTACGTCGTAGGCGACGGCGCGGGCAGGTTTTCGTTTATGGACGGCTCCGTTATGGACGAAATCCCCGACGAAACCTACAAGGGCGCGTTGGCGGTGATTTTGGACAGCGCGGAACACTCTCTTGTCAGCGACGACAGGTACACTCTCGCCGAAAAAACCTTGCGCATCGACCACCACATATTCTGCGAAAAATTTGCCGACGTCGAAATTGTCGAAACGTCGTATGAAAGCTGCGCGGGGCTCGTTACGCACCTTGCAAGGGAATGGGGGCTGACGGTGAACACACTTGCCGCCAAAGCGTTGTTCACGGGGATAGTAACCGATTCGGGGCGTTTCCGCTACGATTCCACCACTCCCCGCACTTTTTCGGACGCAGCTTTTCTGCTCGAAAAAGGGTTTAATCCGACGGAAATTTACGATAAACTGTACGTTGACGATTTTTCCATGATCAAAATGCGTGCGGGCTTTATTCTGGATATTCGGTTTACCAAAAACAACGTGGCCTACATCTACTCCGACCGCAAAAAGGTTGACAGCCTCGGCGTAAGCGACTTTACGGTGTCGAGAGGAATGGTGAACGTTATGGCGGAAATTCGCGGCGTGGACGTTTGGGTAAACTTCACCGAATCGACGGACGGCACCGTTTTGGCAGAGCTGCGCTCCCGCAATTTGGACATCAACAAAATTGCCGTCAAATACGGCGGAGGCGGCCACCTGAAAGCAAGCGGCGCAGGCCTCAAGGACAAGGCGCAGGCAATGGAAATGCTTGCCGACCTCGACAAACTGGTTGGAGAAAACAAATGAACGAAATAATTAAGAACGTTATTTTTGGCAAAATCGTATCCTACGACAAAATCATCATATCGCGCCACGTTCGCCCGGACGGCGACGCAGTCGGTTCCACAAAGGGCTTGGCGGAAATTTTGAAGGCGTCGTTTCCTGAGAAACAAATTTTCGTTTCCAACGAAGACTACGCCGAATATCTTGCCTTTTTGGGCGGCGAGGACGGCGTTTTGCCGGACGAAGCCTACGAGGGCGCTTTGGTTATAGTTCTGGACACCGCTTCCGTGGACCGCATCTCGAACTCCAAAATCGGCCTTGCAGCCGAGCTTATTAAAATCGATCACCACATTGATATAAAGCCTTACGGCGACGTAAGTTGGGTTGAAGACTGGCGCTCGTCGCTCTGCGAAATGATCGTCGATTTCTATATGACTTTCTCGGACAGTCTGACGCTCACCAAAGAAGCCGCGCTCTATCTCTACACCGGCATGGTGACGGATTCGGGGCGTTTCAAATTCAGCTCGGTAAACGGCGACACCATGCGTTGCGCCGCTACCCTTTTGGACAAAGGCATAAACGTTGACTGGCTGTTTGCAAATCTTAATCTCGACGATTTCGACTGGCTGAAATTCAAAGCCTACGCCTACAAGAAAATGGGCGTAACCGAAAACGGCGTGGCCTACCTCGTGGTGGACAAAAAAATGCAACAGAAATTCGATTTGTCGTTGGAGGAAGCATCCAATTCGGTTTCTCTTCTGGACTCCATAAAGGGAAGCATAATCTGGGTGGCGTTCATCGAAAACGAAGACGGAACCTTCCGCGTGAGGTTGCGTTCGCGCTTCGTTCACGTCAACCCGCTTGCCGAAAAATACGACGGCGGAGGCCACGAATGCGCTTGCGGCGCGAAGCTTTCCGGAAAGTCGCAAATCAAAGCCTTTCTGGCCGACGCGGACGAGCTTATCAAAACCTACAAACAACAAAACGAGGGCTGGTTATGAAAATACTTATCACAAATGACGACGGCATCGCATCCGAAGCCTTGAAACCTCTTGCCGAATGGGCGAAAACCCTCGGCGAAGTAACCGTGGTTGCGCCGAAGCATCAGCAAAGCGGCAAGAGCCACGCAATCAACCTGCACGACCCGATAGAAGCCTCCAAAATCGACTTTTTGGACGGCGTCGAGGCTTTTTACGTCGACTCCACTCCCGCCGATTGCGTGCGATTTGCGCTGCTCTCTTTGGGTAAGGATTTCGACCTTGTCATCTCCGGCATAAACAAAGGCTACAACATGGGCGAGGATATTCTCTACTCGGGCACCGACGGCGCGGCGTTCGAAGCGGCGCTGAGGGGCGTCAAGGCGGTTGCCCTCTCAACTGGCATCGAAACCTTCCGCTACGCTTTTGAAAATCTGGACGCCGTGAAGGAATATTTTTCCAAGCACAACCTGCTTGCCTATTCCGACCTCTTCAACGTCAACTTCCCCGAAATGCCCCCTAAAGGCATCCGCATAACCAAACAGGGCGGCACCTATTATTCCGACGAATTCGTGATCGTCGAAGACGGCAAATATATCCAAAAAGGCTACAACGCGCACGTTTCCAAAGGCGACCTCACCGTTGACACCGACGCGCTGACCGAAGGCTACGTAACCGTTTCACCTCTCACCGTCGACCGCACCGACAAAGACGCTTTCACCCGTCTTCTTTCCCTCTGCGGCGAATAAAAAATCGAAACTCAAACCGCAAAATGCTCGCTTTCCGCGAGCATTTTTCAATAAAAACGAGCCCCTCATCGGGGCTCGCCTTTTTTGTAGCTTTTTCGGAACTATGCGATGTATTGAATCGAAGTAATACCGATGATGCCGTTGCTTCCTGCCACTGCACAATCGAAAACGATTTTGTAGAAGCAATTTGCCGTAGGGGTGGTGATTGCGATTTTAACTTCTCCTACCTTTATCATAGAGAGAATGTCAATTTCTTGCACACCTTCGGTGAAATCTGCGTTGGTAGCAACGATGATTTTTGCACTATTTACTTTATCAAGTTTTTCTGCCTTATCAAAAGTGATAGCAACAGTTTTAACTGCTTTTGCAATTGCTGCGTTAGTATAGATAGAAGCAACCGAAGCAACTTTCTTTCTGCCGCATCTGATAGAACTCCAACCCCAGTTAAAATTGCTGAAATTTTCAGTAGTCCATTTTACGCCATCTGCGTTTTCCAGCACTTGAGTTGTATCATATTTATCAGTTGCACAATCAGTTTTGTTTGCTGCAGGCATTGTTATGGATGCCGCAACAACCGGAATAGTTTCAAAGCTTACGGTGATGACAGTGTCATCGGTGATGGTAAGGTTGAAAGAAGTTTCGCCTGCGACGGAAGTGTCGGCTTCGCCTTCACCGATGGTGTAGGAAGCGAGTCTGTAGCCTTCTGCCGGAGCAACGGTGATGGTGATGACGGTGTCAACGTCAACCTTGCTGCCGCTTGCTACGTCAACTTCGCCTGCTTTGACGGAAGTGATGCTTCCGTTTTCGCCTGCGCTGTAAGATACGGTGTATTGCGTAGCGGTTGCAACAACGGTAATGTTAACGGTGGCAGATTTTTCGCCTGCTCTGACGGTGATGACCGCATCGCCTTCTCCAATGCCTTTAACAACGCCGTTTTCATCGACGGTTGCAACTTCGGTGTTTGAAGATTCATAGGTAACCGTGACGGTTTCTGCCATGAATGCCGGGCTGATTTTTGCGGTTACGGTTGCGGTTTCATCAACCAAAACTTCGGTTTTGTCGATGGTTGCGGAAACGTTCACAACGAATTCGATTTGGTCTGCGCTGGAAATTGCAATTTGTGCAGATTTAAACCAACCGATGTTTGCGTTTTTGATGTTGATTTCGTCGCCTGCTGCCAGTTTCGAAAGAGCGGCAGTGTTAAGTGCTTCTGCATCGCCTTTTTCAACGCGAACGGTAACGTTGGTTTCGCCGAGCTTAAAGGTGAGGCTGCCGCCGCTAGAGCTGTTTGCCGTGCCACTGACGTAAACAAGGCCGGAAACGTTGACAAGTTTGGAAGCGTCGTTTGCAACAAGTGCTTTGTAAGCAGCTTCGTCAATCGCGGTTGCAGAGATAACGGTTTCGGTATCTTCTACGCTGACTACTACAGGGTTCGCCAATTGAACAAGTCCGCTATATTCGTCGCGAGTGCCGGAGAGAACAACTTGTTTGCCGATTTCTACGCCTGCAAGGCCGGTTTTGTAAACGTAAAGGGCGTCGCCTTCTGCGTTCTGAAGCCAAGTAGCTTTGCTGTCGATGTTGGTAACTATGCCGACAACGGTGCCGGTTGCGCTCTTTGCCAAAGCTTTGAATTCGGCGATGGTCAAAACGTTTGCGACTTCAACGGTGATGTTTGCATCTGCAGCAAGGATAAATTTGTAGCTGCCGTCTGCTTCACGGGCGAGAACGGTGTCGCCATTCCTCACTGCGGAGAGAGTGTGCAAACTGTCAACGGTAACAGTGATAACGAATTCGGTACCTTTGTCGAAGGTTGCGCCGCTTTCAACGACGGTGTCGCCGGTTTTAACAACGATGGTTGCGCCTTCTACTTCGGTGATGGTCACGGTGTAGGTAGGGATGGTTGCGGTGATGGTGATCGGGAATTCCTTCGTAACAGGAGCTTCGCTGCTGCCTTCGAGAGAAATGGTTGCGATCAAGGTCACGTTAACGTCGGCTTCCGGTTTAACAACGGTTGCGTTTGCGCCGGAGATGGTCAAAGCGGTGATGCCTTCTTCCTTGATAGACCAAGAAATGGTGGTGCCGTTTGCGCCTTCGGTAACGAGAGTGAAGCTGTCGGCAAATTCGCTGCCACCGTCAGCGGTGACGGAGGTGAGAGCTTCTTTTGCTTCGGCAAGCTTTTCAGCGTCGGTTTTGTCTTTTTCGGTGATTCTCACAACTTGGACGGTGAGGTATTTGTTAGCGCTGAAACCACGGACGTAGCCGTAGATAACAACTTCTTTGCCGAGCAAGTTTGCGTCAACGAGGGACGAAGCGGTGTAAACGCTGAGGAGTTGGTTGTATTCGCCTTCGGTTGCGCCTGCGGTGCCTGCGTTGTAATAGCTGCCGCTCTTATAGAGGATGGTGCCGGTGATTTTGTAGAAAGTGCCGTCCATCTCATCCATTTTGGCATTGTTGAGTGCGGAAAGGTCGATGTCTGCAGCAGCAAGTTCGGTAGCTTCCGGATAGGTGTAGCTTTCGCCTTCTGCTTTTTCAAGCTTGGTTACGCTGATGGTTCCGAGTTGAGGAAGACCTGCGTTAGCCGCTCTGGTGGCAACGATTTTAACTTTGTCGCCGACTGCAACGTCAAATTTGTTGTAGCTGAACACTGCGCCGGTGGCGTCTGCAAAGACGAAAGAGCCGATTTTGCTGTCTTCTGCATCTGCAACGATGAAGCCGGTGAGAATGTAGATTTCATCATCGCTTACTGCTTTCTGGAGGAATTCCGCAACGGTAACAGGGGTGCCGACGGAAAGAGTTACTTCAAATTCTTTGGTGTCGGAAACGGTTGCGTCGGTTGCGTGAGTGAGGGTGGCGGTAAGTTTTACGGTGCCGTCTTCGGTGAAGGTGTAGGTAACTTTGCCGTCGTCGATGCTGGCTACGTCAGAGCTTGCGGCCCAAGCGATGTTGACAGAGGTGTAAACGGTGTCTTGTGTCGGAAGGGTGAAGGTTCTGCCGCTGCCGTTGATTTTGGTGTCGATTGCAAGTCTGCCCTTGACGTCTGCGATTTGGCCTGCAGGGTCTTTTTCAGGAGCTGCTTGTTCAACTGCCGCGTCTGCGGTGATAACTTGGATATAGAAAGATCCGCTGTAAACGGTTGCAAGACCTTTAACGGTTGCGTATTTGCCTTTCAAAGCTGCAAATCCGTCCTTAAACGCTTTGGTTTCTGCTTCGCTGAGCATGTTGTCGGAAGAAGAAATGCGGAGGTAGGATTTGGAAGCGCCGATGGTGAAGTAGTAATAGCTGTTTGCTTCGTCGATGTCGCCGATGATGACGTTCCTGATCGTAACAGGCATATAAGCCTTTTTGGTCAAGGATTCGTCTTTCATGTCTGCCGTTGCTGCGAAAATGTCGGTGATGTCGGCAAATTCGATGGTGCTTTCGGCGTCGATAACGGTGAAGGTAGCGTTCTTAACTTCGTGAGTGCCGTTGTAAATGTCCTTTTCACCGGTAACTTGCACGGTCATGCCGAGAGCAAGGTTCGGATAAGTGGTGAGAGGATCGTCGGTGAGGGAGTAAACGTAGTAACCGCCGTCATTGTCGTATATGTACATGCAGTTATATTTGTCGCCGGTAGATTTGGAAGAAATGCTTGCCACTCTGCCTTTGATGACTACGGCTTCGCCCTTTTCTTTGGCCATGTATTCTGCCCAGGTGAGTTCTCTCCATTGCGGTACGGTGTGATGGAAGGTAACGGTGATGGTTTTGCCTTTGGCGTTAGAAATGGTTGCGACAAGGTCGTAGGAAATTTCTACGGCTGCTTTTTCGTCAACGTCAACGGTAACGGTGCCGTCTTCGTTTTTGACAACCTTAACGCTTTCGGATTGACCTTCGGTTTTCACTTCTACGGTCCATTCGATAGGATACTTAGTGCCGCTGATCATAACGGCGCCGACTCTGTTGAAGTCCGCAGGAGTTGCTTTGCCGTCGAATTCTTTGTACTTATTATACAAATAATCTCTTGCGTCGACAAGTTCCTGAGGAGTTTTGTTGCAAGCCGCGAAGCAGCTGAGGCACAAAGCTACCAACAGAACAAAAACAAGTATCTTTGTTTTTTTCATTGTTTCTCTCCTTATAGTTTTTTATTGTTTAATCTTAACCCGACAAGGTTTCCCCCGCAGGGCTACAATTCGGTTTTGGCGTCAGTTGACGCAAAACGAGGTTTAGCGACGCATTTTTGCGCCGCAAACCGCATTATTCGACCACAGTGATGTTTCCTACACTGAAGACTTTGATCTGATAGTCGTCGCCGAAGAAGTCCACGATGCCCTTGACGTTGATGGTTTTGCCCAAGAAATCTTCTTTCGTCAGAAGATTGCCTGCGTCGTCATAGAGAGGAACGGTCCTGACCTTAACGGTCTTGCCGTCCACCTGGCAAGTGAAAGTCATTGCGCCGTAACTGGACGAGTCTTCGTTCGTCGTGGTGGAAACGCCCACGATCTTTAAGTTTTTCATTTCAACGAGAGTGTTCATTGCAAGCTCGGCAAAATCTCTGTCCTCCACCTGCACTTCGACTTCTCCCGTTTCTTCGTTAAGCACTTCTTTTTCAACGCGGACTTTGCCGTCCGTGAAGGTTGCGGCGTCGATTTCCTTGCTTCCGATCGGATTGCATCTGGAAACGACGGACAAAGTGCTGTCGTCAAACGGATCGTATTTGATGTCCGTAACCTGATAAGTTCCGCCGGTTTCGTAATATTGTACGCTGCCGACCATCCTTACTCTGTTGCCCAATGCAAGCACCGAAACTCCGCCGAAACTGAACCCGTAGTAGCAATAAATGCCGTAGTACATATCGGTTTCCTCGTCGTAATCCTGCAAATAAACGCCGTTGTTGTAGAAACGGATGCTGTTGCCTTCGAAAGCAACCACTTTGTCCTTGTAGTCCTCGATGTTCGTGCGAAGCTCTTTAAGCGTGATTTCGATGGCTTCTCCCCTGTAAACTTCAGGATCCGCCACGCCCGAAAAGACGTAGAGTTTCAATTTCTTTGCCTGATCGAGAGCCTTGGTGCATATCGTGCCGTAACGGTTGTTTGCGGTGTTGGATGCAATGGCCAGCCCTTCCTGCAAAATTTCGAGGTTGAGGTTTCTGTATTCGGCGTCAGCTGCCGGTTTATACCAAACCCACACCAAAAATCTGCTGCCGGTGGAATCGATGTTCCACTTGTTGTCGTCCGATTCCACGATGATGGAAACGGCCGATTTAAGCTTTTCTTTGGTGAATCTGGAAGCCGTGTGGCCGTAATCTTCGATTTTGCCCGTAGATTCCGGCGTGTTGATGGCAAGATATCTGGCTTTCAGAACGCCCGTTTCGGAAACGGATTTCGGCACGTTGAAGTGCGTCGTGTCGCCGTCAACGTAGTTTTTGACGGTAACTTCTTGTTTTTTGGTGGAAGAGTTCATATCCAGCTTGAGCTGATAAACGTAGTCCACCGGTTCCGAAGGGACGTCCGTGTCCACCTTTGCCCCGCACTTGTCGCAAATCCCGTCGGAATTTGCGTCAACGTGCGAAGTGCAAGGCTCTTCTTGGTTGTCGCACGCGGCGACGAACGCAAGAACCAGACATATCACCAACAGTATGGATAACAGTTTAAGTGATTTTTTCATTTTTAACCTTATAATATAAGTTTTGTTATTTGCTATCGTTTGCTATGAGTTTTGTTAGCCCATGTATTCGCAAGCGGCGATTGCTTCTTCAAACAGATTCTTGATTTGTTGTTCGTAGTCTGCTCCGGTAAGGATGAAGCAAGCGGTCATAAGGGAACCGACCTGTTCACGAGCCGTGGAGCTGCCGTTGAATGCAGGGGAAACGTAGTAAGCGTTCGCTTGATCCAAACAAACCTTGGTGCTGAGGGTTGCAATGTATTCGTTGATGCTTTCTTCTTGGTAAACGGTGTTACCTTGAGCGTCGGTCACGACGTTGCCGTCGGCGTCGAGTTTAGGAACAGGATTGCCGTCTTTGTCTTTGACGAGGCGGTTTTCTTTCTCGAGTTTTGCAACGGTTGCTTTGTATTTAGCGGTTTCCTGAACGGATTTGAGAACAGGAACGTAACCGGAAGCAAGGGAGAAATCGGTTTGGAAATCAACGTTGGTGGTGAGGTATTTCACAAACAACCAGCTTGCAACGACTTCTTGAGGGTTATCTTTCTTGAAGATGCAGACGCTCGGGCCCTGGGAGATAACTTTCGGGTTCGACGGATCTACTTGCGGAATGGAAGCGATGCCCACTTCGAACGGATAGTTGCCTTCGTCGTCGGCTGCCGGACGTTGGTGAGTTGCACCTGCGGAAGAACCGATGGACATGTAGCTCTTAGCTTTGGTGGAATCGGTGTTTACGAACAGACCGCTGGTGTAAGCTTTGTACAGGGTTTGAGTGGTAACGTAGTTCTTTTGATACCATTCGCGGAATCTTGCGACGAAAGCGCGGTTGGTTTCGTTGTTGAAGAGGTATTTTTCACCGGTTGCGGAGGTGTACGGGGAGTTCATCTGTTCGCACATGGTGATGAACCAGTTTGCTTCACTGTCGTATCCGAGAGGAATGCTGGAAGGATCGATTTCTTTGATGGCTGCGCAAACCGCTTCCATTTCGTCCCAAGTGGTAGGAACGCTGAGGTTGTGTTCGTCGAAGAAGGTTTTGTTGTAGTACAAAACTTCGGTGGACTTAGAGAACGGCATGGTGTACATCAATTCGTCGCCGTAAGCTTTGCCTTCGTTGTAGTAACCTTCGATGAAGTCGTTCTTCTGTTCTTCGGTCAAACCGAGGATTTCGGTGGTTCCGTCTGCTCTGGTAACTTCGATTTTGCTTTCGATAAGGTTATCGAGGTTGGCAACTGCGCCTGCAACGTTGTAAAGAGCAACGTGGTCAGGATAGCAATAAGCGATGTTCGGTTGGTTGCCGACGGTGATTTCGGTGCTGATCTGGCTGCGAACGTCGTCGTAACCGCCCACCTGCGAATGTTCGATGTGAATGTTTGGATAAAGTTTATTGAAAGATTCAATATACTTATTCAACACCGCAGTAAGGTTTGCACCCATGGTGTGATAGAATTTAATCGTAACTTCGCTGCCGTCGTAACCGCCTTCAGGCACTTCGAAGTTAGGAACCGCTTTGTGTCCGCCGCACGCTGCAAAAACAGGAACGAGCATGACCAGAACGAGCATAACCGCTAAAAATTTCTTCATAGCTTTGTTTTTCCTCCATTTTATTGTTTTTTATTGTTTTATCTAATTTCCCGACGTAATCGGGAAGTTTAGCCCTTTTAACCCTTGATACCGCTTCTGGAAACGCCTTTCATGATATATTTTCTGAGGAAGACGAACACCAGGAAGAGCGGCGCGGAAACGAGCGCGACGCCTGCAAGCTGAACAGGATACTTGAGGTTGCCGTCGTCCGCTCTGAACGCGTTTCTTAAGCCGTTGGTGATCATACGCATATCTTCTCTGTTCGCAACGAGGCGCGGCCAGACGTAGCTGTTCCATGCGCCCATCATCTTCAGAATGGTGATGGAAATGAGCGTAGGCAGCGCAAGCGGAATCATAACCTTCCACAAATACTTCAGATCGCTGGTTCCGTCGACTTTTGCCGCCAGATACAATTCGTTAGGTATTTGCATAAAGTTCTGCCTTAGCAGATAGATGTAGAACACGCTTACCAAAAACGGAACTATAAGAACCGTGTACGTGTTCATCCAGCCGAAGGAGTTGACAGTCTGATAGTTGGTTATCGTAAACAGCTCGCCCGGGATCATCATCGTCGCAAGCAGCGCGCCGAACATGATGTTTTTGCCCTTAAACTCCAACCTTGCAAAGGCGAACGCCGACAGCACGGTTATGATAAGCGACAAAACGGTCGATACGATGCCGACGTAAGCGGTGTTAAGGAACAATCTTCCCAAATTGGCCGTGGTGAACGCTTCTTTGTAGTTTGCAAAGCGCACCATCTTCGGCAGAAACGCCGGAACTTCGCGGATGTATTGATCCGAATCTTCCAAGGAAGCCATAAGCATCCAGTAGAACGGATACAGCACTATGAGCGCCATGATGCACAAGAACCCGTAGCGCAGCACGAGGCTCAGAATTTTTGAAACTTTTTGTTTGGAAGTAGCGTTTTTAATGTCTTTTTCCATCATGCTTTCGTTTTCGTTAGACATAACACAACCTCCTTAATAATGCACTCTCTTCTTGCTGACCTGCAAGTTGATGAGAGTTATCACCATGATTATCGCAAACAGCACGAGAGCCGCCGCGCTGGCGTAGCCGTACTTGGTATCAGGCAACACCTTGTAGATAAGACCGACGATGGTTATCATCGAACCGACCGAGCCGACCTGCGGGCCCATAAATTCGCCGAAAACGCCGACGATGCTCGAGTATTCCTTAAATCCGCCGATAAAGCCGGTGATAACCACGTACGCGATCATCGGGGACAGGAGAGGCACGGTGATTCTTGTCAGAATCCTTGCTTTGCTGGTGCCGTCGACTTTCGCCGCGTCGTAATATTGCTTGTTTATGCTCTGCAAACCGCCCAGTAAAATGAGGATTTTGAAAGGAAGCGCGTTCCAGACTATGTAAATGACCATAACCGTGAAGTTCGCCGCCCAGCTCGATCCCGGGTTGATCCAGTTTATAGGTTCCGCGCCGAACAGGCCCAGAAGCTTGTTGATTATGCCGATTTCCACGTGCATGTTAGGATCGCCGAGACCCTGATAGCCGATGATGTTGAACATTGCCGCGAACACCATGCCGATTGCGATGCTGTTGGTGACGTACGGCAGGAAGAATATCGTTTGCAGCAGTCTTTTGAGCGGGCCGATGGAATTGAGGGCAACCGCGATAAGAAGCGCAAGGATGGTCGAGATAGGCACCGTCACGACGGTGAGGAGCATCGTGTTCTTTAAGGCCGACATAAACCATTTCCACTTCAAAACGAATTTGAAGTTCGCCAGGCCGAATTTGAACGTAGCTCCCGAAATAGCAGCCATCTCGTTATAGTTTTCGAGAAACGCCAGCCTGAAGGTGTTTATTATAGGCCACACGGTGAATATCAGCAGCAGCACGATTGCCGGCGCCAGATATAACCATGCTTTCCATTGTTTTTTAGAGTCTACCACGTTATTTTTCCTCCGTGTAAATTCTTTCTTCGGTCTCTTTGTTGAAGATAAAGGTTTTGTGAGGTTTGAGGCTGAATCTTACTTCTTCTTTGGAAGCGTCGATCTTGTTGTCTGCGTCGATGATGGAACGGATAACCGGGCTGACCAAGCCTTCGTGAGAGGAAACTATGCTGACGTCGCGTCCCATAACTTCCACGCTCTGAAGCTTGCATTTCAACGGACCTTCCGCGTTAAGAACGAAGCCTTCCGGTCTGATGCCGACCCAAACGTCCTGATCCGCTACGCCCGCAGCGTCCATAACTTCGTCGCCGGCTATGTAAAGCTTGCCGCCGGACACTCTGCCCTCGAACACGTTGATAGGAGGAGTACCCAAGAATTTTGCGACGAACAGGTTGACAGGGTTGTCGTAAACGTCCTGCGGACGGCCGATTTGTTGCACTACGCCCAGCTTCATAACGACGATCATATCGGAAATGCTCATTGCTTCTTCCTGATCGTGCGTGACGAACACGGTGGTGATTTTGGTTTCGCGCTGAATACGTCTGATTTCTTCACGAGTCTGCAACCTGAGACGTGCGTCGAGGTTGGACAAAGGTTCGTCCAGAAGCAGAACTCTCGGCATCTTCACAAGGGCGCGGGCGATTGCCACACGTTGTTGCTGACCGCCGGAAAGCTCGGACGGTTTTCTGTCCATAAGCTCGTCGATCTGCACCAGTTTTGCGGCTTCGTATGCGCGTTTAACCATTTCTTCCTTTTCCAGCTTGTCTTTGCCCTTGAGGTTCTGAAGCGGGAACATGATGTTTTGCTTAACGGTCATGTGCGGATACAAAGCGTAGTTTTGGAACACCAAACCGACGCCCCTGTTTTCAGGCGCAAGTTCGGTTACGTCTTCGTCGCCGAAAAAGATTTTGCCGCTGGTCGGAGCCTGCAGACCGCAAATCATGTAAAGCGTGGTGCTTTTGCCGCAGCCGGAAGGGCCGAGGAGGCCGATAAGCTTACCGTCCGGAATTTCGAAGCTGAAATTGTTGACGGCAACCACTTCTTCGCCGGATTTTTTGTTGCGGCTCGGGAAAATTTTTGTTAGGTTTTCTAATACAACTTTCATAATTTGTTTCCTCTTGTTATTTTAAAACTATTCGTTTTTTAATACGGTTTTCTTTCGGCGGCAGCCTGAGCCGCTTGCTTTTTTGCTTCGATCATCTCGGCTTCGGTGTCGAAGATGATCTGACTTGACAAATCCACCACCACAGTTTGCGCGAAAAGGTCGTGGATAGGGGTGTGATTGTGCGTCCCGACGAAAAGGCCGATCTGCAAAATCGTCAACATGCCCAGCACCGTGATGCCGATAATGCCGCCGCTTCCGAACAGGATAAGCACGATTATCGCGACGGGAATCATCGTTTCGACGGTGTATTTGCCGAGCAGCGTTCTGACGAACATCATAAACGGCGTGGCCTTCACTCCGTCAACTCGCATAACCGCCAGCGAAAAAACCTTCTTTCCCAAGGTCTGCCCGTTCTTCAATATCAGCGGCACCGCGAATTCCAGAATTATGTAGGCAAAAAAAATACCCAACGAAACCATCAACAACGTGAGACTGACAACTTGAGAAAATTGCTTTTGCAGCTCTTCGTCCTGCTGCATCGCTTCTTCCATAGCCTTAAGCTTTTGGTCGTAAGCGGCTTTTTCCTCGTCGGTCATGGCGTTGTATTCTTCCTCTTTGAGTTCCGAATCGATGCCGTATGCCTCGTAGTATGCGTTGTAACTTTCGTTGAGTTTATCTGAGTGAGCGTCGTAGTTTACGATAACGGATATGAGCCAGGCAAACCCCGTCGCAAGAACGGAGATGAGAATTATGTCCAGCAAAAACGCGGACACTCTTTTCAGTATGCTTGCCCTTTGTGTATCAAACATTTTTACCCCTACCCTTATCTTTTGCCGTAAGCGGCAAACGCCCGTGAAGCGAACCCGACTTACGCGGCCGCGTAAGTCAAAGAGGCCGGCCTCTTTGGCGCCCGATATTTTCAAACCCGATTTTTGTCGAAATGAGTTTTTAATATCGTTCTTTTATATTATAATAATACAATATTTTTAAGCACAATTCAAGTGTTTAGCGATAATTTTCAGTTTTTTTTAAGTTTTCTTTGGTTTTTCTTTTTCCCACAGCTAACGCTGCAGAGCGTATATTTTTGCGATTTTCTTCCGTTTTATTTGTCGCGAAACGCGCACATTTCAACCGAAACGCAAGATAAAACCACATAAGCGCAACGAAAACGCTTGCTTTTGTTTTTTGCCGAAATTTTCCGAAATCAAAAAAACGCCCCGAACGTTTCGGCGTTCGGGGCAAGGAGGGAATTTTTGGTAATGATGATTTTTTCGGAAAAATTTTCCAAAGTTTAAGGTTTTAGTCGTCTATAGGCTCTTTTTCGAAGTTAAGGATGCGGCCGGTTTTGGCGTCGATTTCGTATTCGTACTCATAGCCGCCGCTGACGAATTCCACTTCGTAAACGTAGATTCCGTCGTCAAAATCGAGTTCGATTTTTTCCATAACCACCTCGGATGCGGCGAGCTTTGCGTGCTCGAGGGCAATCTCCTGTGCTCTTTGCGCAGTGATGTGATCGCCCTGCTCTTCCTGAGGGGCTTTCACCGCTTTTCTTTCCACCTTAAGCACGCTGCCGGTTTTGGCGTCGATTTCGATTTCGAACTTTTCGGCCAAAGTGAAAAATTCGATTTCGTATTCAGCTTCGTCGTCGTCAGCGTCGAGCTTGATTTTGGTGAAGGTAACATGTTCTTCCGTGAGGCCGACTTTTGCCAAAGCAATTCTCTTGGCTTCGTCGCGGCTTATGAAATTATCCGGCGTAACGACAGGAGAAGCCTGTTTGACCTTTATTTTTTCCTTCACTTTTTCGCCGGTTTTGGCGTTGATTTCGTATTCGTATTCCTTGCCGTCGGCGTCGAATTCCACCTCGTAAACGATGATGCCGTCGTCGGCGTCGAATTCCACCTCGAAATCGAACACTTCGTCTTCGGTTTTGCCCGCAAATTCAAGAGCTTTCATCTTTGCTTCTTCGGCGGTGATATATGCGCCCGTCGAGGCGGTTCCTGTCGAAGTTACGCCGTCAGGAACGGAAACTTTGCTGTTGATGATAACGTTAAGTTCGTTGACGGTGAGGCCTACAAGGCTTTCGAAGGTGTACTGCGGAGCTAGGTCGAGTATCTTTTTGATAAGTTGCGCTTTGCCTTCGGTGATGCCGTATTTTTCGGCAAGAGCCGCAAGTTCTTTGTCGTCCGAAACCGATTGCGACAAGATTGCCGCGCCGAGGCCGCTTTCCTGCATAGCCTTGTTGACTTCCGCAGTCAGGCGATCGGAAATTTGTTTTTCGAGTTCTGCGTCTTTGGCGTTCACGCTGAGGAGAATGCTGTTCTGAACTTCGGAGAGCTTGCCTGCCCTGACCATTGCGCCGACTATGGCGTTCACTGCCACTTCGAGGGTGCTGCCCGAAAGATCCATTGTGCCGATGATTTCGGCTGCGTCGTCGTTCATTGCCTGCACTTTGATAACCTTGCCGTTCTCGTCGACTTCGATCTGAATGCTCGGGTTGACGTCGAGCGACACTATTGCGGAAGCTTTGCTTTCGCCTCCGAACATCGTTACGCCCAAAACAAGGGCAAACACCGCCACGAGGCACACGGCCATTGCGGCGATAAGTCCCGTTTTGCGGGAAGTGTTTTTACGTTTCATAGTTCTTACCTGTCCTTTCTGATTTTTTACGTCGGAGAGAACCGATGCGTAAACGTCGGGAACGTCGGCGGTGAAAACCTTTTTGACCTTTTCTTGAATAAAATCGTCGTTTCTTTTCATGTTTCTCTCCTATCGGATTTTTTTGCGCAGCTTTTCCAGCGCGCGGTTGTATTTTGAAAGAACCGTCGGAAGCGGCAAATCCAGAACGTCGGCGATTTCGCGATGCTTGAAGCCGGATACGGCGTGCAAAACCACGATTTCTCTTTCGGTGTCGGAAAGCGACTGCATAACGCCTGCCATAAACATTTTTTCGTCCGCGGAAAGCGTCGAATCTTCTGCCAGCATATTTTGAAGTTCGGTTTCCGAGTCAAACGACTTGCGCTTTCCGGCGCGAATGCTTTTCAGACACAGATTTTTGGTGATTTTAAGTATCCAGGCCATCGGCTTTCCGCCGGGCTTGTAGGCCGCCGCCGCGTTAAAGACGCTTACGTACACGTCGTGCATAACGTCTTCCGCGTCGTGTCGGTTCTTAAGTATCGAAAGCGCGAAACCGAAAACGGCTCTTCTCGTTGCTGCGTATATTCTTTCGAATGCCTCGCCGTCGCCCGTAGCCAAAAGCCGCAAATCCCCGTCGAGAGTTACTGCTTTGCCCGTAGGTGCGGAAAATTCGGACGTCTCGCAAAATTTTTCCACTGTTTCGCTCCTTTCACCATATAAATCCGTGAGTATGGCGTTTTATTGCAAATTGTCAAAAAAAAGTCAAAAAAATTTTTTTGCACGTATATAATAGCACTTAAATTTATTTTAGCATTAAAAAACCTTTTGTTTCCCCGAAAAAATTTTTCAAAAAAATCAAAATTAATCGGTTTTTTAATGTAATTTTAAAATTCGGCATGTATTCTGTAGTCAAGAAAGGCGAAAGACCAAGCTTTCCCTTTCCGTCAAAGTAGCATAATTTCTCCCTCCTTAAAAAACGGCGGCCCTTCCTTCGGGAAGGCCGCCGCTTCATTTTGACTTAATCAATTCAGTTTCTGAGATCTCTGCCGCAATATTTGCAAAAGCCCGAATCTTCGTCTATGGCTTTTCCGCAGTATTTGCAATAAATCTGACCGCATTTTGCATTTTCGGACTTACCTTCTTTCACCACGTCAACCAAAAAATCCTTTTGAATATCCATCATTTTTTCGATGTTCGGTTTTTGAAGTTCGATCATTTTTGCGCCCTGCTTTGCGCTGAATTTCATAAAGACCGGCAAGATCAGCGTAAAGAACACCAGATAGAACGAGGCAAACCCTCCGATGCCGCCAAGCACCGTAAACATTATGCCCAAGGATCTGTTTATCGCCGGCTCGTCCGCCACCAAAGTCGAGATGCCGAGGCCCAGAAACACCGCCGTCACGCAAAGCACCACCGCGGTAACGATTATGCCCTTTTTGGAATTCGTTTTATTTTGTTGTTCGTTGTCGTTCATTTTTTTACCTCCTTTCGGATTTGTTTTATTATACCATATTCTCTCGCGTTTCGTCAATAGAAACGTCGTTTTGCCCCAAAATATCTTCTCTACCCGCGTTTTCTCCCGCAAGGAGAGCGTTTTTCTCTTTCTCTACCGCCGAAAATCAGCCGTATCCTTCCTATCGCCGAAAGTAGGGTGACAAACGCCCGGGATCCGTTATATGCTGATTTCAGAAACCGTTCGGAGGTTTATCATGAACGAAAAAATCGCAAAAGTCATACGCTTCGCCACGCTCCCGCCGATTATGGCGGCAGTCCTTCTTCTTATCCTTGCGCTTGCGGGAACGGACAATATATCCGCCAAAAACCTATGTCTTCACTTCGTTTTTCTGACGGTTCTGCCGATATCTTCCTATCCCGTCGCAAGGCTTATCCCTGTCCTGAAAAAACGCGGCCGCCCGTTCGAGCGCAAGCTTGCGATTATCTTTTGCCTTTTAGGCTACGTCGGCAGCGTTTCCACGGCGATTTTTGCCAACGGCGCAACCGTCGAAAAAATAATGTCCTTGACCTATCTTCTTTCCGGCGCGATAACCGCCCTGCTTTCGGCGTTCAAATTCAGAAGCAGCGGCCACGCCTGCGGCTTTTCAGGCCCGATTTTTCTGCTTTCCTACGCCGTAAGTCCGTGGTTTACGGCAGGCTTTGCGCTTCTTGCCCCGATTTTTTGGGCGTCATTGACTCTCAAGCGGCACACCTTTTCCGAGCTTGTCTGCGGAACGCTCGTCCCTTTGGTTTCCCTTCTCGCGTCGATTTTCGTTTTCGTCGGTTTCTGACGCAAAAAACCCCGTTTCACGCTTTCACTCCTCTGCTTAACAAACAGTGGGGTTCGCTCCGCAATGCAAGCATTGCTATCACGCCGGGGCGGGCAACGATTCACTGAAGCGTTGCTTTTTCCGCCCGTTCGAATCCCACTTTACGTTGAGAAACGAAAACAAAGGCACCCTGTTCAAGGTGCCTTTGTTTTTCGTTGGCGGAGACGGTGAGTTCGTAAGGACCGAAGGGACGGAATAGCGATGCCGCGCAAACTTGTTTGCTAAGGCAGAGCGTCAGCCACGGACCGTGGGTTCAGGCGCGTAGCGCCGCGCATTGTTTGCAATGCGCAAAATCCCACCGATGGAGACAGCAAAACCCTCACGCTTTCACTCATCTGCTTAACAAACAGTGGGATTCGCTCCGCAATGCAAGCATTGCTATCACGCCGGGGCGGGCAACGATTCACCGAAGCGTTGCTTTTTCCGCCCGTTCGAATCCCACTTTACGTTGGCGGAGACGGTGGGTTCGTAAGGACCGAAGGGACGGAATAGCGATGCCGCGCAAACTTGTTTGCTAAG
>ERZ808286.762-NODE-762-length-19063-cov-7.299611_pt1 | contig 19063 bp, 27 predicted proteins | sample MGYA00521276_ERZ808286 | MGnify/ENA primary metagenome ERZ808286 (study PRJEB31516, sample SAMN03275607) | gut metagenome | biome: mammalia-associated habitat; material: feces | host: Papio cynocephalus | place: Kenya | collected 2012-08-01 ... | reverse complement strand
CTAAGTTTAACTCGGAAAGACCATTAAGTAAGGAGGAGGCTTGTATTTATATGAATATGTCTAGATCTATCTTCGATACGCATATTAGAAATGGACTTATTCCTCACGGAAAGAAGAAAATGGGATTTAAGGAACTTTCTTGGACTAAATCTGAGTTAGATAAATCCCTTGCAGAAATGTAGAAATATGGATATAATTAAAATAAAATAGAGTTAATTGCTTAATTACCATATTGGCAATTGACTCTTTTTTTTATTCTATAGAATTACTAATTTTGCAGGTAATTAGATAGATAATGTATTAATGAATTAATAAGTAATATGAATTTAGACGACGAATTGTGGGGTTCCCCAGAACCCTCTAATGAACCTATTGTAGAACCAGTAAATGATGAGGATATTAGTTATGATCCTGATTCTGATGAAAGCATCTTTGATGGAGAAACTAATCAAGAACCTGGTTCTGATTCTGAGCCCGCTAAGACGGAGGAGGAAGGGGATTTTATGACAAAATATCTTAGAAGTAAATCCGTAGATAAGTCTAAAATCCGAATTTTGAATGAAGATAACGAAGAGGAAGAAGTTACTTTTGATGATTTGTCTGATGACGAGAAGATTGCACTTTTAGAAAGTGTTAATCAACCTATGTTGTCTGATAATGAATTAGAGGTGATTAATTTCTTAAGAGATCATAATACAGATTTGAATGGTTTTGCGAAATCGATTCGTGAACAAACGATCGCTGAGATGTCTGGTAAGAAGACTTCGACAGTAGATGAAGTTAGTGACGATGATCTATTTCGTTTTGACTTGATAGATAGATACGGTTTCGACCGAGAGAAAGACGCAGATGAGATTGAGAATATACTCGAGAAAGAGAAGGAAAATGAAACTCTTTATAATAGGAAAGTAAAAGCTCTCCGAGAAGAGTATAAGCAGATGGAAACAGACCAGCAAGAAGCAGAAGCAAAAGCCGCTGAAGCTGAACAACAGCAACAGTGGGAACAGCTAAAAGATAATTTGATTCAAGTAGCTCGTAATACTAATGTAATTAACGGGTTGGAGTTAGATAATCAAGACAAGAATGAAGTGCTTTCCTGCATTTTGAATCAAGATGAAGTAACTGGCCAAACAGATTTTTATAAATTTTATAATAATCCGGAAATGATGTTTAAGATGGCATGGTATGCCCTTAAAGGCGATGAAGCATTTCGTGCGGTTGAGGATTATTACAAAGCTAAACTCGCAGAGGCTAGGCGAGACGTCAAAAAAGCAACCGTAGTAAACAAGAAGGCTTAACGTGTAATAAGCCTTCAATCTTTTAATATATAAAATAAGATAATATGATTATAGCAAATATTATGACTCATAAGCCAGAAATGGCTCATAGTCGTACATACGAAGATTTTTCGAAATTTTTGGGTGAGTAATTTGCCGTGTCATTAAGAGATTGATGATATTATTATCGGGCAAAATCGGTGAACATCCGTGAGGACAACACCGAGATAAATTAGGAGATTGCGTAAGGCTTCTAATCATTGTAGAGCATAGGAATTGAATAAATATAATATTCCCAAGAGTGTCCGACATCCTTTTACACGGGGATGAAAATATATGCCGAACTATATAGTAATATATAGAAGTTAGGATAAAAAGCTTAACGATAACACGATTGGAAAAACCCGCCCGTTTGGGTATCGTGTCCAGAATGCAGCCTTATGACGAGATGACCTCTACCTTCCTGACGGAAGCTATGGGTAATATCGTTCGCAATAGCGAGAAGGCAGGTTCTAAGTATCAGAAGCTTAACAGCCTTAGTTTTGAGTAGACGTCCTGCTCCCTAGTAGCGTGAGCTATTATGGAAAACCTCTTTAACTGCTGGAAGCCTAATATCGCAAGATGTGGTAATCAGCAACCAAGCCTATAATATAGGAAGGCTCAACGACCATCGAAAGAATAACTTAGAAGAAATATCTAAGTGAATAATCGAGTAGAGTAGATTTTAATCGAAAAGGGAGGTGCCTTATAATTGGTAATAGATTATAAGGTAATGATATGGTCTAAACAATAGTGATAAACTATTGGGTTTTGGGGAAATTCAGCAGAATTTCATTAAGTATGTGTATATGGCAGCTCCTGCTGTTGGTGATGGTGCTAACCAGAGTGAGATTACGATGTGGTTTACAGAGCGTTATTACGAGCTGGAAGACACGTTTATGATCGACTCGACCAAGCAACAGTTCTTTGTAATGGATGCGCCTATTCGCAAATCGGATAAATAACCTAGCATTGTCCGAGTAAAATTCTTTAAATTGCTGGAAAATCTAGAAACAGACAATCAGCAGCATGGCTCCGATGGGAGCAGTGTCCATCGACTAGGCGAAAGCCGTAGATAGAAATATCGAAAAACTGAATTACTGTGAAATATATAGTATATCTAACTGAAAATGTTAAATGTCAAATAAATGGACAAAATTGCATCTATGTTGGAGTTCATAGAACTAGCAATCCATTTATATTTGATGGATATATAGGATGTGGGGTAAAAATTCAGCAACCAAGTTCTTATATGTATCCAAAAACTCCGTTCCAATATGCAGTTAAAAAATATGGAACCGATGCTTTTAGAAGAACGATTTTATATATTTTTAACACTGAGAAGGATGCCTATGATAAAGAAAGGGAGATAGTAGATGAAAATTTCATTAAACTAGCTCATACTTATAATGCTATTATAGGTGGCAAAGTTGAGGATAGATTTAAACCGTTGTATCAATTTGATTTTGAAGGAAATCTAGTAAAAATCTGGGAAAGATCAGCGGATGCTTATGAGTTTTATGGAATAGATGGTCGACAGTTCCAATCACTAAAATCATATAAAACCGATTTTTTAGGATATTTCTGGTCCACTTCAAAAGAAATTAACATAAATGAATATAAAGTAAGAACTGAGGCCCAAAAAACTACTTACGTGTATTCAAAAGAAGGAAAATTAATTTTACAATTCGAATCTATGAGAGCTTGCTCAGAATATTTTAAAAAGAATATCGGAACAATCTATCAAGCTATCAAGCGAGCATCCTTAATTCGAGGTAAATATTATTTATCCTTCAAATTGGTGGATTATTTTATACCAAAACCACGGATTCAATATTCGCAAGAAACTTTCTATGCATATTATAAAGATGGAAGTTTTTTAGGTTCTTATAAAGGTAAAGAAATTATGCCTATTATTCATTTAAATTCCTGGTCAAAAATTAGTAATATTTTTCAAGTCGGAAATAATTGGTATAAAGACTATTATGTTACGTTTGAACCTATAAATGAAGTTCCTTCAAAAAAATACGTTCGGAAGTTATCAATAGACGTTTATGACAAATTTGGAAATTTTATAGAATCTATGGATTCTGTAAAATCAGTTAGAGAAAAATATAAAGTTCCTGCTAGTAAAATTCAGCACATACAGCAGGGAGATCGATATTTTGGAGATTATATATTTAAATACAACAGTAAATGATATAGTCAAAATGTTCATTATTTGAATTGCTGGGAATACCAAGTTCGCATTGTTTCAGGTGATGCTTCTGCAGTTTTGGCAACTGGTTCTACTTATACTGGTGCTAAGACTCGTTGGGTCGGTGAATTAAATTGCTGACTAAAAACTCCTTTAATTGCTGGAATCCTGTAAAATGGAAATCAGCAGGGAAGACTCAAAAAGAGTAACCTTCAGAGACTATCGAAAGTATATTTTAAGAGAAATACTTAAAAGAATAAACGAGTAGAGTAGACTTCGGTCGAAATGGGGAGCATTATAGGAACGGTAATAGAACCTATAATGAAGATATAGTCCGATCAATATGGAAACATATTGCTAACGTATTGAATTTGAAACAAGAGTGGCATGACACTGGTCAACTAACAAGGCCTGTGTCCGCATAGGAATATGTGTAAAATTAAAAACACCTCTTTAATTGCTGGAAACCCTTATAGGGCAATCAGCAGCTAAGTCCGAAAGGAAAAGTTCAGAGACTATCGAAAAGGTCTATAATAGTAAATCTATTATAGGGAACTTAGTAGAGTAGCGCAAGCGAAAAGGGAGGGGATTTACAGACGGTAATAGAATGTAAATTCAAGATATAGTCCATGCAGTGAGGTAACTCATTGATAATCAGTTTGTTAAGTATCAGTCGAATTGTGCAAAAGCCAGAGGTTATATTCAAGAAATCCGTGTAGACATCGACGCTTCGTCTCGTTATGAGGCAACCGAGCAGATGTTTATTCAGCTGAGCCGCGGTTCTGATGCTAATGGTTGGGAGAGCAAGGTATTTGCTTGGCCTGACAAGAAGAAGATTCTTCTGGACAACTTTATGGAAGCTCGTAATAACATGATGTTGTGGCAACACACCACCATGGACGAGAACGGTAAGAGTATGTTGTATGACAGGTAGGGGCGCCCCGTCATAGCGGGCGATGGTATCGTTCAACAGATTCAACGTTATGCTTCCAAATATAATTATACCAAGCTTACTCCGAGCTTGCTGAATGAGATGATCCTTACTTTGACGAAAAAATGCGACAAAGTAACGGGTAATACCTTTGTTTTCATTTGCTCGGAAAAATTATGGTATGATATTCAAAACACCATGAGTGAGTTCCTGGCTAACCATCACACTGATGCAGCTTATATTTATTCTAAGGCTGCTAACGGTAATGTAAAAGCTGGTGCTACTTATGACGCGTATACTTTTGCCGGAAATACCGTTGTATTTAAGGTAGATAGAACTTTGTCTATCGAGTATGGTGATAAAGGTTTCGGCGTTCTGATTGATCTTACTGCAGACAAGGCAAGCGGTCGCCCCGCATGTGAAATGTTTACCTTGTCGGATAAACAGATCTATGAGAATACGCTCCCTGGTGTAGGTGTCCGTAATGGTGAAGTTGCTTCGCCTGTTGCTGGCATCAAATATGTTATGGGTGGTTATTTCGGAGTAGCCGTTTACAACCCTTATAAATCAGTTATTCTTTTTGAAAACTGATTCCATTCTAGATAAATCCCTGGGGTCCCAGACCCTGGGGATTATTTTAGATATTTGAAAATGAATTAATGTAATAATATGGATCAAAGTAACATTATTGTGCTTAAAAGTGCTTACGGAAAGACTCAGGGACAAACTTATCATATTACCCCTTGCGTCGATCCAATGACTGGAATGTATCCGCCTTGTGTTCGTGAACGCGACGCAGTTACAGGACAGCTTATTCTTTCAGAGGCTGATAAAGTAAAAGCCAATGAACCAAATCTTGCTAAACGACAGGTTTTTGTAGCGAGTGACGTGCCTATTGTTGTTCAACATGGAACGACTTTTGACTTGGATAATCCCTTGGATAGAGCGCGTTGGGAGGCGATTAAGAATTCTAGTTTAATCGCAGAGGATAGATTTGCAAAAGATTCCGCTGGTAATTATAAAGTAGATGGCGGATCTGTTAGTGTGGATGAAGTTGGTCGAGTTCAGGGTGATTACGGTATGGCAGATTTGTATGTAGAACATCCGGGTCTTGCTGCTAAAAATCGTAATGACTTCCGTAAACTCATTCTTCAGGCTCAGAATTTCATTGCTAACGATACGTTGGATCAGTGGATTCTGAAATGTAAATTGCTGGAGAAAGATATGTCTAGAGCTAATTCTAGCGATATTGAAGACTGGCTGTTTACTCAGGCAGAGAAATATCCTCAAAAAATTATAGATTTGTATACTGGTAATTCGACTAAAGTTCGGCTTTTGTTGGTAGAGGCAATTGCACGTGGTGTTATTGTAAAGAAAGATGGTTTGTATTACTTCGGTGACGATATGGTAATCGGACGTGGTCAGGATCGTGCTGTAGAATTCTTGCAGAACCCTGATAATAAAGTATTGTATGAACAGATTTCTAAGGAAACTTTTCCCGAGCTTCAGAAGAAAACAAAATAATTAAGACATGACTGTAAGGGATGTTTATGAGGCAGTATTGGTGGAGTTGAATAAAGTTCAAGCTCCATCATTACTAATCTCAGATTTTGTATATTATTTAAATAAAGCGGTTCAAGAATATTTCAATAAAAGATACACTGCTTTTGAAAAGGATTAGCAAGCTACAGACGATCTCAGTAGATTAAATCTGATGTATGAAATAAATGCTCCTGCTTATCAAAATGACTCTGCTTTTGGATGTATTTATACTATAAATCTTCCAAAAGATTATGTTCACATTTTGAATTGCACCTGTATTTTTAAAAAGCAAACACCCAAATGTGATAGTGTTGTTAAAAGAGTTGTTCAAGGAGCAAATAAATTAGATACAAATCAAGCATCTCAAGTTTTATCTAATTATTATATGCGACCTTCTATTTATAGGCCGTATTATTATATTATATACAAAACTGATCCAGCTAAAACTGATCCTGATAAAGACGCTAACGACAACGTAATCACTGATTACAATAGCCCTTTTATGAATCGGACGCCTGGAACTAGATACGGCAATTCAACTTAGCCGGTAATGTAGATATTATGTGGAAATGATCCTCAGAAGATTGATTTGGAATCTGTTTAGATTTCTTATTTACGAGCTCCGTAGTTCTTAACTATAGATCAAGATCAATTAGATGATGTAAAAGACACAACTTCTGTTTTGGAGTTTCAAGATTATGTAGTTAATGAGATTATTAAGGAAATTGTAAAAATGGTAATGGAAAATGGATCTGATGCTAGATTACAAACCTATATACCAGTAAATCAATCTATTCCACAAAAGTAAAAGATTAATCTATTATAGATAACTAGATTATACTAAAAAATTGAAATTATGTATCAATTTACAAGAGAATTTATTATTAATGACCTGGCTGGCAAGTTGGGTGCAAATAAAGATCAGAAAGTTGTTTGGAATGCTGATGTTGAAACGCTTATGATCGATCATATGTGCAATATTCGTAAGAAAGATGTTGCTCATATTTATAAGAATGAAGGTGTAGCCGAATCTATAGAGAAGTTTACTCTGGATTTCTCATCCGTTAAGAATGATTTGAAGAAAGGTGAAGTAATTCGTCTGGTAATGACTCTCGGTCAGGAGAATCGTGTTCATCCGTTGTTCAACGATAATTATCCTGATCATACTCAGACTTTCATTTATGAGACTGAGATTAAGATTGATGGCGAGGATCCTACTGCAGGTCTTGTTGCAGCTATGAAAGCAGAGCGAAATCGTTTTGAGAATCTGTATTTCACGATAGATGATACAAATAAAGTAACCTTGATGGACTGCTACACTCGTTTAGTTGGTCTTCGTTTGGTTAAGGTTCCTGCTAATCACGATAACAACGCAAATCTTGCAGCACAGTTGACTGGATATCAGGATTACGAAGTTATTGGAACATTTAATTATAAGAATCGTCAGGAGATTCTTGCAGCTAAGTCCACTCTTGGTTTGACTGAAGGTAATGCTGGTGTTAATACTACGAACTACATCGTTCAGAATATGCGTCTGTTGACTGATGCTAACATCAATCCTTATGGCGTTAATATGGACGAGCGTCCGTTGCCGAAGTCGGTTTACGATCAGTATACGGTTGAGATGGTAACCGAGCGCCGCCACATCGGTCATCAGGTTATGGGTGCTATTGACCATTCATTGGTTACGATTATCTTCTTCGTTTTGAATAATGGTTTAGATGAAGATTCTAATAAAAATCCCTCTATACTGTTTAAGAAGGAGCTGGAAAAAATTGGTACTGTTGAAGCTGCTTATAAGACATTGCCTAAAAAACAAGATAGTACTAATAAAGTATCTGATTTTGCTTCTCCTGTTGGTAATGTAATTCCCACTATGGCAGAGTTTAATGCTAATAAAGCTTCTGATAATGCTGTAATTGAGGCTGTTCAAGCTGCTCATGCTGATACACCTAGTGATGAAAAGATTGAAAATCTTAAAAAGCAAAAGTAATCAAGTATCATTAATAACCTTTTAATAAGGCGGGTGGAGAAATCCGCTCGCCTTTTCTTTTTATGAATATATCTAAAATTGCTTCCGCAGCGTATAATAGTATTATATCTGGTTTAGCAGGATATGAAGCTACTGCTAATATATCTATTTAGCAGTTAGAGGATGAAATTGCAGAACAGAGAATAGCTACCATTTATAAGTATTATTTAAAAAATCTATTACCAGCAGAAGATTTATACGCTAGCTTAAATTGTATTCAGGTGAATTGTGATTATATTGGGAAATGTTGCGCTGTTGAAAATTATGGTAAAAAATATGCACATTTTCAAATTCCACCTATCGCCCTAGGATTAAAAGAAAAAGCCATTAAATGGATAGGATCTTCAGATAGACAAGTTAAATTTAAGGTCTTTTTATCGGAAGCCTTTAGATTTAATAAATTTAATTCTAGATAGAAGAATAAGCCGTTTGTTTACATTGATCCAGTTATTAATTCTGATGGATTGATGGACGGTTATATCTTTAATGCTCCTTTGCTGGAAAGGATCTCCATTACTGCTATTTTTAAGGACGATAGAAAATTAGAAGAATATGATTGTTGTTCGATTCCTTCAGAAGATAATTTAACTATATTAGATGCAGAGGTAAAAGATACTGTAATTAAGAAATATATTAACTATTACAGGCAATTATATCCTCAACCTCAACCTAACGATCAAATTCCTAGATAATGGAAAATTTTTATTCAGCCATATCTTTAACTAGAGAACTATTTGGAATAGAACTAGATGAAGATATTTTTGAAACTTACGCTTTAACAGCGTGGAATAAAATTGGCAATAAATAGACTAGATTATATAAAAGTAAATTTTGTCCAATACCAGATGAAGGTTGTGGATCTTATATTCCAAAACCGTGTAATTTGGATGAAATAGAAGCAATTACTTTGAATTTCGAGGATGCCCAAACAATGGATTCTATACATCCTCAAACTCATAATCAGCCAATTGAACAATTTATAGAAGATAGAAAGAGATTTACCAATTCCTTATATTTACCAGGTAAACTGGTTTCTTATAGAGAAGTTGGAGATAAAATATATTTTAAGGATCTTTATCCCGAAGTTAATATCTTGTATAAAGGAATTTATACCGATGAAGACGGACTTCCGCTTTTAAATGAAAAGGAGAAATTTGCAATAGCTAATTATTGTGCGTATTCTGAGATGTTTAAAAGAGGTTTAATTACAAAAGATTAGGCTACTATTCAGTTAGCTCAGATTCTTAAAAAAGACTGGTTAAAAGCCTGTGATTAGGCTAGAATTCCTTATAATCTGAGTCAAAATCAGATGAATGAAGTTTTGGATATTATGAGCTGTTGGGATAGAAAGATCTATAATCAATCTTACAAACCAATAAAATGAGCGAAGAAAGAATACGTGTTCCTAATTCTTATTATGTCTGTGCTCCTGATTTATATACAAACTTTAATGTAAAAAAGAATCTGGATGGTCCTATAAAGAATTGGGATTGGTAGAAATACAAACAAACTTTTGCTCAGATGCTGCGATACTTATTCTATTTAATAATCTTAGATATTATCGAGGATAATGTAACTTTTAAGTTTCCAGATTAGACTTATCTGGAAATGGTCCCATATACTGGAGATGAGTTTATAAGAATGCGACAATTAGGAGCTTTTCAGGATGTTGATTTCTTAGTTTCTAATTTTACAGGTTATAAGTTACGTTTAACCTATAAAACTCGTTACGGTAAATGGAGAAAATGTATAGCAGTTTCTGATTATTTAAGAGATAGAATTACAGAATATACCAATAAAGGTAAACGATACGGTTAATGGAAAAACGAGTTAGTGATTACGTTGCTAAGGTTTAGGAACGGTTTCCAATGTTTTCTTGGACGGAGGTTTATAATATACTAGTTCACGGATTAAGAATGTATACTTGGGCTAATAAAATGCACTGTGATGTGGCTATTTATCAGCGTGGGAATCCCGATGAAATTTTGTCATTATATAGTAACACTTGTTATACACCAGATGATGTCCTTAAGCACTATAAATACTGGAAAATGAAATGGCGTATGAAAGAGCGAGTCTTATATAGACTTAGACACGAAGAATGGGATGGATATTACTATATAGGATTATATGACGATGATGGAAAACATGAAGCCTTGATGAGACAAGGTAAAATGAAAACGTTACATAACGTTTATTTAACAAAAATTAAAAAAGAACTTCATCACGAGAAGTATGTGAAATATATCTGGAGGGTTAAATGGCCTGCGGATTGTGGGTGGAAATTCTTCGTGGAAAAATATACTTCCGATGAAATAGAATTTGTAGAAGAAAATAATTATGAAAAATACCACCAATGTTTTTTAGGGCGGTATGATGCTGGATCTGGCACCGTTATCTACCCAACAAAATCAACTGACTGATGCGTTAAACGCCACTTTCCTAACCTATAATGGTAATGAAGGTATTTTGCAGAATGATATGGGTAATACCAAAATTCAGGATACTAATACTGGCAATATAATGGGATTACGAGAAGGTTTTGTTCCTATAGGAATGAAAGAACACGGCGGTGTTTTGTATATTGCTTCTGTAAATAAGGAAGGTGAAGGGGAAATTGGAACAATTCCGAGTCCTATTATTAGAGATTTTTTGAAAAATAAACAATAGATAACTTTTGATGGTGCTGAATTATCTTCTAAGTCTGGAACTGGCAATAAATACTATCGAATTTCTGAAAAATTATATCCCGGGGAAAAATTTTTAATGTCCTTAAAAATTGAGACTGATAAGAACACTGATGCCTATTCTGACACAAAAAAGCTTCTCACTTTTCAAAATTCAAAAGACGCAAATGGTAACTGGGGTTAGAATAGATTTACAATCGAATATCCTTATATTACTAAACAAACTGATTCCAAACGAAACGACTTGGACAGAAGAACATTAACATTGTGGAATGGAGTGTATGATTTAAAAATATTTACACAAAATATATCTGGAACTCGAGAATCTGAAAAATCTTTATTGAGTGCTTAGAAATTAAAAGAAAAGAGATCTTCTAATACAATTACTTCGGATTTTTGGTTTTTAAATGATTCTTTTACAGGTGAAAATTGGTATAATCCGGATCTTCGGGCTATGAATAAAGGTATGCTTAAATCCTATCCTAGTAATTAGCAAGCTGGATATTTATGCACAAAAGCAGTTTTAAATTCTCGATTTATAAAAGATTTTGGAATTTTGAGACGATCTGATGGGATGAAAGTTCCGTTTTCTGTGAAAAAATATATTGATAGCAAGGATGATATATGGTATTACACATATTTTCCTGGATTCTGGTATACTTCAGAAAATGCTGCATACATCGGGAAATTTACAGTTTCTATTTATAATGAAACTGATAATTATGATCTGATCATTTATCACACTGCATCTAAGTCAGTTACAGGTTCTGATACTAAGAAAACTTTTACATTGGAAGATGTTCCTGAAGGTGATGAATTAAAGTTACAAAAGCCATCGCAAAACGAAGATGAATATATGGAAAATAAATTTGATCCTGTTAGGAATCAATTCATATCTTCATCTGACACTTTAGTAACTTATGTAGTTTCCGATCACAATACTGATAATATAGATAGCCCGATCGAAGATACTGAATCCGGATAGTCAGAAAATTTATATGATATAGAGGAAACTAAGAAAAATGATTACTACAAGAATTCAAGTAGAATAAAACATGGCGGGATTTTCTGGGTAAAATTCGAAGGTAATTATAATAAATATTGTATATTAAATATATCTTTTGAAAACCAATTCGGAGAACAAATAGGAAATTATAGATTAAAATTCAACCCATATCTTAATGATACTTTCGGTACTAACGATATGCCCGATATGAAGTTCGCTAATTGGTTGCCAATGAGTTTTTCGATAGAAAATAAAAATTTAAATGGAACAGTCAAGTATAATGGCAATTCCTACTCAATAACTAATAATAAATTTACAGGAACAATTAATTCCAAATCTGAAACTTTTGTTGCATTACAGTCTCATATAGCACGGGAAGGTTTAACTCGATATTATTATAATCGTTATGATAAAGATCCTAAAAATCCTGACAGTTTCTCAAAGAATTTAATATACACTTCACCTCAAGTGGATGTCTAGCTAGGAACCAATTTCGAATATACTAATTATAGACCGGTTTATAACGCGAATAGGCAATTAAAAGTTATCAAATCTACAATAGATTACGCAATTCACGATTCTAATAATAAATACTCATCTCAGCAATATGATAAGAACGAGCAATATGTATTATCCAGTAAAATCACAAACGGATACGACCCGAATAAATGGGTTGTAATAGGGCAAAACATTACAACCAGGGACTGGGCTGTGCCAAGTCCTTATGATACTAATACATTTGGAATAAAAACTACATTATCAATCACTAACGGAACTACTATCTTACACTCACTTGATTACCTCAATACTGTTGTGTTTAAAACTTAGGGTGCTGGCACCGGGCGTAATAAATATAATAATTATATTGGATACGCATAGTCAGGCACAAAAACTTTAAATATATCGAATAAAATTCCTTTAAAATCTTCTGAACATGTTATCAAAATTAACAACAAAACTCAAACTTCCCTTATTAATGCTGGTGGGGACAATAATCAAACGGTAACAGAAATCAATGGGTATTTTCCTAAAGTAACAATAGTTTATGAAGATACAATAAGTGTAGATATTCCAACTTCTACGCTTTCTCCTTCCGCCTCAATTCGTCCTTATGTAGAACATCAAATTATTCCAGAAGGTTCAGACGAAAAAGTCTCGGCTGGTAAATTGTTTACTAAAGATAAATTTCGAGCTGTTAATGTTAAGAAAAGGGATGGATTTGTCAAAGATATAGTTCCTATGAATACTTCAAAACGTAATTCTTGGGGAAACTTAAGAGTTAGTAGAGCAACCGTCGATTTATCGGAAGCTGAGGAAAAGACCGTATGGTGTATATTAATTCATGCTAACGATGAGGTTGACATTAAATGGGGATCTACGAAGGATGAAATTTTAACATTGCCAAAATATATGCCTGTTGCCGTGGTTCATGGAAAGACTAAATACGAAATAGACACTAAGGGGAGTTCTTTTGGTGGAATAGATGTATTTCAATGGGATAAAACTGCAGAGAACTCCATAACGAACCAATCATTAATTAAGTTTAATCATACTGCTTTAAAATTGGAATCTTCTAGTACAGATAACGCCATAATTCTTCCTCTTATGTCTTGTTATAGAGAATCTTATCTGCAAGACGGAGCTCCTACACAATACATGATGGATGAGGTCGCATTTGAAAATGAATTATATCCGGCACCCGGAATGTGGTTTACATTAGATGCAGATGAAACAAAGGATGCTAACGAAACAAAGGATAAAGAGGAGAATGCTATGGAGTTTTACGTAGATAAGAAAAAATATAAATGGACAGATACGATGACAGACTGGTATTACCAGGCAAGCACATCTGGAGGAATAGGAGTATTATCTAATCTTAAAGTAGTAGCTAAGCCTGTGGCGGCAAAGGCAGGAGATTATAATAATTCTGCTATAGAAAACAACAAGTTTGGGTCTTTTTGGAAAACAGTAATTAGATATAGTTCCAGTTCAGATTCAAGTATAGGAATTTAATATGAATTATCCAATTATTAAATTAAAACGAGCAACTTATGCAACTATCACCCAAAATAAATCTGGATAGATGCAAAATGCTTATTCTCCATTACATAATCTAATAACAGATTTAGGAGTGTCTGATTTCACAACTGAAAAGTTGAAGTTCAACAAGGAAATTCCACAAGATTTATTAATTACCGATGAATATGATGGATCTACAAATATTCTGCTGACCGACGATCAGAATTAGCCTAAGTTAATCAATACTAGATTTTCTGTATAGGAAAATAACACGTTTCTAATTACTGAGCATTACGGGAATGCTGTAACTAACGTTTATGATGATTCTGCTTTAAATAATCAGATAGGATTATTTAAATTATATCAACATATTCCTATTCTAGAATTTGGAGGATTAGGAGAAGGTATGCTGAAATGCGGATCTTATACGTTCTATTTCAAACTATCGGATGCTGATGGAAATTTAACCAATATTATTTAGCATTCTGGAATAGTTCAAGTTCCTATAGGAGAACTTAATACTTGTAAAATTAGAATGGGTTTAGAAGATGAAAATGCTGGGAAGAGTGTTAAGTTTAAATTAAGTGGTCTGGATGCAGGATTTGATTACGTCCGAGTTTTTTACGAACGAACTACTTCAGGATCAGATCAAGCAGCTGTTTCGGAATATGTAATGATTGATCAGAATTTTCCTATATTAAACGGAGTCTCTGAATTTACTATTACTGGTGCAGAAAAAGTAGTTCCTATAGTTTTAGGCGATATTCAAACTGAATATGCTGATATTTCGACCGCTAAAACTCAAGTAATTGCATAGAATATCTTATTTTTAGGAAATACATCTGCGTTTGTTCATGATTATCAAGCCTTATAGCAGTTAGCGTGGCAAATTTATCCTTCTATAGTTTCAGAAAATAAAATTTCTCCAGATTCCACTTATTAGAATATTGATTAGACTTATTATAACCTGGATAATGTTTATAATTATACAGGTTATTGGCCTGATGAATACTATCGATTTGGAGTAGTATTTATATATGAAAATAATCAATTAAGTCCGGTATTTAACATTTTAGGTTGCGATTTAAGTGAATCAGGAATTTTGGACCCAGGAAAGCTTTACAACGACATTCACTCCTATGAAAAATAGGATGAGACTTATGAAAAATGGGATTATGAGCCATCTAATTATATATTTAAAGAAGAGAACTGGATAAATAGCAAAGGTGTTGTCCGTTTTCCAAAACAATCTGGAGTTTTAACAATTCAGTTCAACTTCGATAAAATTCCAGAATTAAGTAAATTGGTAACATCTGATACTAAATTAAGTGAAGAGCAGATTCGATCTTATGTTAAGAGCATTTTAATAAATCATGGAATCAAAGGATTCTTTTTTGTTAGGCAGAAACGTATTCCTACCATTATTGCTCAAGGAATTGCGATTGGAGTTACAAATAAAGAAAACGGAGCATTACCAATATTAAAAAAAGATTCTGGATGGGTTTCTAAATCATTCTTAAAAAATAGATTATTAGCACAAAATGGAAACGATGTATATACTTACGATAAAAACGTTTCTGTAAAAGGACTTTTAATTCCGGACGCTGAATTACAAGAACTTACTTTTAATCATATTTTTACAAGCTAGGAATTTGCTCTAGATAAAATCGGGTCAATATCATTTAAAGAAGATAAAGATTTACTATATTCTAGTTATAGTACATTTTATTCGGAATCCTCTTTACTTCAAATATCCAAACTTACAGCAGTTCCAAAAGAAACTCAACTATTAACAGATGGAAGTAATTATTTTTCATCACTAGCAGGAAATCCGCAAGAAGCTTATAAAACATCAGATATAGTAAATGACTGGGATAATACCGTTCCACAAAACTTAACAAAAAGTTCTACATTAGTTCGAGGTTAGTGGGGATATTACGTTGGGATGTCTTATTCCGGGTATGAATATGGAGATATTATAAATATTAAGCCGAAAGGATTTGCGACTAATCCTGTATTATAGAATTAGTTAGAATTTTAGAAGAGATTTGCTGATTATAGTTTATATTCTCCTATATCCACTCGATATAATATAGACAACCTTAAAGATTCTATGCAATGTTATGGAGGAGACTGTTTTAATTCGGTATTTACTCACCGAATGATGAATAACTTCGCTGATCCAGAATTACCTACTAACATTAAGATAATTGATCCAAAATGTTGGGCTAAGAATTATGCGGTTAGAAGCACCGCTTATATTGCTAAGAAATCTGGATTAAATTTCAATTGTTAGAAAAATAATGATGGATGGTATCTAACTTCGGATACGTATGAAATGTCAAAAGATCCAGACACACCTACTTTTTCTAATGAAATTGCCGAGATGTTTGAAATTGATGTTATGCCTTATGATATGATTGGAGTTACGGCCGAAGAAAATGATACCGAAAATGATTTTACATTTACCGAGGATGAAGGAATAAGCAGAAAAGAGTCATCAGAATTTGCTGATATTCAATTTCTAAGTGAAGATGTAATAGTTGGTCAAACTGCTGATAAACCAGCCTCAACTAAATCCAGATTGGATTTCTTTAATAAATCTGCTTTCGGATCTTTATTCCCATTTGGAATTTCTTTCTGGATCAATTTAGCAAAATGGAATAAATATAGCAGTGGTATTTCAGAAGACAAAGCTTTTGGATTAATCTACAAAAAGCATCCAGAGCCAGCTAAAAGTGGAATGAAGATTATTGACGCTTATATTAGATTAAAAAATTCACAAAGATCTAATTACGTATAGAGAGGAGTTTCTAATATAAACCGATCCGATGTAAATGCTGTTTCGTTTGGATAGTGGATTACGTTTCCTATTCAGTCTTCTATGAACTTAGCACTTCGAGATATTGATTTTGAACATGCTACTGAGGAAGCTTCTTTTAATAGAAAAAGAAGTTTTTATCCATTAGAGGAAATGAATCCAAAAATACATATTCCAGAATCTAATTGTATAAATGCCGCTGCTAAAAAGAGTATATGCACTAATCAGCAAGTTGGATTTACGATGGTTCCTTTTATCAAACAAGAGTATTTTAACAGGATCTATTGGTCGAAGCCAAATGTTGCTTAGAATTTTATTAACTCTTATCGAATGATATTTAAGGAATAGTTCCACGAATATAATAAAGAGTATGGTTCTATTACCAAACTTCTTTCACTCGGTAATGCATTGGCAGTGATTTTTACCCACGGTATCGGATTATTAGAAATAAATAAAAATCCTCAAAGCGATCAAGAGAAATCTCCATATCTGGCTTCAAAATCAGTTCTTCCTACAGATATTTAGGAAATTACTGCTGATTACGGGTCTATGTGGAAAGATTCTATTTTACAAACTCCTAGTGGTATCATTTACGGAGTTGATACAGTTGCTAAAAAGATTTGGAGATTAGCTGGGAAATAGTTAGATTTTATTTCTGATTAGAAGATTGGGAAATTCTTAAATGAATTTATTACACTATCTGAGTTCGATATTAATGAGTATATTGGACACTTAAATGTAGTTACACACTATAATGAATTCAAACACGATATAATATTTACATTTAAGAAAGATATTCCAGTTTATAGTTTTTCTGATACTGTAAAAAATGCTTTAACGAAAATTTAGACTGAAGAATTAAATATTTTATTTAACCGAGATAATTATAAATATACTTCCGCATGGAAAAGTAAAGAAGCAAACTTCACATTAACTATTAAGGATTAGAGTGGAACGATTGTAGGAGAGTATCCTTATATTGTTAGAAGTGGACGTATTTATTATAACAACTTGGATACCGGATATAAAGCTGATGTAACTTGGGAAGAAGGAACCACTTGGTCTATTTGCTATAATGAAAGAATGTAGCAATTTATTACTTTCTATGATTGGTATCCATTATTATCGGAAAATATAAATAATATATTTTTTAGTTTCGACTAGACTAAATTCGATTCGGTTTATAATAATCAGAAATTAATAAAATTAATAGAACCGTCAGGATTCGAAGATTGGTTTTATCTATCAAAAAGTTTATATGATTCTACTTTTAATGATTAGAGCAAAGTTTATTATTTAAGTTAGTCCGGATCTAATCTAGAAAATAAGTTTGAAATAAACCTAACAAAATCAGTTAACGAAGATTCTTGTGGATATTTTTGTTTTTATGTATCTCAAAATGTTAAGCCAATCATAAAATATCAAGAAATGGTTGGAGACAAGATGGTTGATATTAATGTTTAGGAAGTGACTTATGATTTTAAAGATTTCGAACAAATAGAATCTTATAAATTTTATGCTGTTAAACTAAATAAAACTTTTACAGTTACAATTTCGTATTCAACTCAATCTTCGGATTATTTGTATCTAGCAGACCCAAAGATTGTAGTTTTAACTAATAATGAATACAATGAAGATATATCTAAACCAAAAGTATTTAAATGTTTTAATTTACGAAATTCTGCTGAAAACACAATGTATCTCTGGAAGCATGGGCAAGCCGGATTATATGATAATCAAGGTGAAATCTTACCAACTAATTGGTATGGTAAATAGCACGAGTTTAATTTCGAGTTTGTTGTCAATGATGAACCTATGAGACAAAAGATTTTTAATAATTTAAAAATCTTATCTAATAAAGCAGAACCTGATAAGTTTGAATACGAGGTAGTTGGTGAAGGGTATGAATGGTTTGATTATAAGCCTATCGTTTAGTGGATTAATAAAATGTCTAAAGAAGATCCTAAATCTGATCCTGATTACTGGTGGAAATACGTTTTAGGCAAAACTTCTGAAACTATTTAGCAAACTTATCCAGATTTCCCAGATTTCAAAAAGCAAGGCTATTGGGATGTTAATCACACAAGAACTATCACCAAACTTCCATATCTTAAAATGAAACATACCGATAAAAAAGGATCCCCAGAAAGACCCGCATACGAGTGGGAAGGGAATTTTGAAACCTATTGGAATAAATTAAATCCTAATAAAGATGGATCTCACAAATATGGTTTTAATTCAAATGAAGTTTGCTTGGTAAAAGATAATCAAATGAATGAACAAAGAGTTCGATCCGAATCACTAGGAAATAATGTTAAGAGATATGGTCGACTTAGAGGTAATATGGAATATCTGGAAGATTTGTGGAATGTTGAAATTAGACCTATTTAGTTTAAGTGGTGTTATTTAGATCCGACTGATCCAGATGAAAGCGTTGATTTGGATATTACAGAAAAATGTGCATTTCAATCTTCGACATTTCCTACAGGACATTTGATTAAATCATCTGCTC
>ERZ808286.760-NODE-760-length-19080-cov-4.223916_pt1 | contig 19080 bp, 17 predicted proteins | sample MGYA00521276_ERZ808286 | MGnify/ENA primary metagenome ERZ808286 (study PRJEB31516, sample SAMN03275607) | gut metagenome | biome: mammalia-associated habitat; material: feces | host: Papio cynocephalus | place: Kenya | collected 2012-08-01 ... | reverse complement strand
GAGGGCGAACTATGAGAAAGGGAACATCCGACCTCCTGTTCGAGTTCATACTGAACATCAGGCGCTGCTCGTGCCAGCTGCACGCCATCTATTCCGCCATGGACGCGGCCGACCTCGCCGTCTGGGAGTCGACCTTCGAGACCATACGCCAGAACCTCTCCGACTCCTCGTCGTTTGCGGCGGACATCATCCTTTCATCCTTAAATTCAGAAGAAAAATGACACGGACATTGAATTACACCAGGAGCGAGGCCTTCCACACGGCCGTCAGCCTCTTCGACATCAGGTTCCACTCGACCATCAAGGCCGTCGGGCCTCAGAACGGCGCGCGCAAGGCAGTCATAATGCCGGCAAGCAATTACGCCGGCAAGCTCCGCAGCATGGCAAGGAGGGGTGAGATCCCCGCCGAGCTGCCCGGATACATGGTCATAGACGGTGACGGAAAACCCGTGGCCGTATGCCACTACTGCGAGCCGAGGCCATAGGCCCGCCGCAGCGGATTATCGTTCGGCCCTGTCCTTTCGAGGACGGGGCTTTTTCGTTTTCTTCGCCGTAAAAATCACGAATATGTTCACAGACGAATTCAAGCACGACCTCCGGACTGTCCTGGACACCCAGTCCACGGCCCTTCTGGCCAAGCAGAACGCCATCGCCGCCACCTCCCTGAGGAAGAGGAGCGGCCGGCTCACCTCATCTCTTCAGGAACGCCCCGTCATAGGCGGCGATGGCGTGACGATGTCCTATCCTAAGTATATCCGTTTTCTCGACATGAGGTATGGCCAGGGCGGCCGCCGGAAGAAGAAAGTGCCCATCTACAGCCGCCAGGTGTACGGCTATCTTGTCGGCGGGGTGCGCCGCTGGCTGAACAGGGTCATCCCGGACTTTATGATACGGGCCATCGACGGGGCCATATCGGGACGCAAAGTGTGAGGATTCTGTCCTTTGCCGTGCCCGGTCAGTGGGCTACCTTCGTGAAAAATTCGATATATGGCAGGAATCAAGAACGAGATAGTCAAGTTCATCGCGGACATAGAGCTGGATCCGCAGCAGACGGCGCAGTACCAGAAGAGTCTTTCGGACTGCGAGAAGTCCGCCGATGCCCTGCGCAAGTCCATAGCGGAGACCACCGCGAAGATGGATGCGATGCGCGATGCCGGGCAGGAGTCCACGTCCCAGTATGCTGCGCTGAAGAAGTCCCTTGACGCTGACGCCAAGGCTCTGAAGGAGGCGTCGAGGAATGCAGACAAGTATGCCGAGGCCCTCGGCATCGGCTCGATGTCGCTCTCCCAGCTCCAGAAGCACGCCAAGCAGTGCCGCCAGGCGTTGGCCAACACCCACAAGGAGGCGAACCCGAAGGTCTGGGAGAAGTACAGCGAGGAGCTGAGAAGGACCGAGGAGCGGATCCGTGAGGTCAAGGGCGGAGGCGAGAGCACCAGCAAGGTAATGAAGGGTCTGGGCGCGCAGATAGCCGGAGGGTTCACCGTCGGTTCCCTGGCCGTGAAGGCCTTCGATGCCGCCGTCGGGCTGGCCAGGAAAGGGTTCGACACATTCACAAAGACCACGCAGGTATGGGGAGACCGCTGGGCCGTCGTCACCGAGATGGTCAATGCCGGGTGGCAGCAGTTCATCGCGAACATCGGACAGGGCACCGACGTGGTGAAAGGCTCCATCAAGGATGCGATGCGCGCCGCCAAGGAGGCGACACAGCTCCGTGATGAGCTGTTCGAGCGCAACAACTCCTTCAAGATGATGGAGTCCGACGCCAAGGTCTATATCAACAGCCAGCTGGAGATCGCCAACAACTCCAGCAGGGAGGCTTCCGAGAGGATGGCCGCCCTTGACAACATCATAGCCAAGGAGCAGGAACTGGCCGAGACGAAGAAATCCATCGCCGAGCAGGACAGGACTGCCGCAATCGACTTGCTGAAGGCTCGCACGTCGATGAATGATGAGGAACTCCAGTTCGTCATCGACAATTACGAGGACAACCGTGACTTGATCACGCAGGCAGCCGAATACAACAGCCTTCTGGAGCGGCGCCAGGCCATCCGCAACAATCAGAAATATGCCACAGACCTTTATTCAATCAACGCCAACGCAAAGGCCCTGGATGAGGTGGAGAAGAAGCTGCAGGGGTGGGATGACACCGTGGTCGAGGCTGCGCGTCTGACACGCCAGTACAATCTCGCAAATGACGACCTTGTGAATTCCTATGTCAATGCAACCCTTGCCTTCAAGCAGGCTGATGAGGAGTTGTCTGCGGCCACGGCTGCGCAGGCGAGGAAACGCGGCACCCTTCAGAACCAGATTGACGCTGATGAGAAGGCGAAACGGGATAAGGCCTATCAGGATCGCATCAATGCCGCCCAGTCGGCCTATGATAAGGAGATATTGCAGCTGAAGCGTCAGCTGGCCGCGAGGGAGATCACCGAGACGGAATACAACGTCAAGAGTCAGGCGGCTGAGCTCAGTATGCTCAACGCCAAGATTGCCATCAACAAGACATACGGCAAGGATGTCACCGACCTTCAGACAAAGGTCGTCGATAAGCAGCTGGCGACGCAGAAGACGCTCCAGCAGGCTTTCGAGAAGAGTAACGCTGATTTCCAGCAGATGATGAAGAAGATGAACGCCGACGCGGGAGCCGAGGCCGACAAGCTCCTCGAGGCTCTTACTGCCGAGACGCAGGCGGAGATTGACACTCTGCTTGATTCCCTCCCGGAGGATGTCGATATCGTCAAGAAGGTGAGCCGCCTTGTCGAGAAGGAGAACGCCACGGATCCGGCCAGCAGGAAAGGCAAGCTCTCGAAGGCCGAGGCCGACCACAGCGCCGAGATGGCCGACCTTGAGTCCCTGCACGAGATGCAGATGATATCGGAGGAGGAGTTCCTTGCGCGTAAGAAGCAACTCAATGAGGAATATGCGAAGTCCGTGGCCGAGATCAATCTCAAGACCTGGCAGGATTCCCTGGACACGGCAAGCCAGTTCCTGGAAGAAGCCGGAAATATGGTCGGTTCCCTCAGGGATGCGGAGCTGAACAGGCTGGATGCCCAGATGCAGGCTGAGCTGACCGCTGCCGGGGACAATGCCGAGGAGCGTGAGCGCATAGAGGCCGAGTATGAGCAGAAGAAGCTGGACACGCAGAAGAAGTATGCCGATGTGGACATGGCCATCAATATCGCAAAGACCATAGCCGCCGGGGCTCTGGCCGCCATCCAGTCGTTTGCCCAGCTCGGCCCTATCGCCGGAGCCGTGATGGCAGGGGTCATCGCCGTGACCACGGCGGCCGAGGTGGCGAGCATTGTAGAGCAGCGCAACGCCATAAAGAACCAGAATGTAGGATCTTCCGGAAGCTCGTCATCTTCATCCGTGGTCAAGACACGCGAGGTCACGGGATTCTCCGACGGGGGATATACCGGTGATGGAGGAAGGTATGAGCCTGCCGGTGTCGTCCATCGCGGGGAGTATGTCGTGGCCGCGCCTGAACTGCGTGACCCGTCTGTCGCCAGGGAGATAGCCCGCATCGAGCGCAAGCGTCTGGCCAGGCTTCACGGCCGTGCGTCAGCGGTTCCGGGATATGCCGACGGAGGCTATACTTCCGGAACATCCTCCGTAACGTCGGCGGCTGATGAGCTCCTGCAGAACATATATTCCCTTCTCCGGGGCTATATGTCGCAGGCCCCAATGGCTTATGTGGTCCTTTCCCAGCTGCAGGCGCAGGAGGACTATCAGAGGAGAATCAAATCCAAACTCACATTGTAATGATAAGACTGTACACAGAAGCCGGGGAGTTCGGCCTTCCCGAGGGGTTCTCCATCGAGATAGGTATGAGCAACCCGATGTTGTCGTCGGATGGCAGCGCGTCCATTCCGTTCTCAGTCCCCGCCACTCCCGGGAATCTTGTGGCTGCCGGACGTCCTGACCTCCTTTCGAGGCAGGAGTATTTCCAGAACAATGTGGAGTGCATCCTCCAGTACGGGACATTCCAGGTCCAGGGCAGCCTGACGGTGACATCCTGCTCGAAGACGGAGATCGGCGGGGTGATAGCATTCTCACAGAGCAAGACTTATGCGTCTTTCAAGGGGATGAGCCTGAAAAGCATTCTGTCGGACCGCAAGTATAACCTCGGGACATCCTCCGTCGATACCCTTGCGGACCTTATCGATGACGCGATGGCCACGGATGAGACCGGGCAGTATTTCGACCGCCATGAGATAGTGACGTTTCCTGTCCGCTGCCAGATTGCCGACGGGATCATCGATACATTCAACGCCTTGGAGGACACAAGCACCGAATATGGTGAATCCTTCGGATCCATCGTGTACAAGGCCAGAACGTATAAGTCCGGGGAGCTCACGCTCAATGTGCCGAAAGGCTACGGGGTCACGGTGTTCCCGTATATGTGCTACATTGTCCGCACGATACTGACATCCTGCGGATATGATGTCGCGCACAATGATTTTGATGAGGAGCCATACAGGGACCTTGTCCTTCTTCATCCTTGCGCGGACCTTATCTGCAACGGATCCATCAACCTGCGGGATTTCGTTCCGGACATCACTCTCGGTGATTTCCTGACCTGGCTTCAAGACAAGTTCGGGGCGTATGTCAATATTGACGGGAACAAGGCGAAGGTATATATCCTTGGCCGCGTTCTTGCTTCCGCTCCGGAATCCGATGTCACAGGGTATGCACAGGATGACGAGGCGTTCGAGATTCCTGAGGCTTCGGCCGTGAAACTCACTGCGGACACGTCCATTGATGGAGCCTCCCCTGTCACTGAGACTTATTCCGAACTTGGGTACAAGTTCGGAACATATACGAAAGTGGCCACCCAGTACGCGATAGGCAAGACCGATGGGCTGTATTACTGCGAGGCCACTGGGGATTTCTGGAAAGTTGAGAATGGTGGAAGCGCACAGCGCATCGGGTCGGATGCCTTCTCGTTTTCAGGGCGGTATTTTGACGAGACGGAGAATGAGCGCAAGCCTGAGGACCGTATCCTCACCCATATCTACAGTTATCATTACAAGCCTTCTCCGGTGCTTCCTTTCATCGGCAACGCCTGCCATTACCATACGGCCATACAGGGGGAAGAGGAGAAGCAGGATCATCCACTTATGGTCTGCTGGGCATATTATGACGGATACTGGAGAGGCACGGCCACTGGCTGGAGAACGGACGGCAAGACATTCACGAGCCTTTCCCCCTTCGGGCTCTATTCACTTTTCTGGAGGAATTACAACAGGCTTCTGCTGAACGGGGCGCCTGAGGTGTCCGTGACTCTCAATCTGCCGGTGTCGTTTCTTCAGGGCCTTGACATCTGCCGGCCAGTGCTTTATAAAGGTGTCATGGCGCTCATCAAATCGCTCAAATACAGCATATCCGATGACGGGATAGTGTTCGGCGAGGCAAAGCTCCAGATCCTTCCCGAGATAGACTATCCAAAGGATGTGCTGCCAATCACTTTATGATATTATGATACAGTCAGAATTTCCAACCGTTAGCTGGCTTCCGACATTGGGGCCGCTGGTCATAGAGACCGAGCCTGAGAACCGTCCGGAAGTGAGCATATTCGAGCTGCAGCGGCAGAAGACTCTTTTCTCCGGAGCCTTGTGGCCGGACTTCAGCGGCCGTCTTGAGATTGACCTGAAACCGCTGGTCAAGGACTTGTTTGTCCCGTCGCTCCCATCATCCGTCGCCACGATCCAGAGGAATTACGCATCCCTGAAGATGAAAAGCGAGGACGATGACCAATATACCTATGCGGAGGTGAACCTGTTCTCCGAGGACTCTCTTACGAGGATGAGCGATGCGGACGAACTGGAGGTGCCGAAGAACTATGTGCTGCCGATAAGCTATGCCGATGACGACACGTTCGATTCCGCGGTCATCGAGACGCGTTCAGGTGAGATCGGCATAATGGATCTAATTTCCGAGGGATCCGGGGACAATCTCGGGCGGTTCACGATGATGCTTGGCATAGGCTCCCTTCAACTCGGTGGTGATGACACATTCAGGATCAGGATTTCCTCGGCCATCACTCCGGATTTGCGCTCGCCGGTCTATCACATCACCTCCAGGGAGATGGAGCAGTACCTGTTCTATAACCGTCTCGGCGGCTGGGATAACATTGCGATGGGTGGACGCAGGACGTTCGCCCCGGAGATGGAGTTCAGCAGTCATCTTGAGTTCGGGGCCAGGAAACCCACCCTGTGCAAGGCCACCCGCCAGTATGTCCAGAACTCCGGATGGATGACACTTGCTTCGGCCGAGGCCCTGTCACGGCTTCTCGCTTCTCCGGCCATATATCATCTGTCCGGTGGGGTGTGGCGCGGGATTGTCATCACGGCCAGCGACATCACCATCGAGAGCGACGCGTCGCAGCACAGCCTTTCATTCACATACAGATATTCAGAAGAAGATTAGCAATATGGAAAAGATTACACGCATCGGGATCCTGATGGACAGTGACATCAAGATCGAGGTTATATTGGACAACCTACCGGCAGGCAAGACGATGGCTGACATAGATTTCAGTGTCGCCTTCTCTACGGCCAACGGGAAGCTCACGATGGAGAAGAGCAAGCTCTACTCCCTTGAGGACGGAGGCAAGACCAGATATATAGCCTGCTTCAACTCCTCCAAGGTAGGCAAGGGCGACATTATCATGACCGTGACGGCAAGCATTCCGGACGCCGGGTTTGCCGGAGGTCTGCGCAAGGATGTCGTGAAGGCTGACACTATGGTCACCGTGCTATGAGGGCCGCCGCGTCAATACCATACAGACAGGTGACGGTGTCCGCGTCTGTCATGATGACGGTGGCGGAGGCGCGTCTGCTGGATTTCCGGTCTTGCGCTTCGCCTTCGCCCCACCGTCAGATAAGGGCTATTGCGTCCGTATTGCTCGGATTGTGCCTTGTCTTGGCCCAGCCGGAGCGGACGGCGGCATCTGCAAGGTTCATCGAGGAGATAGGCATTGACGGAGGTGTGCTGTCCTCCAATTTCATAACACGCGACGGCCTTTTTCTGCTGACTGCGGACGGCCGTATATTTTCAGTCAGGCAATGAGCGAATTATATCAGAGCAAGTTCACAGGCGAGGAGATAGATCGCATCCTCAGCGAGTCGGTTCCGCACGTCAGGACAACCCCGGATGGCTACAACAGGCTGATTGTTTCCGGCAAGGTGGAGTCCGATGTGTGGTATTGCGTCTATTCCGATGCCGCGTTCAAGACCCTTGAGGCCATCTATGTGGGGAAAACCCTCCTTGTCAATGTAAAGGACCGCTATGCCGGCCTGATGCTGGAGGTGAGACTTACAGAGGATGAGTATCAGAAGCTGAGGGATGACCGCAAGGTCGTTCCCGGCACCTGGTACTCCATCTATAGCGACTATGCGCACAAGAACCTCACGGCTCTCTATAACGGCAACAAGCTGGTCATGAAGGGAGGTGGCGGAGGCCCCGCCGGATTTCCTTACACATTCCCCATCACTTTTTAACAATTCAAGATTATGGCGACAGACTTATCATCAATCACCGAGAATTTTGAAATCGGCGGCGCCGATGAGAGCGGTGTGCTTACCGCCGATGAATTCAATCTGCTCCTGAAGGCCATCAAGGAGAACCAGGGCGGCATCAAGAAAATAATAAGGAACAATGTCGAGTATGTTCCCGATGCTGATGGCACTGTCAGGATGACCATCCTCTCTGACAGTGACCTTCCTTCGGTGCGTCTTCAGACCACCGACAGCAGGACATCGATCATATCCACGGACGGGAGCGTTAAGCTGCATCTTAGGTATACGTCAGTTTATACGAAGAACGGGATATCCGAGGATTCCGGCCACGACGGACTGCTGGTCATCCAGAGGAAGACGGCATCTGACAGCGACTGGCTCAATGTCGCGTCCGTGGCGATGACCCCGTCGCCGTTTGAGGACTCTGACGCCTATCAGGAGATAGACATCAGCGAGTATCTTCTTGACGGAGATCAGCAGCTCCGCATGGTCGTCACCGACACCGAGATGAATGTGTCCTCATCGTACCTGACATTCGCATCCGTGGTCAAGACACGTCTGGCTGTTGAGTTCATATCCAACTGGCAGAACGCCATCGAGGGCGGGGCCGGGGCCTCTGCCATCCTTTCATACGTCCTGTACGGCGCGGTCGCCAAGGATCTTCATCTGAAGATATCGGGAAAATCGTCTTCCGGGGCCGATGCGACACGCGAGATCATCCTTGCGAACTCTACTATATCAGGATATACAGGGTCGTCGAACCCGTTCCACTACACCCTTCAGGATTCTGCCGGCGAGCCGTGCAAGATTCTTTCCGTCCACGGCGTCCATCGCATCGAGGCATGGCTGGAGGCTGTGGCCGACTCAAGCATACAGTCTGATCACGTCATTTCCCAGATATTTGTGGATGCGGATCCTGAGGACGGCAAAAGCTATCTGCTTCTGCAAAAGGTCGCAAAGTCCGTGACCAACTATGTGACGGCCGACATCCTGGAGTATGGCGTGTTCAGCCGTGACGGGGCATCCGTGCCTCTTGATTTCTCGGTCGGCAATTATGCCGGGGATGCTTCATATCTGAAGTATTCCGCAGTGGCCGTGCCCGGTGTCCAGTATAAGCTGCATAACACGGTGGAGATAGAGGGTGATTCATCAGAGAGCATCACAGCCTATCTTCGTGTCACTTCAGACGGCCGTGATATGCTGGCATCATCACTCGGATCAGAATTGTACGCCCTGCAGGTGGACAACAAGGAGAATTTCGCCCCGACATCCGGGGCCGACTTCTTCCTGAACCCCAAGGTCAGGAACAACTCCGAGAGCAACCCTGCGACCGTCCTGAACTCGGCTCAAGGAGGCGCCGCCATAGGCTCCGTATTCACGGGGTTCGGCTTTGTGAACGACGGCTGGGTGACGGACTCCGACGGTCAGCGTTGTCTCAGAATCCTGGCCGGACAGAGCCTGGATATTTCATACGAGGCATTTCAGGCGTATATCGATGCCGGTAAGAAGTACAGCAACCAGAAGGCGTCCGTCACGATAGAGCTTGACTTCACCGTCCGGAATGTGACGAATGAGGATGACCCGATACTGAAGATATGCTCGTATCTTGCCGCTGACGGTCTTCCGCTCGGCTTGGAGCTGCGCCCTCTTGAAGGCGTGTTTATGACGCGTTCACAGAGGACAGAGGGACAGCAGAATTTCGCTTGGTCCGAGGGGAAGAGAACACATCTGGCCATAAATTGTTATTATAATCTCGGGGCGGCTGGAACCAACGAGACGCAGGTGTCGTATGTGCGCGTGTTTGTAAATGGCGGCATTGAGCGCGAGTTTCTCTTCGACCACAACCGCTCCAATGAGTTCTGGCAGAATGATGCCTCCGGCAATCCTTCATCGCTTGGCATCCGCATCGGGCAGGATGGTGCGGACATCGACATCTACGGGATCCGTGTCTATCAGAAGTCACTTTCCTCCCAGGACATCCAGCAGAACCGTGTCAGCGTATTGCCGACAGCCGCCGAGAAGCTGGCTTTCAAGCAGGAGAACGACATATTGCAGGACGGGGCCATATCCTATGCGAAGGCGGCAGCCAAGTACAATGTCATTGTGTGGTACGGATACAATGTGTCCGGGCACAACGCCGACACCAAGGCTGACAAGAAAGGGAATCTGTATATCCAGATGCGCGACTCGTCCGGGGCTATTGACAGGGCCCATTCTGGCAATCTGACAGGCCTTACGGAGAAAGGTCAGGGGTCTACCGCCAAGCAATATTACGAATGGAACACGCAGTTCCAGTGGAAAGGGGAGGCGGGATCATTCGTTGATCTTGACGGGGTGGACCATGGTCAGAAATATCAGCTTCTTGACGGAGTGCCTTGGGCGAAGAAGCTGGTCGGCAAGATCAACTACGCGTCATCTATGCAGAGCCACAAGCAGGGGGCGTGCGAATTGTACAATGACCTTTACAAGGCGATAGTTACAGACTGGTCTGTCAGCAGGGAGCCCGGTTTCGAGGATACCAGGGTCGCTGTCATCGAGAGGCCTGTGTTGTTCTTTGTCCAGACACCTGATGACACGCAGCCTGTTTTCCAAGGGCTGATGACATTCGGGCCTGGAAAGGCCGACAAGCCTACCTGGGGTTACGATAAGAAGGTCTTCCCGGATATGGCCATGATGGAGGGTTCTGACAACAACTTCCCGCTCACTGACTGCCGCGTGCCGTGGGATGATGCCGTGACGTATAATGCTGCCGAGGAATATTTCGAGTATAACGGTGAGGGCAACATTGATTTCGACATGGGGAGGGTGCATGATGAGCAGGACGCTGGAGGGTCTGATGTCGAGGTACCGGATGATGATCTTGTGGAATACTACCGAAAGGCTTGGAACTGGAACTACAGGTGGAACTGTCTCATTGACTTCTATGATGGTACTTTTGAGGAACTGAAATCCGACAAGAGTGCCAATACGAAAATTTCGTACTGGGTGACCAAGGCTTCGGACTCGGCACGTCAGTTCGACCTCTTCAGGATTGACTATAAGGGTAAGGATGCGTACAATAATGATGTTTTGGAATGGGTCCCTGCCGGGATGACAAAGGCGGATGGTCAGTGGCAGTCCCTGAATCTCATGGATGACACACCGGTGGCCAATACGGCCATTTGGTCTGATATGAACGAGGACTTCATCGCCGCACGCGCCGCGAGGTGGAAGGCTGGCGTGGCGGACTACTGGTCTGTCCGCTCAATGCAGTTCTATCTGATGTTCATCAAGTTGGTCGCCGGTACTGACAACCGGTCGAAGAACACGTACTATGTCTTGGACTCTAAGACTCATAAGCTGCATCTGCACTCTGATGACCTTGATACTATCTTCAAGACCAATAACACGGGTTGGCAGCTCAAGCCGTATTGGCTTGAGGAGAGGGACACTGACGCCTCCGGGAACACCTACTGGGAGGGCCAGTACAATGTGTTCTACGATCTTATAGAGAAAGCGTATGCCGATGCACTGCCACAGATGATGAAGACAATCCTGACTACAATGGCCGGGCTTGTCGGATCCGGGCAGAAAGACAAGTACGGGAATCTTATACAGCAGACGCCCGAGGGATGCTTCCAGAAATATTTCTTCTGGATCCAGGAGTATTTCCCGGCGACGGCCTACAACGAGACGGCGAGGATCCGTTACGAGGCAGCGCAACTTGCGGTGGCGAAAGGGGATTTCGTCTCCCCGTCCGGTATCAACCCTATCACACAGTCGCTGGGGGCCCAGCTTGAGTGTGAGCGCCAATACATCAAGCGAAGGATGGTATATCTTTCATCATTCGCCGCTTATGGAGAGTTCGATGCCGGTTCCGTGACAGGTGCGTTGTCCATCCGAGGAATGAAGACCGTGGAAGGCTCGGATGCTCCGATGGTGCTGACCATCAAGACTCATCAGTGGCTCTATCCGACAGGGGCGACCGGGCAGTCTCTTGTGAACCCCCACGTCCGTCTCGCCCCGGGTGGCCGTCTTGTCGATAAGGCGGGGCAGCCGTATGGGGATGAGGGGTATTCCTTCAACATAGGAACAATCGTGGGAGATACGTCCTGCAAGTTGTCCGGAATCAATTATATGAGGAGCATTGGCAACGTGGCGTCCCTTTCGGTCAATCCGGCCTATGCCTTCACGGTGTCCGGGGAGAGGCTCACGGAGTTCATCGCCGAGCCTTCCTCAGGCGAGACGGCACAGTTCCGTCCTTCCAGCCTGCAGGTGGCCGCCCCTAATCTCAGGACGTTGTCCATCAAGGGATGCAGTCTAATTTCCGGAGAGCTTTCCTTGTCTAGCCAAACCAGACTCCAGACCGTCGATGTGAGGGGTTCAGGTGTCGTGAGTGTGGTCCTTCCGGAGTCTGAAACGGTGCTGGCAGTACACTTGAACGACCGTTTGAATGAGATTCGCCTGGCCAATGTAAGGAATCTGTCCACATTGACAGTGCAGGGGTATTCATATCTCGGCCAGATCCAGTTTCTGAAGAACCACGGAACGTTCGATACGCTGTCTTTCCTGAATGAATGCTATGCGGCAGGTGCGCCCGTCTCCATCCTTCAGGCCGAGGGCATAAGCTGGCCTAATATGCAGCCGTCAGTGATGGAATGGCTTACCAATATAGCGAACTGTAGCCTATCCGGAAGCATAACCGTGACTGGCTCGACATCGGCGGTTACGTTCGAGATGAAGCGCAGGATGCTGAGGAAATGGGGCGATATCGACACAGGGGCAGGCGGCCTTCTGGTCACGTACCCTCTACGAGAGATTGTCAATTCGCTGATATCTGGTCCTGATACGTTGGCCAAGGCGGGAGACTACAGCTACAAGATAACGCCGGCCACTGCCGGGGGAATTTCCACGGCACTCGGAAACAACTTCAAGAGCATTTCCTGGAATTTGAGCCAGAACGCCTATGCGGTTGTAGATGCCGAGGGCAATGTCACGGCCACATCCGTCGGGCAGGAACTTGAGGACGGCTCTGGGCCTGAGGCCACATTGACGTGCACGATAACACTCCTTGACGGGAATGTGGTGACGGCCACGAAGACGCTGAGGCTTTATGACAGGTCTGCGAGGGTTGGTGACTATCTCTTTTATGACGGCACCTATTCGGACAAGTTTGACGGGACGAAGACCTGTATCGGGGTCTGTTGGTACATAGACCCTGATGATCCTACCCACCGCCTGGCTGTCAATCTCGAGAATCTTCCGGCGATGCCGTGGGGCTTGTTCTCCCATCCTGACTATCCTCAGTATTCCATCGACGGGATAGAGCTGGAAAGCGGCTACGATGCGTATGACACACCGATGAAGAACATATATACATCGGGCCTTGTGGCCAACGAGGAAGGAGGTGAGAATGGATATCTGTCGGATGCGACATATCGCGACGAGTCTGAGCTTGGCGATAAGGACGGATTCAGGAAGCTTGCCGCAGACACGGCTTGTTCATTGATTGGTTGGGTTGAGCTTACCAAGGATCTGCTCGGACATAAGAAGGGGGAGAAAATGCCTTGGGGGATGTACCAGACATTGGAGGTTATAAATCATCGTGACAGGGTTCTTCTGGAGACCGGACACGAGATTCCTGCGCCCACGGCCGAGAAGACGGAGCTGCAGGTTCTTGATTCGCTTTTGGATGCTATTGTCGCCGAGGGTGGAGACACCAAGTATCGGCAGTTCTACTATCCTATGGCCTCACGGGTGCACGCATGGGAGCCGACGGTGCTGCGTTCCAATGAGGTGCTGGCCGACAAGTTCAAGGCGGGAAACTGGTTCCTGCCGTCGGAAGGGGAACTCGCCCGTATAGGATGGTATTATATGAATGGTGTGGCAGGAGGCGAGCATGGAATCTTTGTAAATGCAATCGCGGACGGCATCATGAAGAATTTCGGGTCCAGCTGGTTTGGGTCTTCGTCGGAGTCTCATTCATATTATGAGTGGTTCGTCTACTTCGGCTCCGGCTATTGCACCGGCGCAGGCAAGAGTATTTCGCTTCTCAGCCGGGCGGTCGTGGCATTCTGATTTTTACTTTTTTGCCGCAGGGCTTTTGCCCTGTGGCGTAAAAGAGCTAACTTTGGCGAAGCCAAAAATTTTTTATGAGGAAATTTTATGAAGGCAAGGCAATCCTCAATATACCGGAAGCTCGAAGAGCTTCACCTTTGGGCGTCGGCTCTTGTGGACCGGCTCCCGAAGAGTCTGTCCTTCCAAATAGAGGGTAAGGCCATATTGGATGACATCAACAATGCTCTCCTTGTGACCAAATTCGCCCTCAAATCCCAAAAATTCAGCCAGGAGCTGCTCCATCACATCAGCACCCTTGAAGTGTATCTGGAAGACCTTGACACCCATATCACTGAACTCCGTGAACGGGCGAAGAGGCTGAAGGAGGAGAATGGAAAGTCTCCTTATATGACAAAAGACCAGTATGCGGCATTTCTGAAGGATATGACGCTTATTGGCATACAGGTCAACGGTTGGCGCAAGGCTAACGATGGCAGCAAGGCCTCGGGCGGTCAGCAAGCGCCAGCGTCTGAGGCTGGAACTGGTCCTGATTGATTGCGATTATGATGGACCGGGACTTGTTATTGAATGGGCGCTGTACTGGGCCTCTGGGCTTAGTTATTTCACCAATCAGCGCAAAGGCGTCCAGCTGGTTTGGGTCTTCGTCGGAGTATAATTCAAATAATGAGTGGATCGTCAACTTCGGCTCCGGCAATTGCAACAACACAAACAAGAATAATTCAAATCTCAGCCGGGCGGTCGTGGCATTGGATGAACAAGTCCTTGTTGGTTGGATAACGGCGTTTGAGGATTGCTGTCTTCATAAGATGTCAAGCGTGGACTGTACGATGTACAGGCTTGGCGCAACATTCGATTTGGTCATTCTCGCTGCACAGATTGAGATTCTGTATAATTATCGACCGGGAACAAGCATCTGCTTTTATGTGTCTTATCCGAGAGTCCGGGAGATTTTTGCTGCCGCATTCCGTGATAGGATAGTCCAGCATTGGATATGTATTAGGCTGGAGCCGCTTTTTGAGGAACGCCACAGAAGTCTCGGTGATGTTACATATAACTGCAGGGTCGGCTTTGGTACGATGGCTGCGGCTGAAAGGGCTGCCCGTGATACGGCCATTATGACTAACAATTACACGGAAGATGGCTATGTGGCCACCATTGACGTGTGGTCATTCTTCATGTCCATCGACAAGAATGTCACCTGGGCGCTGCTTAAGGCATTCATCCTCGCAAATGAGGAAAGGATTGTAGCCGGACATCCGGATACTGACATCCAGATTCTTTTGTGGCTCGTTGAGATGGTCGTGATGCACTGTCCACAGGATGACTGCCAATTCCGTGGAAATCAGGGGTTGCGTTTGCGGCTGGATCCTTGGAAGAGCCTTATAAATGCACTGAAGCATATTGGTCTTGCCATTGGGAACATCACATCGCAGGACTTTGCCAATTTCATAATGTCGTACATCGATGAGTGGGCAGTGACCTTCTGTAAACCTCGTGGAATGGTTTATGTCCGGTTCGTGGATGATATGTTCTTGGGGGCGAAGAAGAAGGAGGATATCCTGGAATTCAGACGTGAGATTTGTCGGAAGATGGAGGAAATTCTGCATCAGCGTATACATCCGAAAAAGTTCTACATACAGCCGGCAAGGCATGGAGTGAAGTTCGTCGGACGGATAATAAAGCCGGGGCGCACTTATACAGGCAACAGGACGGTAGGAAACTTCTACAATGCGATCAAGAAGATAGATGCCCACTGTGGCATTATGCTGAAGCATGGAGTTTCCGTCGGTTCCATTATAGAGCTGGAGCATCAGGCGTCATCAGTGAATTCCCTTTTCGGCTTTCTTGTGCATTCGGCATCATTCAAAATCAGAGTTAAAGGAATCAGCCAGCTTCGTAATTTTTGAAAGTTTGGGTATGTCGCCAACGCCCATATCATCAGGATCAAGAAACAATATAAGTTGCAGAATTATTTAATACAGAAGCGAGATGAAGAAAACAGCGAGTGTGCGGCCTTTGGCTTTGGAGACCGCATTCAACTCATTCCGTCAGAAAAGCCATATAATCAATTTCGACATCGTGGAGCGCGAGGACGGCACGTTCGAGTACGAGTCGGTAATCATAGAACCGGGACAGTTCGACAGGGATCATATTGTCTCGGCCATAATCAGGTGCCGCTACGACCAGCACAAGATGGAGGCTATCCAGAACAATTTCTTGAGGATTTTGGCCACTGGCCAGAGAAATTCGGAGGTTGAGACGGAATTCCACCAGATGGAATCCTGGCGTGACACCGCCAAGACAATAGCGGACAGCATCCTGGGATAGCGGATTTCTGTCCTTTTCATTAAAGCTCTGTGTGGCTACTTTCGCAGTCAGTTACTCAGAGCTTTTTTGTTATGAAAATAGAGAATGCAACAAAACTGACGATTCAGGTCATCCTGTCTGTCATCCTTGTCCTTTCAGGCATCGTACTGCTTTTCTTTGGGTTTGCCGTTGCCCCACAGGGCCAGATCCACGATTCCGTGCTCATCGGCTCAGGGGAGACTTTCACCTTTGCCGGGGCTCTTCTTGGAATTGAATATGCCGCCAGAACGGCCGTTCTGAAGATTAAACAGGAACTGAAGGATGAAGACGGGAAGTAAGGTTTTGCTGGCCGTCGGCTGTACCGCTTTCGCGATTGGGTGGGTTTCAGGGGCTTGTTCAGCATCAAGGTATTTGCGGAAACATACAACCGAAAGCATTGATACCGTATTTGTAACCAGAACGGTAGATGTTCCGGTGGAAGAATCGTCCCTGGAGTTCCGTCAGGCTGAATCTTATGCTGTTGTGCCTAAAAAGGACATATCTGAAGGGCAGGACTCTTCCGTTGCATTGATCAGGAAGGACTCTGTGGTCTATCGTGGTGTCGAAAAGTTGTCCGGGATTTCTTATGTGGCCACGGTCACGGGTGTCCAGCCTTGTATTACGGGCCTGAGTCTTACAATCCCCGAGCGGAGGATTACGAGGACTGTCGTCAAACCGTTGTCAGGATGGTCATACGGCATCTTTGGAAATGGGCATTATGCTGGCCATCTTGATGCCAAGGCCGGACTCTATGCGGCATATACTGCCGGACCTTTCTGCTTGCATGTGGATGCCGGGGCTTTGTGGACGGATGTGGGCTTCCGCAAGTCTGTCAGCCCCTATGTGGGCGGTGGTGTCAGGATAGAACTCTATAGGAAAAGATGATCGCTTCCAGGGGCAATGAAAAAGCCCCATCCGAATATCTGTATAAGATCTCACCCAAATACAAATAGCGATAGACGCAAGGACGGGGCTGTGCCACCTTCTGTGTCATGTCGCTATTGTTTTTATTTGGGTGAGATGACGCAAAGATAGCAATTATATCAACATCTAACATCAAAAGCGATGAACAAGTATTATCAACTGCTTGAAAAGGTTCTTCTAACAGGGAAGCAGCAGGAGAACAAGAAAGGTAGGATTCACTACCTTCTCAATCAGCAGCTCAGCCTCACCCCGGCCGACCTGCTCGACATCTTCGAGGGGCATTCCATTGCCCGGAAGAAACTACGCAAGGAATTGGAGCTGTTTACATCCGGGGAGCGCCTGACAGAAAAATACCGCGAGGCGGGCATAAGCTGGTGGGACTACTGCGGCCCGATTCTGGTGAACTCATACCCGACCTATCTGGAAAAACTTCCAGGACTGATTGCCAGGATTAACAAGGAGAGGCGCAATTCAAAGAATTATGTCCTGTTCCTCGGCTCCACCGATGCCGAGAGCAATCAGGCCCCGTGCCTCAGCCTTGTCCAGTTCCAGATAGACGATGGACGTCTTGTCATATCTGCGTACCAGAGGAGTTCCGATGCCAATCTCGGACTTCCCGCAGACATATATCATCTTTATCTTATGTCCAGACAGATAGACCTGCCTTTGGAATCCATTACGCTGAATCTTGGCAATGTGCATATATATGACAACAATGTCGATCGTACGAGGTCGCTGCTGGCAGGGGATGAGGACGTGAGGTTCGACTTGAACGTATGACAGTTCTGAAGTGATTTGTACTTCCGAACTTGCAGAACTGCTTCAGAACTGAATAAGCTCCTATATGATAACCGCTTGCAGATATCAGTTCTGAAGCACACTTATTTTGCACTTTTTTCAAAAGGCAGTATGTTCACCTTCTTCAGCTCGGAGTTGGCTTCCGGGAGGGCCCCGACATATATGGCGGTCATGGCCACGCTTGAATGGTCTGCCTGTTTCTGGACCAGATTGATAGGTATCTTTTCCGTGAGCATCTTCGTCACGCCTGAGTCCTTCAGGCTGTAGAACTGCACGTCCTGGCCGAAGCCGCACGCCGGACGGACATACGCGTCCCAGTACTTAGCTATTTTCCTGCTGCACACAGGTGACTTGCCCGGGTCGAATTTATATGGTCCTCCGTCCCCGAACAGGTAGTTGCTGCCGTTCGACAGGTCCAGCCCTCTCAATATCGGGACCAGGACATCTGGAATCGTTCTGAAGCTGTCGTTGTCGTTCTTGGCGATCTCGCCACGGATATGGACAACCTGCTTCGTGAGATCGACGTCATAGCATCTCAGGGAGACAATCTCCTTCGGGCGAAGGAAACAGCAGTAGCACAGCAGCGCCATGCACAGATAATTCGGATTGTTCCTCCCAAGGAAATCGAAGAGTGTGTTCAGCTCGTGGTCCGAAAGGATCCTCCTTTTTTTCTTCGTCAGCTTTTTCGGCTTTCTCTTGATGCGCTCGAAAGGGTTGTCGCTGATATATTCACGATCTATCATCCAGTTGAACAGGAGCCTGAAGAACAGAAGATAGTTGTTGTATGTTCTCGGGCTTATGTCCTCCCGTGCGTCGATGTCGTCCATCAGTTCAATGGCCACCTCGTTCGTGATTGCGCAGACGTAGGCGTCTTCCGGCATACCGTGCTTCTGGAGCCAAGACTTCAGCATCGAGATATAGGATCTGTAGGACCTCATCGAGTTCGCCTCCGACTCTTTCTCCTTTACTTTCAGAAAAAGATCGAGCGCATCAGCCATCCTTGCCGTCGCCCTCGGCGCTATTGATGACACGGCCGGATTCCATCCGAGAGCGAGGAGCTCGTTTATATGGCCGATGAACGCCTTGGCCAACGAACGGCGCTTTGTGGTTTGTTTGACTCTGTTGAACTTCTTCCGGTATCTCACCATCTTCCTGGTGACCGGGTCCTTCACATACCAGACCACGACCCACTCCTTGTTCTCGTGGAGCGTCGGCGGTACATAATCGACAAAGGGTGTTGGTTTGAAGAATGACATTTTTTTTTCTTTGCACAACGCGTCGAGCGCGTCATACAAGGAAAAAGGTTGCTGCCCCGTTTGTGCCCCGTTTTTTAACGGGTAATCCGCTAATTCGTTGATATTCAACAAATTAGCGGATTTACGCGGAGAGGGAGGGATTCGAACCCCCGGAGCCTCGCAGCTCAACAGTTTTCAAGA
>ERZ808286.759-NODE-759-length-19105-cov-7.995643_pt1 | contig 19105 bp, 14 predicted proteins | sample MGYA00521276_ERZ808286 | MGnify/ENA primary metagenome ERZ808286 (study PRJEB31516, sample SAMN03275607) | gut metagenome | biome: mammalia-associated habitat; material: feces | host: Papio cynocephalus | place: Kenya | collected 2012-08-01 ... | reverse complement strand
TGCGCCTATGAGTGCGCAAGCAGCCGATATGATGATGTTAATCCATTCCATGATTGTGAGTATTCAGAGGAGTATGAGACTTGCGGTGATGATAGTGGCAAACGTGGCTACAAAGGCGCACATTTCCCACCAATAGACGCTGCAACTCTTGGCGGTCTTGGTAGCGAAAGCGGTTGCCCACACGAGTGCTGCCGCAACGGGTACGATATAGGCTGTCCGCCAGCATACCACGCAGCACCACAGCAGACTGAAAGCAGCGGCACACTTGGCGGCAATGCCGTGTACCTTGCTTTCCAGCACACAGCCGCGGAAAGCAGGGGCTGCACCCACAAAGGCTATGCTGCCTGCGGCGAGAAATGCGAGAAAGGTGAAATTCTTTTCCCAACCTCCCACAGCGTCGCTTATAGTGAGCCACGCAGGCAGAAGCAGCAGCACCATACAGAACATCATGGCGGTGAACAGATAGCCGAGACCCTCCTCCTCTTTCTGATACAGGTAGAACGTCTCCGACAACGAGGACGGTATGCCGAAGATATGGATAGCCGCATAGTTGTACACGGCAAACAGCAACACTGCCGACAATACCAAAATCAAATAATGTATCATAATCTTATCCTGTTAAATTAGTTCGATGTTTCTTTTAATAAGCCGTTCCGCTATTAAAGAATTAGGCTGTTTTCTTTAATAAGGGCATACAAAAAGCGACTACTCATTGAGAATAGTCGCTTGCAAATACCCCGATTTCGGGGGAATTAGTAGATTATTTTAACCAATTTCTTTTTGACAATCTGATAATCCGGATTTTCAACCAATACTTTAATAGAGTAACGTAGTTTCGTTTCTTTGGCTGGATTTATCACACGCAGCATATAGTATATGACTTTTAATATACCGCGGATATCCGAGTTCTCATTTTCTAAAAGTCGTGCTGGTCCGGTATTGATACCATAACGAAGTTTCGTGTCATATACAATGTGGCTATGAGCACACAAATTGCGGACAACACGCAGTGTCTCTGCATATGATAGAAATGTTTTCTCTGCATTTATCCCATATCGCATAAAAATGTTTCTGCGTACATTCACATCTTTAATACTGCGATATAGTGCTAATACGTTGCCAAATGTGAAAAACTCTATAGTTTTCCACGCCGGGGCATACTTGTCATTGTGGTATTTATTATGGTGTGCCTTAATGACTTCGTTTTGTATTGTATCTTCATATATAGTTGGCAAACTATCTACAAAAGTCTGCGATACATATTTGCTATTTGCAAACCATGTAGGGTCTATCTTGTATTTGTTTGATACTGTATATGTCAAATAGGTTCTAATGTCGGTTTCTATAACTTGAATATACATAGACAAAAGACTGCGGAACTCATCATCAAAGTTGTATAAAGCCTCTACCTTTTCCCATGTAGTGTTGCGCCCGAAATTATGTGTTCGCTCTCCAAATGGTGGAAGTTCTTCAAAGGGATACCAATAGAACCCAAGCCTGTAATATCCAATGCTTAGCAGCATATCTTCAGCGTGCTTTTTATCACCAATAAGCATTCCGCGTCGCTCCAAGAGTTCTATCTGTTCCGAAGTTGTTGTTGCAGTTTTCATTCGTAGAAAAAAAGTGAGACCTCGCAAATGGAGGTCTCTGGTTACCTTTTTACGTGCCCCGCGTAAGCAAAATTACGAACAGCACGATTCCTCGTGTTAGGAGGTTGTCATTATTTAATGACGCTGCAAAGGTACGACATTTTTTTTAATCGCACAAGGAGAGCCTGCATTTTTGGTAAAGTTTTTTCTACCTGTGGTTGTTCGAAAAAATCGAATAACCACTCCCAACCTGTTCCGTTTTGGAACAAGTTGCGACTATTCTTCAATACGTCAAAGGTCGCTTTTGTCTTGTGCCTCGTGCGGGCTTTCACCTCCGCACGGGCTGTAAAGCCAACGGGACTAACCTCCAAGGGCTGCCGGCGATGGCGACTATTTTTTTATTCCTCTGCGTAGTCTTGGCAGGCGGGGGTGTGCGGGGTACGGCGGATATTGCGATACCAGCACAGGTGAGCGTCTGCTCCATAACGGCTGCACTCTCCGCAGCAGGGTTGTCTCTTTTGCATAAGGTTTATTTTTTCAGATAGATACGTATCAGTATGCGGATTGCCGTGGCGAGGGCAAGCAGGGCGACCAGTACCCAGAACGCCAGCGACACGCCTTTGTAGTAGGTAGGGACGACTTTCTCTACCCGCACCGTCTCTTTCTCTTGGTCGCAGTAGATGGTGTCGTGCCGCTCTACAATTTTGTCCCGCCAGCGGATAGACCAACGCTCCCGCCACACCGTGTCGCCCTTTTGGTGGATAAAGATACTGTCCTTTGCGTAGGTCTGTATCGTGTCGTGGTGGTAGCGGGTTACTATGCTGTCGCGGTACTCCACGGAGGGCAGGCACTCGCAGGTCTTGCAGCCACGCAGCACCCACGCAAGCAGCAGCACGATAAACACGCAAACCAACAGGCGAATGATATGTATCGGGTTGATACGCATTTACTCCGCAGGTGTTTCCGTTGTTTCTGCTTCCGCTGCTGCTTTTGCTTTGCGTGCTGCGTCCCGTTGTGCCGCCAACGTCTCCGCCTCTGCGTCCGTGATGACACGATACGTATCGGGGTACGCATAGCGCAAAGGTAAAGACAGACCACGGTACGAGTGAAAATCCTCTATCGGGTCGTCCTCTGCATAGTTGGTTATCTGATAGCCCTCCTCTGTACGCAAGAGGAAATACGAAAACGCTTCACCAACGCTCGCTATATGGGGCAATGTGCTTAATTCCTGTCGTGTCATGCCAATGTGAATTCTTGTATTTTAGTTCCGCTTCTGTTGTACAGAGAGAAAGGCATACTGCCCATGTCGTCCGCTCCAACTTTGAACTCCATATACGATACTTTCTCTGTTAGACTTTTGTAGCCGAACCAAAAAAGCCACTCTGCAAAGTCCTCACCGATGTGTATGCGTATCACAGGGATAGACAATACTCCTTCGGTGTAGTCATACGATTGTATCTCATCGTAAAACTCCACTTGCCACGGCTTGAAATGCTGGGCGTGAGCAGCACTCTCGCCTACGTGATAGTACTTGGCAAGAATGACCGGGTAGATATTCTCACCCGACAACATCCGCAACATCTCGCTATTTCCGTCAGTCTCGTAGTCGTAATTGCCATAGTATCGCACTATGGCATTATACAGATATTCGCAGACTTTCTTGTTCAGCAACTTGCCTTCGTCTAATATCCTGGCAATAGTTATCGGCATTTCAAAGCGGGAACGCTTGCCGCTCCGCAACGATTGGAGGGTGGTGTACAACTCCATGTCGCCATTCAGCACTATATCAGCCGATGTGCCGTCTCCCGTATGGTACTCCTTATTTCCGACAAAGATAATCGTTTGTTTCTCTGTGTTATCGTTCTTGGCAGAACGCGCTGTGGAGAATATAGGGTTATCCTCATTGTCCCTTGCCTCTATGCTTGGGGCTAACAACTCGACCTTACCCGCAGAGGTTACTTTCGTCTCGGTCTTGGTTACGGTCAGCCCCTTGCCGCTGAACTTCAGTTCCGACTGGTCGGCTTTCAGACGCAAACCCATTGAGCCGTTGAACTTGGCAGAGGTCTCGGTCGTGGTCGCTTGAAAGGCAGCACCATCTTCCCCGGGCTGTTTCACTTTGAACCCCGTGTCGTCCATCTTCAGTTCCTGTATTGTACCATCGGTCGGGCTGTCGTACTTTATGGAGATTTTATTGTCTTCTGCGCGGAAATAAGTATTGTTGCCGTTGGGAGAGCGCAATATAGATTTTCCGGTATCTATATCCAACTGACTACCACCCCCGCTCATAATCTGCACGCCCGAAACAGTATTGTTCGGGTTCTTCACTTTGATAACCGTTCTACCATTAGCGTCCCGAATACACACATTGCTGCCGTCCGTCTCTACCGAAGTACCATTAGAGTTCCCGATAGAACTGTGTGTATGGCTGCTATTCGCTTTGTTATTCAGTGCTGATTGCAAACCAGTTACATCTGAGATGGCGTGGGAATGGACTTTGTCGGCTTTGGTGTCTGCGGTTGCTTGTGCGGTGTTTGCCTTTGTGTCCACTCGGTCGATGTCGCCCTGCAAGGCTTCACACCTCTCTGTCAGTTCTTCGATAGACTCCGAGTGCGATTTGTCCTGCTCTATGAGGTCTGCAATAGTTGTATTGGCTTTGTTGAGTAACTCCGTATGGGTGTCTGCCAAGGCTTTCGCACCATTCGCCACACCCTCTACTTTGTCAAGACGCTTCGTATTGTCTTGGCTGCGGGTATTGACTTCGTTGGCTATACCCTCTACCTTGCCCAATCGGGTCTCGTGTATGTCGGTCAATGCCTTGGTAGCATTAGCAGTACCCTCCACGCTATCCAAACGGGAGGTGTTGTCTTTGGAGCGTTGGTTCGCTTCCTCGGCAGTATTCTCCACAGCGTCCAAGCGTTGCTCGTTGTTGTGCGCCAAGGTATCAGCGGCAAGAATATCCGCTGTGTGTTTATCCAAAGCCGCTTGCAGGTCGGTTTGGTCTTTGAGTTCACCGGTAATCTCTCCCCAGATGACATCGGTGTTTTTATCACACCTGCAACCACAGGTGTCTTTCTTGTCGCAGTATGCACACATACGCGGGTCTTTTCCGTGCGGACAAAGTTCGGTAGCCATTATTGTAGTATGGTGTTAAGTTTCGTTTCGTATTTCTCCATAAAGACTTTGGCAGCGTTGGCTTCTCCCAGTATCTCCTCTACGTAGGCAGCGCATACCAAAACGATAAAATCCTCAACAGCCGACTGCACCTGCTCGGCAGGGATATGGCTGTTGATGTAGTATAAGGTAACTGGCAGGGTGAATGTACCGCAGGTACAGCCGCAACCGCAGGACGCGGGGTAGGAGTACAACTCCAGTTCGGCTGTCTCGGGCGAATATACCACTACGGGTTTGGAACAGCCGCCACGTGTGTGTGCATTCTGCTGCAAGAGATAGATAGGGTCGGCGGTGGAGAGGAACGCCGTTACATCACGCTCCCAAAAGCCTGCGTTGTCCCGCAAGCGGAGCAGCCGCCAGTACTCGTCAATACCCGATATATGCCCCACGCCTTTGCGGTCTATGACAGCGTTGAGCGGGTTGGCGGACACATCTTTGGCGAGGAGCGTGGCGGGGAGGTTGTTAAGACAGAACCACGCGGCTTTGTCGAGGGTCTCCTCTATGTAGGACACGATAGGTTTGACCTCCTTATAGTCAGGGTCGCCTGCGGCGGCGATGAAACCGTTCGGCTCGTCAAACGGACTTATCTCGTCCAACTTCGCCTTAACTGCCAATATGTAACCATCACGGGTCATTGTAGGTTAGGAAAGGAGATGTTTAGTTTGCTTGCGACAAACAGAGCATCCTCTTTGGATTTTAGTGTTTCCTTATCGATACCATACTCCGAGACAAGTACCTTGTTCGCTTCTTGCGTCCGATGTACATCCGGGTATTCTTTGTCGAAAACGTGTGCTGGTTTCGGTTCTTCGGCAACCTCTCCGCTTTCAAGGAAGAAATACTTATTGAAATCGGGGTGGCGTTCCAAAACATCAGCCACGTTCTTGTCATTCGTAACAAAAACGCCACAATTTGCTTTCTGACCCATATCGCGAAATCGCACAGAATACATCTCTCCTGCGACGGGTATGAATATCGTTTTGACACGTTCTATGGAAAGGTATTTTTTCATAGGAAAAAGATAAAAGCATAAGCAGTGGCTTTTATTGCCACCACTTATGCCGATAAGAGAATTTAGGCTGCCAAACGAACCTTATCCTTGGAGCCGTCAGGATTGTCTGTCTGCGTGCCGTCGTGCATAATAATCAGACGATGGCACTTTGCATACTTGAGAACGATAGAGGAAATCTCGCAGCAGCGCAATACTTTGCTGTCCTCAATCATCAGTTTGTCAAGGTCGAGCATATCCTCGTCCATAGCACGGAACACTACACGTTCGATGTTTGCTTTGTCGAATACGAAAGCCACGTTACCGAAGCCAAGCATATCGAACAGAGCATACGGCTTGTTGGATATTGTGTAGTTGAACAATTTCCACTCCTGCCAATCGTAGGTGAACTGACGGCGTGTAGCATTGGTGCTAACCTGCTTCTGCATACTCTTGAGAGAGAACAGAGCCGAAGCAAAGTCCATACCCGTCAGCATAAAGCGACGTTCCGAACCACGGTTTCCGACAAACACATCGGACATAGTGGTAATGATAGACTCGTCCGTAAGGTCGCCCTTCCAAATCTCGATAGGAGCGATACCCTCCTCAAGCAACTGCTCAAACAGACCGCCAAGCGTGCGAACATACTTGTTGGTGTTCGGGTCAAGGAAATAACCTTTGTGTCCCCACAAATAGGTTTTCTCAATCTCAAGCAGGAACTCACGGGTAAGGGTCTCTTTGATGTCTGCCAAACCCCAGTTTACATTCTTTTCGCTATCAAGGAATACGTTGGTAACAGAAGCCTGTACCATAAACTTCTGCATAAAGTGCTCTGTCGGTTCGGGGATAGACTGGAACGGTGCAACGTGTGCGTCCTCTTCTGCAAGAGCGTGTCCGAGAATAATCACCTCTGTGTTTGCAGGAATGGTGATGGTCGTTATATTGAGGCTCTGTGCGGGATTGGCATTGGTTAGCACAACATCAACGGTATGGTTCTTGCGGTCAATGTCGCAGACATACGCATTGAGATAATAGAACTTGTGAGGCAACCCGTTCTTGTCGTAGCCTGCTACATCCTTAAAGATAACTTGGTCAGTCAAGTGGAAAGAGTCCTCGTTGGCTACAGGAATAGTCTGAATAGCCGTTTTGGAGAATACCTTCGAACCTCCTACATTGGTGGCGGTAATATCCACCTTGGAAGTTACGGTGTCTGCCGAGCGGCGTTGGTCAATGGAGAAACTATCAAATTTCATTGCCTTGATTTGACGATACCCCATTTCACGGGTGATTTGGTTGATAACCGTGTCGGGATAACCCATAACGGTTACATCTTTATCGAAAGGGGTGTGCAACAGACCGGGGACTGCCTCCTCGGTCAGACCAGCGGACAACGGGGCATTGTCAATATGCTTACCCGCTCCGTCTGTACCGGGATTAACACCCGGCGTTTGTGTACCCACATTCAAAGGGGCTTGCGCTCCGGTGATAGGGTCGGTAATAATTTGCTCTGCCATAAATTCAAGAATTTTGGTTGGTTAGTATTTGGTTGATTAGTCTGCCAATCGCCTACGACGTTCCGCAATAGCAGCAAGGGAGGTGGGGTCTTTTTTCGTATTTTGCATACCACCTGCGCCTTGCGAATGAGGAATACCGTCCGTACCTGCGCTGTTACGTCGGTTGCGTTCTACAAGTTGCGCATTACGCCCGCGTGCCTCGGCTGCAATCAAATCATCGTCAAAAGACAACGAGCGAATGAGTGCTACGTAAAAGTCTTTGCTTGCGCGGAAATCGGTTTCTCCCTCACCGCCTGCATTGTACTTTTGTGCAAGTGCATTGGTTATCTCTTTGGGGTCTTTACCTAATTCCTCACACGCACTGACAAATGCCTCGCCTGCTTTTACATTTAATTCTTCGTCAGCAGCCCTTTTGTCAGCAAGTTCTTTTTTGCGTTTGGAGTAAGTCGGAGAGTCAATTTTACCCGTAAGCAAATCAATCAAGTCCTCTCCGAACTCTGCAAAAGCCGCTTCGGGTTCCTCGCCGTCTTGCGGGTTTACAATGCGATTGATAAAGCGTGCGGCTTCGGGGGAACTTTGGATAGCACTTTCTATCTTGCGGTAACTGTCGGCGTTACTTTTGTTAAGTTCGTGTTCTTTGTCATACCCCTCACGGGACGCTTTGTATAATGCTTCTCGGTTGCCCTTGAGGTCGGGGTACTTCCCCTCCATACCTGCGAGCCAAGCGTCTTCTTCAGGGGTTTGCGAGACCGTAGGCTGTCCTTCGGTATTCTCTGTGTTCTCGTTTTTCAGTTCGTCCTCTTTCATAAGAAAAGTAATTAGAATTTGCTGCAAAATTACGCTTTATATCTGTGCGGTTTGGTACATATCGGGAATACGTTTGGTACATATTTGGAATATCTGTACTTTTGTCGTATCTTTGCAACGCTTTGACAAAAGACCTGACCATAGAACGTGATGCCGAACTGCGTAAGCGGGTAGAGGATATGCTGGACGGCACGATAAACTGCCAATACTACGACTGGCAGTCGGTTGTCATGTTGATAGCAAAACAAGACGCTCCGAAATTTTATATATCACCTAAGAAAGCAGAGCAGTATGTATGCCATTATTATCGAGGCAGGTATTTACTCAAAGGTGCATTGGGACGTGCAAAAATACAAGACCTTGTCGAAAACTACGAGCGTCTGAAAGAGCAATACCCAAAAGAACCTCAAAAATTTATATGGCAGACATTGGCAGATAGTCAAGCAAAGTCATTTTATTTATCTCACAAATCAATAAAATCAATAATCCGTGGCTACATCAAACGAGAGGATTGCGTCTAACAAAGTATCACAAGACGCATTACGCATTGAGAGTGCAAAACATACACGCAATACAATGCAGGAAGAGGTTGCAAACCTAAAAGCCCTGCTCCCCGTATTGCAGAATGAGAATGCGCTACCCGATGAGTTGGTTGTTCCTATGCACAACATCATTGCGATTGCTCCAGAGGAACAATATCGTTTTTTAGGGAATATCCGCCAACTATTCTCCCGATTGCCTACATGGGTACAAGATTTAGATGAGGTTCGCTATGTGATAGACCGATTGGACAAGATGAGTAAGAGCAGTGTTAATACCAAAATACAGGAGACTGATTTGTCGTTGTATTGGTCTGCATACCGCAAGTTTGTATATCAATATGGTTGTCCCGATACCAACAAGCAACTCTCTATACAAAAACGAATACAACGAGCATTATATGATGTTGCCTGTCTTGTTATTGCTAAACGTGAGCAGGGGATAATTACTGCAACAAAAATCATTGGAGATGGTAGAGTATCACTGGGATAATCCGCAAAGTATCGTAGAGATTAACAAGGAGCGTCTTGCTAAAAATGCCACCTTGTACAATCCGCTGGTGGGTACTGTTGTGAGTGCAGATATACCTCGCACACAGATATGTATTCCTGACGCTCCTATTCCCAATATGCTTATTCCGCGTGAAATGGAGAGCGAATTGATTGTGCAGTCATTACGCAAAGGAAAGACTTTGCGTAATACGGCACGCGGTTTATTCGGTGGAGTGCAAGACGCAATGGATATGTTGCGGGTTTGGAAAACATTTATCCGTTGTCGTCAGCGATATGATTTTGAATTTTGGTGTGCTACTAAATGGCACATCTATGATAAGGAGACAGCAGAGTTAGTCCCTTTTATCCTCAATCGCCCGCAAAGGACAGTACTTGTTCCTGCATTGGAAAAACTGCGTAAAGCAGGTAAACCGATAGACATCATTTTGTTGAAAGCACGGCAATGGGGTGGCTCTACTTGCATTGACGCATATCAGGCGTGGATACAAAATGAGTGGCGCACGAACTGGAACTCCGTCATCTGCGCTGATGTGGAAGACCAAGCCAAAATCGTATTGGGTATGATGGATACGGCGTTTGAACATTATGATGTAGATTTAACAGGAGAAGAAAAGCCCGAATTGCGCCCCTATATGAAATCCAATAGTACACGCAAGATTTCCACTAATGGTGCAACCGTATCTATCGGTTCGGCACAAAAGCCCGAAAAAATACGTTCACAGAATATCAAAATGGCACACCTTACCGAGGTGGGACTATGGAAAGCCACTGCGCAGAAAAAGCCCGAGGACTTGGTACAATCTATATTCGGTTCTATCAACCCCGGTCCATATACAATGAAAGCACTGGAGTCCACAGCCAAGGGTGTAGGCAATTACTTTCATCATACGTATCAAGCCGCAAAGAAAGGAAAAAATAATTTTACACCTGTATTCGTGGCGTGGTTTCAGATAGACATCTACCAAACATCTATACCTAACTATTGTGAATTCATAGAGACCATGAATGAAAACGAAAAGTGGTTGTTTACGTTAGGGGCTACATTAGAGGCTATTGCGTGGTATCGTATCAAAGACAGAGAGTTTGACGGGGAACATTGGCGTATGTGTTCCGAGTTTCCCTCCACGGATATAGAGGCTTTCCAATCAACAGGTAGCAATTTCTTTCCGAATGAATACGTGGACGAGCAATACGAGCATTGTCAAGAACCGTATTTTGTGGGCGATATTTGCGGTCGTGAGCCAAAGGGACAACACGCATTGGAAGATTTGTATTTGGAGGCAGACCCGAAAGGCAGATTAAAAATATGGAAAGACGCTGACCATCAAACCAAAATGCACAATCGCTATTTGGTAACGGTCGATTTGGGTAAGGGGCATACGGCATCCGCCGATAACTCCGTGATTTGTGTCTTTGACAGATATTGGCAAATAGAGGCAGACGGATTACCTGAGGTTGCCGCAGAATGGGCGGGGCACTTGGATATAGACCTGCTTGCATGGAAAGCCGCACAAGTGGCCACCTATTATAATAATGCACTACTTGTAATAGAGAGTAACACCATAGAGACGCATACGATAGACTATTTCCGTACCGTATTGGTAGAGATAAAAGATTTCTATCGCAACTTGTATAAGCGTGCTGCAAACAATACCAGTGATGACTCAAGTAAAATTGAAAGGTATGGTTGGAGTACAAACAGCAGCAGTAAACCGCAAATCTGCTCTATGCTCAAAATGTGTTTGCGTGAGGGGCTGTATTACGAAAGGTGCAAAGAAGCGGTAGATGAAATGAAAACTTTTGAGGAGAAACCCGATGGGACAATGGGAGCCGTTGAGGGTTGCCACGATGACCGCGTTATCACTCGTGCTATCGGGATGTACTTTATCTACAAACCACTAATGGGGGCTGTTCGTTTTTGCGAAGAACATAAACCCGAACCTATTCCGGACGCAAGATTGTTTAATGAATTTACATTATAGAACTATGAGAGTATTACAACAAATAGCAGAAATGAAACAAGCATATCACTTGTTCAAACACATACATACTTTTGCCAATTATGACAAAGAGATTGCAGGATATAAGTATGCAATCCAGTATGGTCGGCTATACTTTGAGCGTAGCCGATACAAAAGGACGGGAGAGATAGACCTTGCAGAACGCTCCCGCAGAATAGACGCTATCATTAACGAATACAAGAACCCGAAAAACTACAAGGCATATATCCAGTTGCTGAAAGAATTGCGAAATGGCTTGATAGAAGCCAATCGCACAGGGCTTATTTACGGAGGAGCAGGACGGGATATTGTTACACGACAAAGAATTAGTGATACAGAGACTGCCCACTACCAGCAGGCAATGAGCAGTCTTGAAACACTGATACCATTGGTTATTTCGCACCCTTTCCTTTGGTGGATTGTTTTTCGCCGGCACGTTTAATCTTGGTATTGATTTCGAGATATTTCATAGCAAACGTATCCATACCGATGTCTTCTGCTGTCTTGTTGCCGTCATTGGCATAGCCGAGATATTTGGATATTTCCTTAAAGAGTTGGAGTTCCTCTTGGAAACTCAACTCTTTTTTTATGACGGCTTGTTTGAAATGCAGGAGAATATGTCCTGCCATAAGGCGCATATCCTGTTTTTGCAGGTCGGTATCACTACGCTCGGCATTAGTCGGCTTGCCGACAGTTCTCGGAGAACGCTTACTGATAGGGTAATCATTTTCGCTTACCACCTCCACATCCGCAGTCGGCACATCAACGACAGGAGCAGCCGCTTTTGCGGCTTGCTCCGTTTCTGTTTTTATTCTATTTGGTTCCATTCTCTATTCAGTTCCATTAGGGTTTTAATATCTGCATTGCTCGGACTATCAAGATTGATACGTTTCAATGCCCGTTGTGTCCGCTCGTTCAAGTCCACCTTTCCTTTGACTCTCTCGGAGTTGTACTTGTTTGGGTCTTTCTTCTGATACTCTTTGAGCAAATCGGAATAGTCTTTGGAACAGGACTTGAGCATATAATACTGCTGTGCAGCTGCTCTTTCAGGGCGATAAGACGAGTAGAACTTACGCACAAAGGGTAATTCATCGGCTGTTATATCTGCTCCCTGCGCTGCCGATTGTATGACTGCCGCCGTCTGCAATATGGTTTCTGCAATAGCAGGACTATATCCCTCGACTATATACTCGGTAGTGGACGGAGAGACATCTACAAGTTTCTGTATGGTATTGTCGTCCAACTTGTTTTTAACTTTCAAGTCCCCGCCGACAGCCTCATACAAGCCGTTAGCCATATCAATATAGAACTGCGATGTACCCGACTTGTATTTGAGAATATCCTTTTCGTCTTTGTTCCAGTCGTATTCATTGTTGATACGCCCGCCCATAAAGTTGCGATTGAGCCAAACATCCACAAACGGAGATACTACACTCGGTGCTGCCGATTGAGCAAACTGCGTTGCGTCAAATCCCATTCCCGTATTCGTATCATACGTTGCACCTGACATAAAGTTCATCCAACTCGGCAATAACTCGTTGCTTGCCATTTGCATAGTATCAAAGATGGCTTCTCCTGCCGATTTGTTTCCCCGAACACCGGCAATGGTATTTACACCTGCGGCATAGAACATCACCATAAAGTGCCCAAGCGGTATCTTGGCAGTAATACCCAAGAACTTGCCTAATGTGATATTTGTTTCACGGACATAATCAGTAAACCAAATATCATTATCGGGGTCATTGGGATTAAGCAGACTGCACAATACCCCTGCGGCATAGTATGCGGCTGCTGCAAGACTGAAGCCGACAGGGAATTTCTTGAACCCGCGCAAGTACTTGAGGTTACCATTGATAGTGGCACGCATAAATGAGTATAGTGACATCAAAGCACTATTCGACCATTCTCCGTGGCGGTCAAAGTTTGTGGTGAGTTCTTTCGACAACGAGGCGGCTGCGTCTGCGGACATTCCGCTTTCCCGTGCCGTAACGTACGCCGCAAAACGGATAGAGGTCTCGGAAGCCTCCGTAAGTACGGAAAGCATATTGATTGTTGCTTTTCCAAACTCCTTGGCATTATTGTTTTTCAACAACTTGTCAAAGTCTTGGCGTACACGCTGCAAGTCGGGTAGGAATGAATAACCCGTTTGCGCCCCGTGTTCAAAATACTCATTAAGCAATTCCTTGTACTTGCCGGACACTTTTCCCCTGTCACGCACATTATCGTTGAAAGCATACTGCATAACAGCCGCATTCAACAAAGGACTATTAAGATTAGCCTCGAATTTTGCCGTGAATTTTGCGCCTTGTTCAACACTCAATGTTGTGATAGCCGTTTGTCTGTCCTTGATATAGTTGCGTGCCGCGAACTCGGGGTTGTATTGCGTAAGCGTTGCAGAGATAAGGCGTGTGGCTCTGCGTGCCGCTTCGCTGATAAAGGGCACCTCCATTAGCGAACTCTTGTAGGTCTTATTGAGTGCATTGGGTATCTGTTCGTTTTTGAATAGCAACGCATACTTTTGTCCGTTATGCTCCACATATATAACGTGCTGGTTTAACTCTGCCTTGGTACGATGTGTATCTTGGTCGAGTTTGGTAAGGTCGCCTATCTCGTCCTCGGAAAGTTGCAGGTTGAAACCATCTGTACTACGGGAGTTGAGTACGCAGAGTTGAGAATTTAGTGTTTCCGCCTCTGTCTCAAGATTTGCTTTTCCCTCACGAATACTTTGTAGTTTTTTATTGACTGCCTCACGAACAACATCATTGATATTCTCAATCTCTACAACTGATTGCCATTGGCTTTCGAGACGATTGAGTTCGCCGAGTTGCTTGCGGATAGTACCAAGTTTGGCATTTATCTCTTTGTCGTGTTCGTACATTCTCTCGGTCGGCTGTGCATAGGATATGGTCGGCTCTCCGATAACGTTGCCATCTGCGTCCATTTCACGAACCACCCAAAACTTTTTGATACGGAATGCCCCAGACTGCAAGCCCAATTCCTCGTTATCCAAACAGAATTTGAGCAGGTGCTGCCTTGTAACATTCTCGTCGGCGGACGTAATGGACGAGTAGGCAATGCTGGTGATATATGCAAACGGGTCGGCAGCCAACGAGGTACGACCTTTCGCTTGTTTCAAAGCCGAGTTGTACGGAGAGCCGTAGAGTGCACCGCCTGCACGCTGGTAGTCAGTTGCAAGTCCGCTCATATCACGTTCCTCCCAACCACGTTGCGGAACGTAGAACTCGCGTTTGTACTTGTTGCGTGTCTCTTCGTTTATCATTCCGCGCTTGACTTGATAGTCCAAGCCGTAATCTACTGCTGCACGAACTCTTTTCCAAAGAATATCTACCATATCTTTGCCGAGAGCGTCCTCAACCATTTCTATGATTTTTGTATAGGGCACTCCGCGTTCGTAGCCCTCTACGTTAGGCAGGCATACATTCTGTTCAAATCCCGCTGCACCTCTATCGACAAGCCCTAATTGCAATGCCTCCTCGCAATCTTTGGCTTGCAGATATAGTCCGATAACACGGCGTGGCGTAATAGCCGTGCCGTTCATTTGGTCTTTGTCTTTTTTGAGCGTGTCATAAGGCAAGTTCTGCCATACAAAGCCGAGGTTATCCAATTTCTTGGAATTGACAATACTCTTTACCGTATTGGCTAATGGCTCTTCACATTCCCGATGATACTTGTTGATAGCCGTCTGTGTACGGCTGCCCGCACGCCATATATCCTGATAGGTGTCGCTATCAATATCCATTACTGCGCCCTGCTTAACCATATACTCTTGGAACGACATAATAGGTTTGGCAAAGTCGGTAACGCCTTTTTCTAATTTACGCAACGCACTATGCTGCTCGTTGATGTGTTTCTCGTATTCAAACTGCGCTTTCTGTGCTGCTTGGTCAATAGCAAAGGAGTTCTGATAGTCCACCATCCGTCTGGCATAGTCTGCGATACTCTCTCCATCTTTCTTGGGCAGAGGTGCAATTTGCATTTCGGCTACTCCGTCTTTGATGTCAGTACCCAAATCCGTCCCGTTGGTAAGGTCATAGAGTATGCGGTCGGATACCTCCTCTATGCTATCGAAATGGTCGATATGGAACAGGTCTTTGCCTACCCAATTCCAGAATTTATTGAGTGCTTCACGGACATTGTTCAGGAGTACACGGACACGTGCAAAAGCGCTGATACTCGGATTTTGCTCCAAGACCTCTTTGGATTTCTGCTCAAAGAGTTGTGCGCCACGTGAACCGCTATATCGGGACAATACCTCCGAAGCGATTGCGTTGTCGTCAGTCAAATGGGAATAGTGTGGGTCATTTGCCACTTCGTCCCACATAGGAGTGCCTTTGAGCAAACCGACTATAGACTGCCACCCTTGCGGGTTCTTTGCCTGCATAGCCTTTACCCACAAGTGCGTGTACTCGTGGATAGGCGTGTTGGGGTTGAAACCGCGGTCGGTGAGGTAAATCTTGCCGTCTTTGGCGTAGCCGTAGATAGTGCCGTTGGAGGTGCGCAAAGGCTCGGCGGGGATATTCACCTCTTGGCGTTGTGCAAGTCCTGTCGGGTCGGTATATTCACCACTATACATAGTCTGCTCCAATGCACCAATGATGTCCGCAATAGGTGTTCCTTCGGCTTTTACGAGTGCCATTTGCGGGTAAAAATACTCCACAATATGTGCATTGCCATTATTCGAAACACCTTTGTTGTCGTGGCGAGAAATAACAATACTTATCCCTTTCGTTTCACCATTGTTGTCGAAATTGGCAACTGTCGCATTATGATTACTCAAACGCAACGTAAATATAGTGCCATTCTTTGCTTCAATGGTGATATAGTTGCTTGTACCTGTGTTGCGTGCTCCGAGTGCTTTTGCTATATCCGAAATCGCATTTTTTGTAGAATTTGAGAGGTTTGTGTAATTATTTTTGGCGGTTTCGAGATTTTTTGCTACCTTTGCACCTGCAATCGGATGGTAAGACAGTCCCAGAGTGCCTTGCTCCATTTGGAGCATGAGCCGGACGTTACTATCCGATTTCTCTTTTTCTACCTCTCGTTCTGCCTGCTCCTCTGATACACGCTCTACGGAAATGCCTGCGTCATCCAATGCTCCTAACACGGCATCGGTAGCCAACTGCTGCGCGTCGGTGAGGTTGTCGGTGTCGTAGTCCAACTCTTCATATTGGGCTTCGGGGGTATTGCGTTCGCCTACGATAGAGAAGCGTATGTCGTCGCTGTTTTCGCTGAAAGAGCCGTTGTTGGAAGTGGCGGATTTGATTTGGTTGGGAGAGAGAGCGGCGTATGTGTCAAATGCCGCCTCGCGTGCTTGTATACCGTCATAACCATATCTGCTAATAAGGTTGGCAAAGGCTTTGCTTGCCGTAAACTGCCATACATAATCGGGATTGCCAACTCTATTCGCAGTTTCTGTCAATTCTTCAAACGGGATATTGAGATTGTCTGCAAGTCGTTGCAATTCACTTTCGTCAAGTATGCTTCCGATATAACCTACATTTGCAGGCTTTTTGACATTGGCAAACAATGTGTATATTGTAGCCTTTCCATCTCCGCTATCAGCAAAGATGTCGGCATAACCTTTTGCCGGAGTAACCCAAATATCAGCATTGCTTGTATCAAACCCGAAGAAACGCTTGCGAGTATTGCGATTTGTTCCGTGATAGACGACAAGGGGCTCGCCGTTTTCGTCAATGACTTTGGAGAAATCGGCTTCGGGGCGCAGATAATTATCTACGGATTTGGTAGTTCCGTTATTTTGTTGTATCTTTGCAGCGTCATCAAGAACAGAAAGGCTGCTGTCGTGTACAGGTTCGTCTGTACGAATAATCGGGGATATGCCGCCCTCGGATGACATTTCATAAAGTCGTGTGCCTTTGTTGGCATACGGCTTTTTGTTTTGGTCATAGAACGACTTATGCCATACGATACGCCCGTCGTCCGTTTTCTCTACCTCGATAACAACGGCATTGTAGCGGTCTATCTGTTTGATAAACACAATGGAGTTGTTGCCGTTATCCACAATGGCTTTTACCTCGTCGGGGGAGTTCAGCACCTGTTGTATGTTCTGATATTTATCCGCTGCGATATTCGGGTGGTGATTGACTGCATGGTCGAGGAAATAGCCCATACCCGAATACACTCTGTTATCCCGCAAGTTGGAATCCACCAACGGCAGGAACTGTATAGGGATATAGGCAATGGCTTGCGGCTCATTGCCAAATTCCTTGATTATTTCTGCACGGGATTTGCCTTGTGCTTTTTCGATATTCTCTTTTGACAACCATTGTGCAAGGCGGTTGGGCAGTTCGACCTCTGCTTCGTGTTTTGCGTTCCAGTCGCCGAACCAGTTTTTGAAAGCGCGTGTGCGGACTTGCAGCCACTGCCGCTCGTTGAGGTTGGAGGGTTTGCCGTTGGGGGCTTGCATAAACGTACCGTCGGCTTTTGCTTGCTCGGCGATAGCCTGCATTTCTTTGCGGGCTTCGGGTGTCAGCGTGTTGTCGGTTTCGAGAGTTGTCCCGACAGAGAAGCGTATGCCGTCGTCTTCGGTGGCTTGCAAGGTAGCCTCACGGCGTGAGCCTTCCGCTTTCGGGTCGTACTCGTACAAGCCGAGCCCCGCCTGCTCCAATCCGTCCCGCAGGTCTTGCGGCAGGTTGTTCGGTATAACGGCATTGCGGAACTCGTTGAGATAGACAGGGCGTTTGAACTTGGTCTCGAAATACTTTGCGGGTAGGTCTTTGATACGCTGTACCAAATCATTCAACGCTTTGGCAAACGCACTATCCTTGGCTATGCTATATCCATACTCCTTGTTGAGGTGAGCGATAGGGTCTTTCTGCCGCAATGCTTCCAACAAGCGTTGCTCAGCATAATCAACGTTACTGAACTGATTGTCGCTTATCTTCTGCATATTGGATAGCGGGTCAATGATGTTATCAAACCATTCATTGCTCAACTGCTCCCATTGCCCGTCCTTTTCCCCCTCTTGGCTTGTCAGCCGGTATTTGTTGGCACGAATATCGGCAAGCGTATTCATACGCTCGATTAACTGACCTTTGGTGGCATTAAATCCGCCGTGCGAGCCTGCGTTTTGCAGTTCTTCGCGGTTCATCAAGCGAGAGGCATTGGCAAGTGTGTCGGGGATATATTTCCTGTCTCCGTTTCGGGTATAACCGTCAAAGATGTACTCCTTTATGCCAAACCGCTTGTCGAAATCGATTAGCCATTTATCGAAATCGTCCTTATAGTTGGCTTGAACATAGTCTTCCGCTTTCGACAGAGTGGCATTAACATCAATCTTACCATCATATCTAATAGCGTTTTGTATGTCATCAATACCTTTTTCCAACACGTTGTACTTAACGCCATACGTATCTATGTCCTCAATAGCCTCTTGCGCTATTCTCTTTCGTGGAATAAGACTATCGGGGTCGTCTAATGTCTCTTGATAACGCTGTCGGAGTTCCTGCGCTTCTTGCTTCAATTCTCCGACAGTAATACCACGCTGCTCTGCGATGAGGAACAGCAGAAGTTCCCTATCCTCTTCGGAATACTCGTACAATCTCTTTCCTGCAATAGGTGCAAAGCGTTGCTTGACAGAAGCGGGTACACCGCTATTATACAAAACATTTTCCGGGGTAATGCCTTTCTCAAGCATATACCAATAGGCAAAATCTTTGGGGTCGTGCTGACCAGCCAGCCAATTGGAGAAGCCGAGACTGACTTTATTCCATAATCCTCTCCGTGCGGGGTCATTGCCAAAAGCACTATTCAATGCCTTGTAGTAAGCGTCCGCCCCCTTGTCGCTCATTCTGCGTTCTGTAGCGGGATAGGTGGGCGACCACATATCCCCCGTGTACGTACCTGCATTGTTGCCGCTATTGCTATCCACAAGCGAAGAGGGCATTACCAGTGAGATTTCACCATATCCGTGGTGGTCTTGTTTGGCAATGTCTATGACTGCTGC